>OMBZ01000319.1_pt1 | contig 17469 bp, 16 predicted proteins | sample 1673831 | NCBI WGS metagenome assembly OMBZ01 (sample SAMEA103958129, study PRJEB25191) | human gut metagenome | reverse complement strand
CCTTGCCGCGCTGAACACGCGGCATTTGCTTCGCAAACCGGTCTGCGGCTTAAAAGCCCCACTGGGGCTTTCATGCCCTGCGGGCACCGCCGTCCTTTCTGGTTCTCTTTTGTCCGTCAAAAGAGAACATCTTCGTCCGGTGAAGCATTTCCCAGAAAATCCGAAACTTTCCCTCTCTGTGCAGAAAACATTTCTTTCTCTCCACCGTTCTACACAAAAGGTTGCTTCTTGTCGAATTGACACGGAATCATTGACGAAAAATATTATTTTTTGTATACTAAGCTTGTCAGCATTGGCATGATTTTCCTGTTGTGTCATTGGCTGTCATTGCAGTGTAGCGCAGGCGTGCCCGGAAGGTGCAGCCTGCATGTCGCAAAGATGCCGTTTTGCGCGGCATTTTTTCACCAGTTTGCGATCATGAAAAAGGAGAATGGTATACTATGAAAAGCACCGGCATTGTCCGCGGCATCGACGCGCTGGGGCGCATTGTTCTGCCCAAAGAACTGCGTACCAACCTGCGCCTGGATACCGACACCAAGCTTGAGATCTTCGTGGATGGCGATGCCATCGTGCTCAAGAAGCACCGCCCCGCAGGCAGCTGCGATTTCTGCGGCGAGGTGGACGACGGTGCCGTCCAGTTTGCAGGTTACTGCATCTGCCCGGCCTGCCGCCGCAAGATCGGCGCGCTGTAATTCACACAAAGGAGGCTCCCTCATGAGTCCGATGATCGACTTCACGGTCCCCTCCACCATTCCGGGGCGGACGCTGCACGCGTTCCGCTGTGTGCCGGAAGGTGAAGTGCGGGCCGTTCTTCAGCTGTCCCACGGCATGGTGGAGTTCATCGACCGCTACAAACCCCTGGCCGAGTACCTTGCCGGGCGGGGCATCCTGGTCACCGGCCACGACCATCTGGGTCACGGCGGGTCCATCCGCTCAAAGGACGACTACGGCTACTTCGCCGAGCCGGACGGCAACCGCGCCGTGCTGGCCGACCTGCACGCCATGACCGTGCGCACCAAGGAGCTCTACCCCGATGTGCCGTATTTTCTGCTGGGCCACAGCATGGGCTCCTTCTACGCGCGGCAGTACTTGTGCGAGTATGGCCGCGAGCTGGATGGTGCCATCATCATGGGCACCGGCTTCCAGCCCAAGGCACTGGTGCAGTTTGCCAAGACCACCTGCCGGGTGCTGGCCGCCTTCCACGGCTGGCACTACCGCAGCAAGCTGGTGGCGAACCTGTCCTTCCTGGGCTACAACAAGGGGCTGGAGGGCCGCACCACCCACGACTGGCTCAACCGCGACGCCGCCGAGGTGGACAAGTATCTGGCCGACGAGCGCTGCACCTTCACCTTCACGCTGAACGCCTACTATAGCATGTTCAGCGGCATCCTGCGTTTGCATGACCCGGCCTTCCTCGCGCAGATGCCCAAAGACCTGCCGCTTTTGTTCCTGGCCGGTGATGCCGACCCCGTGGGCGAGCAGGGCAAGGGCGTGCGCCGCGCCATCCAGAGCCTGGAAAGCGTCGGCGTGCAGAACATCGAGAGCAAGTTCTACCCCGGTGCCCGCCACGAACTGCTGGTGGAAACGAACCACCAGGAAGTATTCCAAGACATCGGCGACTGGCTGGAAAAGCAGCTTTCCCGCTGACGCCTGCATTCCCGCATCCTTATCCTGTCATCCCCTTCGGATGGCGGGATTTTTTGCGTCTTTTTGGCATTTTTTCGCTTTCGGCGGTTTTGCGGGCCGCACCGCATTTTGCGAATGTTTGTCTTGTTTTCTCCCCTTTCGTCGATTGGATTTACAGTTTTTCCAGAAAATGGTATGCAACAACTGTTCCAGCCCCGATGACAGAAGGGCGCGATGTGAAAAGTACCGTTTATCACGCTTTTATCGTGTGCATCTGATCAGCAAGGAGATGGATCGTATGACAAACAAAAAGTTCAAACTGGCCGCCATGTCGCTGGCCCTCACCGCCTGTGTGGCCGCCAGCCCGCTTTCCGCAGGGGCAGAAGCCCCCGAAGCCGCCGCCGATGTGCAGCCCTCTGCCGCTGCCGACACTGCCACCGAGGACAAGCCGTCCCCGGAAACGGTTGCTGCGGAAGAACCCGCCGCCGAAGCTGCCGCGGACCCTGTGGAAGAAACGCCTGCCCAGAGCACCGAGGAACCTCCCGCTCAGGAGACGGAAGCCGCCCCCGCCGGGGATGCGGCGGTCCTGCCTGCCCTGCCCGGAGCGCGCCCGGTGGTGGTGGACATGCCCGCTGCAGAAGCACCCGCAGACGCGGCCGGAGAGCCTGCGGAAGCGGCAGAAGATCCCAAAGATGCCGCCGATTCCGCTGAGGAAACAGCGGAGGATGCCGATGCTGCCGAAGACGCTGAAACGCCTGAGCCCCCAGAGATCGCCATTGCCCGCCCGGACGCCGCACAGCCTGCCGTGCAGCCCGGCATTGCCGCGCCCGCCATACAGCCCGGCGGCATCAGCGTGATGCTGCCCGGCGAGACCCGGCAGGTCGCCCTGAACACCCAGGCTTCCAACGAAGACGGCACCGTGATGGGCGATTTTGAAACGGTCGTGAAGAATGCCAAAGCCGGTCAGGAGATCATCCTGCAGGAAGACTACACCGGCAGCCTGACCATCTTTGACTGGATCCGGCTGAACCTGAACAAAAAGACCGTCACCGGCACCATTACCGTTGACCTGAGCGGAAAGAAAGCCGATGGCTCCCGCGGCACCGTCGAGATCGTGAACGGCACCATTACCGGCGGCACGGAGAGCGGCGTGAAGATCACCGGTGCCGAGGGCTCCGAGATTCTGCTGAAGGACCTCACCATTACCGGCAACCGGAACGACACCTCCGGCTATGGCGGCGGCGGTGTCAGCTCTGGTTCCAGCAGCCTGATCTATAAAAATGAATATACCGGCTATACCTGCACCATCGTCATGGAAAGCGGCTCCGTCACCGGCAATACAGCACGCACCACCCTTGGCACCTATGGCGGCGGCGGTGTCCACCTGACCGGCAACGGCTCCCGCTTCGTCATGAAGGGCGGCACCATTGCCGGGAACAACGCCAACTGCGGCGGCGGTATTTACAGCGAAAACTACGAGGGCATTTCCATCCTCGGCGGGGCCATCCAGGGCAACCGCGCTGCAAAGCACGGCGGCGGCATCTATATCCGCAACTCCATGCCCAACCGCACGATTGCGGGCAGCGTGACCAACACCGTTGAGCAGGAAGTGCTTGACATCGGCAGCACCGTCGTCATCTCCGGCAACACGGCCGGACAGCTGGGCGGCGGCATCTACGCCGACAACGGCGTTACGGTCCGGCTGGCCGGTTACCTGCTCAACAACCATGCCGGTACGGCCGGGGCTGACCTGTATCTGACGGCCGGTTCCGCCGAGGACAAGAACCGGAATGTGCTGATCCTGCGCCGGGTCAGCAAGGACGACGACTGGACACTGGTGGACTGCGGCCACACCATTGATGGCTGGTATATTGATGGCGACGAAGATGGAAACAATCGCTGGAATGCCGATGCCACCGTGGATGCGGACGGCAATGAGATCCCGAAGTTCATCATGAATCTGGACACTCTGCTGGATGGCTCAGACTATACGATCCTGCAGGATGAAAACGGAGATTATGTCATCACCGTCGGCGGCAAGGCCCTCGCTCTCAAGGCCGCCCACGCGGTGATCCCTCCGGAGCCCACCCCCGACCCGGAGCCGACGCCGGGCCCGAACCCCACGCCTGATCCCGAGCCGACCCCCATCACCCCGGAAACACCCGAGAGCCCAGAAGTGCCCGAGGCCCCCGGCGAGACCCCTGTGACTCCCATCAGCACGCCCACACAGACCGTTGCCCCCAGCGGCACGCATCTGCCCCAGACCGGCACCAGCCTGTTCGCTGCCCTGGCCATGGCCCTGAGCGGCATCGCCCTCACCGCCGCCGGTGCCTGGGCCAGCCTGACCGGCCGCCGCTGCCGCCACTGAGCCTGCCCGGAGCCATTCCCTCAAAGACACAAAAATCCCCCGGAACTGCGGTCCCGGGGGATTTGCTGTTTTTAGAAAACTTATGCTTTTTTCGGGGCGATCCAGCCGTCGATCACCTTCACCAGCGCCTTGCCGCGGCGGCCCAGGAGCTTGGGCAGCAGCACGCGGGCCATGGCCCACACACCGGCAAAGTTGTACAGGATGATGGCTGCGGTGATCAGGCCGGTCCACAGGCCGTAGAGCGGCGTCTCGGCCAGCAGCACGAAGGCCTCGAACAGCAGCGCCGCCGCATTGACGGCCACACGGCCCGGGTGCACATGCATCCCAATCATGCGGTGGGCGTCGATGGCGCGCAGGGTGAACACCAGCGCAAGGCCAAGGAAGGACGCATAGGTCGCGCCCACAGGCCCCCACAGCTTGATGAAGAAGTAGTTCATGATGCAGTTGCTGATGGCACCCGCCATCATGGTGACCATGCTGCGCTGCGACTTTTTGGTCACAACGTACACGCTGTTCATGAACTGGTTGAAGCAGCTGCAAGTAGAAGCCAGCACGAGGAACGGCACAAAGTGCCATGCGTAGTAATAGTTGGACTTCATGACGTGCATCACCGGGCGGCACAGCCAGATAATGCCCGCCGCGCAGCAGAACAGCACGCTGGAATAGGTGCGGAAAATCTTGGTAAAGAACCGGGCGCGCTCCTCCTCCTCCTCGGTGACGGCGGAAAGCTGCCACGCATCGTAGAAGATCAGACCCAGCGTGGTCAGGATGGTGGGCAGGAAGTAGCCGGTGGAAAGCAGGCCGCTCCATGCGTTGCCGGTGCGCCCGTCCAGCCCTTCGCACATTTCGCGCACAAAGAACAGGTCGGAGGCATTGATGATCCAGAAGCTGATCTGCGCCGGGATCATGGGCAGCGAGAAGTTGAGCATCTGCCGCCACAGCTTTTTGTTGATGCCCTTCAGCTCCACATAGTTCCACAGCTTGCCGGTGAACAGCAAGAACAGCACGCTGGTCAGGTCACCGCTGATAATGGCCAGCAGGTAGCCGTTGGCGCCCCACTTGAAGCCCACCAGATACAGCACATAAAACGCCATGGTAGCCACGGTGCACAGCACGCCGTCCACCGCCACCAGCTTATTCCACTGGCGGCTGCGCACGAACTGGGTGCACAGGGTGCGCAGACAGCTCATGAGCACATAAATGTAGATCAGCAGGCCGTACTGCGCCATATCCGGCAAAAACTGGGTGACCGGCCAGCACAACACCAGAATGCCAAAACCGCCCAGAATGGTGAGCAGGCCGTTGGTGAACACCTGCTTTTCGCTGTTGCCCTTGTCCAGACCAAAGCGGATGATGGCGTTGGACATTCCCATAGACACAAAGGGGATGAGCAGGTTTGCGTACTGGCTCAGGATCTTGGACAGACCCAGATCTGAGATCTCCGCCATGGCGTAGGTCAGAAAGGGCTGTACGATCAGGGTAAGCAGCTTGGACGAAAAGCTGGAGATTGCAAAGATCAAAGTATTGCCGGCAAGCTTGGAATATTTATCGCCGGTCTTTTTTTCGTTTTCCAAGGGAATTTCCCTCCGTTTTTACGATAGATTATCTTTTCAGCAGCTCCCGCCGGGCTTTCCAGTCCGGCAGCAGCTTTTCCACCTCTGCCCAGAAAGCCGGGCTGTGGTTCAACTGCAAAAAGTGGCAGTACTCGTGTACTACCACATAGATCTGCGCCGCAGGAGGCTGGTTATACAGCTGCAAGGCAAAGGTGATCTGCCGCTTAGCCGGGCAGCACACGCCCCAGCAGCTTGTCATGCTGCGCACTTTCAGGATGGGCTTCTGCCCGCCCAGCACCCCGGCAAAGGCCGGGTAGACCTTATCGCTCATGGCGGTAAAGTAGGCCAGCACCGTGGCCTTGTCCGGCAGGTCGGCGTTGTCCTTGTTGAGCTTCGTGATATTCTTCACCCGGGTATCCCGGATCCACTGGGCGTTTTGCAGCACAAAACGGTCAGCCTGCTCCAGACTGGCCGTCAGGGGGATGCTTACCATCACGGTGCCGTTGCTGCGCACCCGCAGATGCAGCTGCTTTACCTTTTTGCGCACCAGCTCGTACTGGATGCCCTCCACGCTGCGCAGCTGGGCGCACGGCTTTGCCGGCATCTCAGGCCTTGCTCCGCATCAGGCGGCCAAGAGGCAGCTGCGCCAGCACCACGGCGGCAAACAGCAGCACGCAGCCGGTAGATTCCCGGAAAGAGAGGTTCTGGTGCAGCAGCAGCCAGCCGCCCAGGGCGCTGAATACGCTTTCCAAACACATGATCAGGCTTGCCACGGCGGGGTTCAGGTCCCGCTGACCCAGAATCTGCAGGGTGTAGGCCACGCCGCTGGACATCACGCCGCAGTACAGGATGGGCCCGGCGTAGGTGACAAACTCTGCCATGGCAGGCTGCTCGAACAAAAACGCCGCCACGGTGCTTTCCACCGACACCACAAAAAACTCCACAAGGCTCAGGCGCACGCCGTCCATCTGCGGGGAGAAATGATCCACCGCCATGATCTGGAAGCTGAACAGCACCGCGCACAAAAGCAGCAGCCCGTCGCTGCTCTGGATGCTGCCAAAGCCATCCTTCATGCACAGCAGATACAGCCCCACCACGGCAATGGCCATGCTCACCCACAGCTGTGCGCTGCCCTTGCGGCCCAGAAACAGGCCGAACACCGGCACCAGCACCACATACATGGCGGTCAGGAAGCCCGCCTTTGCGGTGGAGGGGTCCAGCGTGATGCCCAGCTGCTGCGCCGCGCTGGCTAAAAACAACAGCGTGCCGCACACAAGCCCGGCTTTCAGCAGCAGCTTGCGCTCTGTCGCCGTCTTAGGCTTGCCGTCCGGCCTGCCCTGCCGGCGGTGCAAGGCGTCAAACGCCTTGACCGTGGGGATCAGCACCAGAACCGCCATCCAGCTGCGCCCTGCCAGAAAGGAGAACGCGCCCATGCCGGAGCCGGCGCTCTGCGCCACAAAGGCTGTGCCCCAGATCAGGGCGCACAGCATCAGCAGCATTGAATTTTTCGTCTGGTTCGTCATCCGGCAATGCCCTCCACCTTCATCAGGCCGTACAGGTAGTACCGGCTGGAATCATACGAGATGGTCACGCGGTACTGCGCCGCCGGGTCCAACCCTGAAATGGTGCAGCGGTAGTCGGTGCCATCGGTCTTGATATAGTAGGTGCTGTCCGGCACATACTCTGCGCCGCCGTCCACCTTTTTCCACAGTGCCACCTTGAACTTCTGGGTACCCTCGGCGGTGCCGCAGGCCATGATGTTCACACTGCCGCCCGGCACAGTAAAGTAGCCGGTGTTGCGGCTCCAGATGCCGTTGAACACTGCGTACAGGCAGCCGTCTGCGGTGGCGGTGGCATACTTTGCCGAGGCATCCGCAATGCCCTGAATGATCAGCGGGTCGGTGGTGGATTCTGCCCAGCGGGTGGTGTCCTCCTCCTGCACTTCCTCGGAGTGGCCTGTCACCTTCTGCGCCACCTTTTTCAGGGTCTCCTTGCAGCCGGTCAGGCTAAGCACCATCACCGCCGCCAGCAGCAATGCCAAAAGCTGTTTTTTCATCTTCATAGCTTTCCTCATAGAAACAAAGAAACTTTTCTTTTTCGTGCGTCTCTGCCAACAGGCAGATACAGGGTAAGTATACCGCATTTTGCCGCTCTGCACAAGATACCTGTATTTATTTTGTGCGGTTTGCCGCCTGTTTCTGCACAATTTTCACGTATTCAGCGCCCGCAGCGCTGCGCACTCGGCCTCGGCCAGCGCGGGTGCCTCCGCCCCGAACAGACTGCCGTAGCGGTACAGTGCCCAGCCGCCCGCCGCCTGCTGCCGTAAGTCCTTTACCTGCGCCGCCAGCGCACTGCCGGTGCTCCAGCCGGATACGCTGTCCGGGTTCGCGCCGCCGTCCCCGGTGCCCACCCGGTACGCGCCCAGCCCAAAGTACAGCGCCACATCCCCCGCCCGGGGGTAGCTAAGCCACGCCGGGACGATGTTTTCAAAGGCAAAGCGGGTGCTTCCGGATTGCAAGGTAAAGCCGTAGCCCCAGTACACCTGTGGGCAGAGGTAGTCAATGACCTTTTCCTCCCCGCCCGCCGCCAGCCATGCGGTCACATCGCTGTACTGCTGGTCAAGGTCGTTGTCCGGGTTGCCCTGCGGACTGATGCCGAACCGCAGGGTGGGGTCTGCCGCCTTCACGGTGCGGTGCACCTTCGCCACCAGCGCGGTAACGTTCTGCCGCCGCCACGCGGCAAGGTCGGCTGCGCCGCTTGCCGCAAACTGCACCGCGTCCACGGCGGCATCGGTGGTGGGGTAAAAGTAATCGTCAAAGTGGATGCCGTCCACCGGGTAGTTCTGCAAAAGCTCTGCCACCCCCTGCACCACATAGTCTGCGGCGGCAGGCACGGCGGGGTTCAGGTACAGCCCCTCCCCGGCGGTGCACAGCCAGTCCGGGTGGGTATTGGCCAGATTATTCTCTGCCAGATTCGGCGGCATCGCCGCCGAGGAGCGCAGGCGGTAGGGGTTGACCCACGCCTCCACCCCGATGCCCCGGCGGTGCGCCTCGGTCAGAAAGACATCCAGCGGGTCAAAGCCGGGGTCTTTTCCCTGCACCCCGGTGCACAGATGGCTCCACGGGAACAAACTGCTGCGGTACAGTGCATCCCCGAAGGGGCGCACCTGTGCCAGTACGGTGTTCAGTCCCAGCCCGGCGCAGTTGTCCAGCAGCTGCGCCGCCCCGGCGCGGAAGGTGTCCTCAGTGGAGAAATCCAGCAGCGCCCAGTCCAGATAGCTCACCCACACCGCCCGCCACTCCCCGGCGGGCAGAGCGGGGTTGGGTGCCGGGGGCGTATCCTGCCCGGAGGCGGCAGTGTGGTCTGCATCGCTTTTCTGCCGCAGGTACCACCCCGCCGCAGCACAGGCGGCAACGCCCGCCCCGGTCAGAAAGGCTCTGCGGCCAAAGCGGCATTTTGCCTTGGCTTTTTTAGACGTCCTGCGGCGCTGGGTCACAGGGTCTCCTCCTGTGTCTTATACAGGGTAAGCCCTGCCCAGCCCCGGGCGCAGGTCAGCAGCACGAACATGATATTCGTCCAGAAGGCAAGGCCGCTCATGCCCGCGTACTTGGTCAGCATCCAGAACACCAGCCGCAGCACCTCGGCGGCGCTCACCAGCTGCAGCTGCCGCTGGATGGGCTTGCCGCGCTCGTACTCGGTGGCAAGCAGCGCAGGCCACACCAGCGCCGAGCAGATATCGCCCGCCCAGCCGCTGGCACCCAGCTTGCTGAGCATCAGCACCACGAACACGCCGGTGTAGTTGCGTTTTTCCCTTGCCGGTGCGCCCTTTTGCGCCGCCAGAAACAGCACCGCGATGCCGGTAAGGCAGAACACGATCATTTCCAGCCCGGAAAAATCCATCCCGCCCAGCACGGCAAAGCCGCCCAGCATGGACACCGCCGCTGCAGCCAGCAAAAAGAAATACCATGTCTTGCGTGTAAATTTAAGCTTCATGAAGCCCTCCCCCGGGCGTTTGCGCCCGGTTTGCAGAAAAATTTAAAAAAGAATTGTAAATATTATAGCACAAACCCCCGCAGGTTGTGTTACAATAAGGAAAACTCTTTTGGGGGAGGTCTTTCCATGAACGCTGTCGTTTCCGTCTGTCTTTTGGCCTGTGCGCTGGGCATCATCGTGTACCTGCTCTCCCGGCGGGAGACAACCCGCCGCAGCCAGTACGGCCCCGCCGGCCTGTCCGAGTTCCGCACCGGCCTTGCGCTGGACGAGTGCTTTGACCGTCTGGACACCCGCAGCGACACCGACCTCTTTGCCTACGAGTGCCGCCGGGAGAACGACGGCAGCTTTCTGCTGCACCTGACGCTGCACCAGCCCAGCCAGCAGCCGCTGGACACTTTGTACACCCTGCGGCTGGACCCCGGCCGCCAGACCGTGGTGACTTTGATCTTTATCCGGGAGGCCTTTGGCTACAAAGAGCCGCTGTTCCCGCCCGCCATGCTGGACGAATTTATGCTGCAAAAGCTGGATGCCCACCGCACCAAATGATTTTTGCGGAAAATGCTTTCCTTTTTGCGCAGTTTTTGTTATACTAGTGCGTGTTGCAGCAATGCAGCACCCATATGGGCCAGTAGCTCAGCTGGTCAGAGCTGGCGGCTCATAACCGCTTGGTCGCGGGTTCAAGTCCTGCCTGGCCCATACGAAAAAAGACACCCTTTCGGGTGTCTTTTTTGTATTTCAAGGGCTTTTATTCCCCATCCTCTGCGGGCAGCTGGTTCCACAGGCGGGGTACATATCACAGAGCACATGATACGCTGGCCGTTTTTGTTTGCCCCCATTGCGGCAGATCCTGCTTTCTGCCGCAAATTGCATCAGATCCCGCCGTTTGCTCAATGAGTATTTCCCGCCGTCCCGTTATACTGGGAGGGAAATGGAATGAAACGATGGAGGAACAGACCATGAAATACGGTGTCATCGATGTGGGTGGCGGCCTGCGGGGCATTTACGGCGCTGGCGTGCTGGACCGCTGCCTGGAGGAGGACCTCCGCTTCGATCTCTGCATCGGCGTTTCGGCGGGCAGCGCCAATATGGCGTCCTATCTGGCAGGCCAGCATGGGCGGAACAAGCCCTTTTACGATGAATACTCCTTCCGCAGGGAGTACATGAGCGTGCACAACCTCATCCGCAAGCACTCCTATCTCGATCTGGGCTATGTCTACGGCACCCTCAGCAATGCAGGCGGCGAGAATCCGCTGGATTACGCGGCGCTTGCCCGCAGCTCGGCAGAGCTCTGCGTGGTGGCCACCAATGCACAGAACGGCGAGGCGCAGTATTTCACCAAGGCAGACCTCCACCCGGACGACTACCGCGTCCTCATGGCGTCCTGCTGCATCCCGGTCATCGACCAGCCCTGCGTCATCGACGGCGTGCCTTATTTTGATGGCGGCCTGGCCGACCCCGTCCCGCTGGAATGGGCCTTTGTCCACGGTTGCGACCGGGTGGCTCTCATCCTGACCAAGCCCATCGGGCTGGTGAGGAGTGATGCCCTGGATGAGCATCTGGCACACCTGCTGCAGTCGCATTACCCCGCTGCAGCCGAGGGGCTGCGCCGCCGGGCATGGCGGTACAACACGGCTGTCCAGCGGGCGCGGGAGCTGGAGCGACAGGGCCTTGTCTGCATCATCGCCCCGGACAGCACCGAGGGAATGTCCACCCTGACCAAGAACCGCGCCTGCCTTGAAAAAATGTACGCCAAAGGCAAACAGGACGCCGAAGCGCTGGTGCGGTGGATGCAAAACACCAAACAAGATGAATCGGTGGGCACCTAGAGATGAAACCCGTTCACTTCCCTTGACAAGAGACAAAAAGACACCCTTTCGGGTGTCTTTTTTGTATTTCAGGCGCTTTTACTCCCCATCCTCTGCGGGCAGCTGGTTCCACAGGCGGTAGTAGACGCCCTGCTTTTCCAGCAGCTGGGCATGGGTACCCTCTTCCACGATGCCCTCCTCGCCCAGCACAAGGATACGGTCGTAGTCCTTGATGGTGGTCAGACGGTGGGCGATGGTCAGGGTGGTGCGGCCATGAGCCAGCTTTTCAAGGCTCTGTCCCACAAGGATCTCGCTCTCGTTATCCAGTGCGCTGGTGGCTTCGTCCAGAATCAGGATGGGCGGGTTCTTCAAAAATACCCGGGCAATGGCGATGCGCTGCTTCTGTCCGCCGGACAGCTTGACGCCGCGCTCGCCCACATAGGTGTCGTAGCCGTCCTTCAGCGCAAGGATGAACTTTTCCGCGCCCGCCAGACGGGCGGCGGCTTCGATCTCCTGCCGGGTAGCGCCGGGCTTGCCATAGGCGATGTTCTGCGCCACCGTGCCACTGAACAGGTACACGTCCTGCTGCACGATACCGATATCCTGCCGCAGGCTCTTTAATGTGACCCGGCGGATGTCCTGCCCGTCAATGAGGATGCGGCCGCTGGTCACCTCGTAAAAGCGGGGGATCAGGTTGCACAGGGTGGTCTTGCCGCCGCCGGAGGCACCCACCAGTGCCAGACGCTCCCCGGCGCGGATGTCCAAGCTAACGTCGTGCAGCACCTTGTTGTGGTCGTCCGGGTACTCAAAGCACACCTTCTCGAACCGGATCTCGCCGGGGCCGGGTTGCAGGGGCACGGCGTCCGGGGCGTCCTTGATGGCAACCGGGGTGTCCATGATCTCGGCAAAGCGCTCGATGCCGGTCATGCCGCGCTGGAACTGCTCGGCAAACTCCACGATGCGCCGGATGGTGGCGATGAGGGTGGTGACGTAGAGCATATAGGCCACAAGGTCGCCGGCGGTGATCTTGCCGTACACCAGCGACAGCCCGCCCGCCAGAATGACCACCAGATACATCAACCCGTCAAACAGGCGGGTGGAGGTGTTGAAGGCGCCCATGGCGTAGTAGCCAAGGGTCTTGATCTGCTCAAAGGCGCGGTTGCCCCTGGCAAACTTTTCCCGCTCCTCGTCCTCGGCGGCAAAGGCCTTGACCACGCCCTGTCCCAGCAGGCTGTCCTCGATGGTGGAGTTCAGCTCACCGATCTGGACGCGCTGCTGGCGGAACCGCGCCCGCAGACGGCCGTTCAGGTACACCGACACCACGCCCATCAGCGGCACACAGGCAAACACTGCCAGAGTCAGCGGGATGCTGGCGCGGCACAGGATGACAAAGGACGCCACGATCTTGATGCCCGCGATGAAAAACTCCTCCGGGCAGTGGTGGGCGAACTCGGTCACATCAAACAAATCGTTGGTGATGCGCCCCATGATGGTGCCCACCTTGGTGTTGTTGTAGTAGGTGTGATCCAGCTGCAAAAGATGGTCAAAGGCATCGCGGCGCATATCCGTTTCAATATGCACGCCCATGATGTGGCCGATGCTGGACATATAGTAGCTGGCTGCGCCGTCGATGATGCGCAGCACAAAGTAGAGTGCCGCCAGCTTCAGCACGATGCCCGCCGTCAAGGTGATGCCCACCCCCATGGCAGAGTTGGTGATGATGCTCATGATCTTGGGCAGCACGATATCGCACAGGGTCGTCAATGCTGCACAGAACAGGTCAAGGCACAGCACCATCTTATAGTTTGCCAGATACGGCAGAAAACGCCGGATCAGCGCACCGCTGCTTGCATGGTGCGCCCCGGGGTCGTTGGTTTTGGTTTTCGGCATGGTTCCTCCGTTTTTATCGTTACTTTTTACTATAATCCCGCGCGCCGTAGATGGCGGTACCGATGCGCACAAGGGTAGCGCCCTCGCGGATGGCGTTCTCAAAATCGCCGCTCATTCCCATGGAAAGGGTCTGCATCTCCACGTTGCGGTAGCCGCGCTCTCCTGCCCGGACGAACAACTGATACACCTGCGCCAGATACCGGCGGTTCTGGGCATCGTCGTCGTTCACGGGCGGGATGGCCATCAGACCCTTGACCCGGATATGCTCCTGTGCGGCGGCGGTATCCAGCAGCGGCCAGAGCAGTTCCGGCGCAGCGCCGGTCTTGCTCTCTTCCCCGCCGATGTTCACTTCCAGCAAAATGTCCTGCACGATACCGGCCTTGGCGGCTTCCTTCTCGATGGCAAGCAGCAGATGCTCACTGTCTACGCTTTGGATCAGGCTTGCCCGCCCCAGCACCTTTTTGATCTTATTGGTCTGCAAATGGCCGATAAAATGGCTGGGCTTACCGCAGTAAGCTCCGGCATCGTAGTTTGCGCACAGCTCCTGCACATGGTTTTCGCCGAACACATCAATGGGCAGGGCGGCACTGGCTGCAATGGTCTGCGCCGTGCGGGTCTTGCAGGCAGCGCACAGCTGCACCGCTGCCGGGTCGCGCCCGGCTTCCCGGGCGGCGGCTGCCATCTTTTCCCGGATCTCGGTCACGGCCTGCCGCATCTCTTCCAACGTTTTTTCTGCCATCTGGCTCAATCCTCCTCGGTATAGCGGGCACGCTCGCCGCCGATCAGCTTCGGGCGGGTGTAGGCACACAAAATGTTTGCTTCGCCGATCTTATTAAGGCTCAGCCGCACCGGCACTGCCACCCGCTTCAGATGCATCCCGATCAGGGTGCCGCCGATATCCATGCCCGCGTTGGCGCGGATCTCTTCCACCGCCACCGGGTCTTTGAAGTTTTTCCAGCAGGTAGTGGCCCAGCTGCCGCCCGCATGGGGACGGGGCACGACGCACACTTCCTCCCAGCCGTACTTCTCTGCAGCTTCCCGCTCAAGGATAAGGGCGCGGTTCAGGTGCTCGCAGCACTGGGCTGCCAGCCAGATGCCTTTTTCCGCCAACACCGGCGCAGCGCCCGCGTACAGTGCCCGGGCGGCTTCTATGCTGGAATCCTTGCCGATGTGACCGCCCACCATCTCACTGGAAGAGCAGCCCACCACGAGCACATCTCCCTTTTTCAGCTTTGCCGCAGCCACCAGCTCGGTCATAGCCTGCCGCGCCTCGGTCTCGATCTGTTTTGCAAATGCTTCGGTCATACAAAAACACCTCGCTTATCGGTTTGCAGCCAGCAGGCTGTCTGCCCCTGCCGCACCGAAATATACTTTACTTTCCACCGGACACACCGCCGCGCAGCTGTCCTGTGCAAGGCCGGTAAAGGTCTGCTCCCAAGCCCCGGTGGCAAGGCTTACCGCCTCGGCACAGGGGGCGTCTGCGGTGCACCGGAACAGCCGCTCCTGCGTATTCTGCCCTGCCCGCAGGGCAATGCCCCGCAGCAGGGTGCTGTCCGCGTTCTTTTCCAGCCAGCCGCTGCGCGCCCAGCGGTAGCTGATGTACAGCGTGCCGTCCGTATCCACAACCAGCGCTCCGGGATAGCCCGGCAGACCGGCAAAGGCAGCGGTGCAGCCCCGCCCCCCGGCGGTCAGCTCCCGGGCAGCGGCGTCCACCGCCCAGATGCAGCGGCTGCCGAGGTCGGAGACATACAGGATGCTGCCGTCCGGGCTGAGCGCCAGACCCGCAGCACCTGCCACCCCGCCCAGCACCTTTTCCACCGTGCGGGCGGCGGGGTCGTACACATACACGCAGCCGGTAGCGGTGTGCGCCAGCAGTTCGGTGCGCAGGGTGCTTTCCAGCCCGTTCTCCGCGCCTGCCGCCGCTGCCACAGCAAAGTACACCTTACCCGCCGGGCTTACCTCCACGGCAGATACCGCCCCCAGCGGCGCACCGTCCAGCTGGGTGACCACCCGCTCCACCGCTGCGCCCCAGCTGTCGTGCTTAGCGCGGCACAAGGTACCTCCGGCGGTGGTCAGCTGGGTCAGCCACACATCCCCGGCGGCATCAAAGGCAAAGCCGGTCAGCTCGCCCTCCACGCTCAGGATGGCGGCAGCGTGCCCGCCATCGGTGCGCACAAGATCGCTGGTGCGCTTTTTCAATGCAGCACCGTTCCACGCAGCGGCATATAACAGGCCGTCCTTGGCGCGGATGCAGTCCACGCCCTGATACTCCCCCAGCTCCAGCTGGGTCTTGCGGTCGGTGGAAACGGCCGTCTGCATCGCGCCCGTCTCCTGCCGGAGGTCGGGGGCTTTATAGATCTGCGGCGGGGTGTCGATGGGGCGGAAGCCCAGCGCGTACACCAGCACCAGCAGGATGCCCACCCCGAACACGGTGCTGGCGGTGCGGAACCGCTTGAGCATGGCGTCCCGTTCTGCGGCCATCTGGGCGGCATACTCTGCCCGGCGGCGCGCCGCCATGGCGTTGGCGCGGTTGGCGCGGCGCATCCACCGGTCCACGAACAAAGCCACCCGCGGCCCTACCGTGAGGGACGCAATGGCCAGTATGAGCAAAAATTCGATCAGTCCGATTCGCATAAGCGCTTTTCCTTATCTCCGAAAAACCTGCGGACAGCGCACTGTCCTTTATCGCTAAAGTATAGCATTCCTGCGCAAAAAGGGCAAGCGGGACAAAAAAAGAACTGCCGCACAGCGTTGTGCAGCAGTTCTTCTAAGAACAACGATTTCAAATGGTCTCCGCGTTGCTCTGGCCATGCGCAGCGGAATGATTTTTTTAAATTTGAGTGTTCATCGCGGCCTGCGGGCCGCGATGAACACATTTTTACGAGAAGGGGATTCTCATCTTATCTCGATTGGCCGGGTGGTCTGCTCCCCGCTGCGGGTCACGAGGGAACCGGCGGGCACTTTGCCCCGGATAACGCAGCCCGCGCCGATGACGCAGTTGTCCCCGATGTCCGTGCCCTTGAGCAGCACCACGTCTGAGGCGATCCAGCAGCTGCGCCCCACAGTGATGCAGCCCGCCGTGCATTCCCGGCTGACCCCTTCCTCCCGGCTGAAGCGGTGGTTGTTATCAAAGATCTTCACCCCGGGGCCGAAAAGGGTGTTTTCGCCGATGGTTATCTTTCCAAGGCAGCTGATGACCGCGCCATCGTTGAAGTAGACCCCGCTGCCGATGTTCAGCTGGCTGGAATATCCGGTGGTGATGGACATCCGCCCGTCGCTCTCCACCCGGTCGCCCAGCGTCACCCGGGAGCCGCTGTTCAGCCGCAGCTTGAGCTCTTTGTCCAGCAGGATGCAGCGGCCAAATTGCAGTCCCCGGCAGCCGAACCATTTTTTCCATTGCAGGCGGCAGCGGTTATGCAGGTTGCGCCGTTTTTCCCGCAGCCAGCGGGGCGAACACTGCCGCAGCCACATACACCAGCACCCGACTTTAGTGCACTTGAAGCGCTTGCGCCAGCGGTTTACCCTGTTGCCGCTTTGCCAGCTGCCACTGTAATAGTGGATGCCGAAGGTGCGCGGGGTCCGGTGCATCCGCTCGGTCACATAATCAAAGGGGGAAAAGCAGTCGGTGGGCAGCACCAGAAAGCCGTCCAGTTCCTGCTGCTCGTCTTTCTGCTGCAAACCGGCCTTGGTAAACAGCGGGGTATCCCGCTGGGTGCAGGTGCGCAAATCCGGCTCGCCGGTCTCCTGAACAAAGGCGGCATTGCGGTAGGCCGCCAGCATTTTGCCGATCATCTCGCAGCCCGGCTCTGCGCCCACGCCGGAGCCGGTGTTCACCAGCAGCGTGCGGCCGTAGGGCGAGGGCGCACTGTGCTCCATGCCGATAAAGCCCTTGTGCTCCAACAGTTCGTCCAGCGGGCGCACCAGCTCCACGTCCGTGTCCAGATAGATGCCGCCGTACTCATACAGCACTGCCAGCCGCACATAGTCCGACACAAAGGCATATTTCTTTGCTTCGTAGGCCTGCTGCGCGTAGCGGTTTTGGCTGATCTCAAAGTTCTGCTCGTTCCATTCGATGATCTTGTAATCCGGGCAGTATTTTTTCCAGCTTTCGATACATTTACGGCTCTCCGGGCTGATGGGCCCGCCGCCGAACCAGCAATAATGGATGATCTTGGGGATGCTCATGGCTGTTCCTTCTTTTTCTCCGCAAATTTCCCAGTCTTTACGACCTTAT
>OMBZ01000285.1_pt1 | contig 18577 bp, 17 predicted proteins | sample 1673831 | NCBI WGS metagenome assembly OMBZ01 (sample SAMEA103958129, study PRJEB25191) | human gut metagenome | reverse complement strand
TGTACGACAGCGGAAGTGATTCCAGCAGCTTTTCTTTTTCCGCTTCCAGCGACTTCACCGTCGCTTCGTGCTCCGTGACCGTTGCCTGTGCATCCGTATACTCTTTTTCGGCCTTGATCTTCGTGAGCTGATTATCGACCGTGGTCTTCGCCGTCTGAAGTTCCTTCAGCTTCGCTTCGAACGCCGCCTTCTGCGTGGCAAGCTGCGAAGCGTCCATGGTGCTGTACTGACGGTAAATCGCAAGCGCTTCATTATAAGCATCGCGTGCATTCTGCACGTCGCGGTTTTCCTGCGCCGCCGTGTTTCCGGCTTCAATCAGACTCTTGTCGTAATTCTGCTGCAGCGTTTCCAGATCAGTCTCGGCCTGCTTCAGTTCGTCCGAATCCTCCGCTTCCAGCACGAAGAGGGTATCGCCGACGTTGATCTCCTGCCCCGTCTTGACCAGCACGCTGGAAACCTTGCGGGTCTGCTTGATCGTGACGTTATAGACCTCGCTGGCCTCGACGGTCCCCTGCCCGCGGATGCGGGCGTTGATCGCGCCGGAGGACACCTGCTGCGTGGCGACCTCAGGGAGCGAGGCGTTCATGATCGTTTTTGAGAAAAAGGTCAGCACCAGCAGCACGGCCAGCAGGATGATGGCCGCGGTTTTGACCCATTCGCGTTTTCTTACACCGTTTTCCATATCTCTTTCCCTTATCCTTTCACAGAGCCAGAATGTGCGATACCCTCCACCAGATACGCCTCGCCGTGCAAAAACAGCAGCAGGCCGGGGATCATGTAAATGACAGCGGCGGCAAATGCAATGCCGATCTCACCCGCGTTGATGCTGGACAGGAACATCGAAAGCGGCTGCTTTTCGACGTCGTTGAGCAGGATCAGAGGCTGCTCGACCATGTTCCAGTTGTCGATGAACACAAGGATCGCAATGGAATAGAGGGCGCTCCGGCACTGCGGCAGGCAGATGTTCCAGAAGATGTGCCACTCGTTCGCGCCGTCGATCTTGGCCGATTCAATGACAGCCATGGGGATGCGGCGCATGAATTTGGTGAGCAGAAACACCGAGAACGGCGCGAACGCGCCGGGCAGGAAGATCGCCCACCGGGTATTGAGCAGGTGCAGCCAGTCACTGACCAGATAGTTCGGCACCAGCGTGACCTGATACGGCATGAGCATCAGGATCACATAGAAGAAAAACAGACTGTCGCGCACCTTACCGCGCCAGCGCGTGAAGCCGTAGGCCGCGATGGACGCGACCATCAGCTGTGCGAAGACGATCGGCGCGGTTAGAATCACCGAGTTCCAGAATTTCAGCAGATAATCCGGGCTTTTGAGCAGGACCGTGAAATACTGCGTGAAGCTGACCTTATCGGGAATGAATTTGAGGTTGATGGTCTTGGAGATATAGCTCTTGCCGTCGTTGGCGTTCTCGAAGACCTGCCCGTAGCTGGCTGTGATCTCGCTCTGGGTCATGAATGAATTCGTGATCGTCAGAACCGTCGGCAGCAGAAACAGGAGTGCAAAGACAGCGCAGAGAATAAAGCACGTCGCACGGGAAAAATACCGTTTTTTCTTTCTCATCCCTCCACGTCCTTTCCGAAGATGTTCTCCACAAAGAACAAAAGCGCAATGAGAATGACGATCACGATTGCCAGCAGCACTGCCGCGGCGGAAAGCCGCTGATAGTCGGCGGAGTTGAACATATTGTTCATGAAATGCTGCATCATGTAAAGCCCGTCGTAGGGGTAATTGCCGGTGAGCAGGTAAATTTCCCGGAAGACCTTGAACGAGTTGATGATGGACAGGATCGTCACGAACAGCACCGTCGGAGACAGGTACCGGAGCTTGATGTGGAAGAACTGGTACGCCGCCGACGCCCCCTCGACCTCCGCAACCTCAAGCAGCTCGCGCGGAATATTGCTGAGCGCGGCCATGAACAGGATCATGTTGTATCCGAGGTTTTTCCACAAAAACAGCACGACAATGACGACCATGCAGTAATCCGATTTCAGCCAGTCGATTTTGTCCGCGCCGAACACGGCGAGAAATTCGTTCACGACGCCGTTATAGTGGAACAGCACCTGCCAGATGAGGATGATGGACGCGATGGGCACCATCATGGGGCTGAGGAAGAACGTGCGGAACTCGCTCTTGAGCGGAATGCGCGCCTCGAGCATCAGCGCCAGTCCCAAAGACAGCACGACAGCCAGCGGCACGGAAAGGCCGGTGAACGTGAACGTATTCTTGACCGCGATCTTGAACGCGCCGTTCTGCCAGACGTTGATATAGTTTTTGAGACCCGCGAAGCTGTGGTCGGTCAGACCCGCGGTGAAGGAATAGTAGACGACGATCAGAAACGGGATAATATAAAACGCCAGCATGCCGAGAAAGCTCGGTCCGGAGAAGCACATGGACGCGAGAAAATCGCGCACCTTGTTGTTCATCCGCGTCCAGAGCCCTTTCCCGGACGGTCTTGTTTCATATTTCCCGCGCGACCGGAGAGATAGCTTCTGCACGTTTTCGTGTCTCCTTTGCGTTGGAAAATGCTCATAGCTCCCGACTGAATCTCAATCGGGATTTATCGGCATTTTCGTTTTTCAGGGAATTCGTATACTCACGCATTCCAGCGTAGGGGCGGACGGCTCTGTCCGCCCGCAGTATGCAGTGACTTTTCGGAAATCCACGGCAAATTCGCAGCATTGCTCGGGCCGACAGAGTCGTCGGCCCCTACAGGCTGCTCCGCAGCTTTCCCCTTGCCGCGTTAGGCGCGGCAAGGGGAGCTTTTTTTGTTGTTTTACCGCTGCTCCTGCACATACAGGTTCACGCGGCTCTGGATCATGTTGGCAGTGGTCTGAACATCCTTGTCGCCGGCGAAGTAGGCGGCGACCTCGTCAGTGATGATGTCGAGGATCTCCTGATCGTAGTCATAGACGCTGTGCGTGTTGTTGATCACGCCCAGGATCTGGTCAATGTCCTCCTGCGTCAGCGCATAGACATCCTTATAGACCGTTTCGCCGTTTTCCATGGTCTCATAGCTGCCCCGGATGGCCTTGTCGGGCTCACCGTCGCCGTCCCAGTCGACCTGTTCGCCGTTTTCGTCCAGCTGGTACTGCTCGGTCATGATGTCGGTCATTTCTGCGTCAAACGCGGCCTGACTGATGGGGAAGCCGTAATAGTAATTGTTCTCGTCTATCGTGTTCATCTTTTTGATGATCGAGCAGACGAAGTCCCACGCGGCGTCGGGGTATTTCGTGACGGAGGAAATGGCCATCGGCATCTGAAGCTCGAACGAGCTGCCGGAGCCGTCCTCGGTCGGATATCCGGTAAAGGTGATCTTGTCGCGGATCGCGTAGACGTTCCAGATATAGGAGTCAAAGCTGTACATCCCGGTCGTCGACATGAGCTGCTTGCCGTTCGTGATGCGGGTCGCGTCAGATTCCCACATCGCGTCGTCAATGGCAATATCGGCGGAGGAAGCATAGGCAATCGCGCCGTCACCGTCACTGGTTTCTGCCGGGAAGGAATTGCAGAAGGCCAGCAGCTGCTGGAACGCCTCGGAGTCAAACTCGCACTTGCCCGTCGTCCAGTCGACGAAAGCAGACAGGTTGCGGGACAGGCAGTTCGACAGAGCCGTGTTCTTCGTCCAGCCGTTGGAGAAGACCGTCGCGCCCTCCTGCAGCTGTGTCATGGCGTCCTGCACGGCAGCGACGTTCCATGTGTCATACTGGCTCGCGATGGAAGACAGCGCGTAGGCCGTCTGCACGGAGAAGCTGGTGGGCAGCTCATAGAGCTTGCCGTCCTTTTCGAGCGCACTCATGACCTGTGGGACAAAATAGTCACGGCTCAGGCCGTTTCCGCCGTCCATGAAGGTATTGAGGTCGGCGATGACGCCCTTGGCGGCATACTTATCAATCGGCAGATTGCTGGTCAGGAAAATATCCGGCACGCTGCCGCTGATGATCTCGGTGGTGAGCTTGGTGACGCCGGCGTTGTAATCGTCGTCGGTCGCGTACTCGCTGTAGTCGACGACATTGATGCGGTACTCGTCGTTCGTCTTGTTGTATTCGACGATCATGCTGCGCAGGTTCCAGTCGAGATACATGCACGCGAGCGTCAGAACCTTCTTTTCCTTGATCTCAGACGCGTCCACACGGTGCAGGACGATCAGCTGATAGGTCGTGGGGTCGGTGCTCCAGTCCTGCATGAGGGCGGCCACGCGGCTGTCGGAGAGCATGGCATAGCCCGACATATTGTTGGTGTCAACGTCGCAGGCCAGCCAGTCGACGAGCTTCTCCTTCGTGTCCGTTTTGGCGGCATAGCCATAGATGTTATTATTGTAGGCGTAGTAGAAGTCATAGGCATCGTCGCCCGGGAAGATGCTCCACACGTTGGACGGCAGCTTGACCTTCTCGCCCCAGTCCTTCGTTTCCAGATCGATGGGGACGAAGTACTGGCCGTTTTCATCGGCGGCATTCACGTCGTCCGTGTAGTTGTACCACATAACGCCAACCTGCTGTGCGTTCAGCCGGCACAGACTACCGTTATACTGGCTGCCGTCGAGCTTGAACTGCACGTTGCCCTCTGCATCGAGGACGTAAATATTATTATAGTCGCTGACATAGAGATTGCCGGCGGCGTCGACAGCAAACGACGAAAGATTGCTGCTCATGCCGTCCTCGGTGTCATCTGCATTCGTATCGGAAAGATCGATGCTTGCAATCGTGCTGCCGTCGGCGGCAACATGCATCAGATACGAGCCGCCGATATCTGTGGAGGGGTAGTTCCACTTGCTGTCCGTGTTGGGGTCAAAATCGTCGGGCAGCTCATACTGCGTCGCATAGACGTTTACAAGCATCCAGAGCGTGCCGTCGTCAGAGCCGATCATGTTGTAGCAGTCGACGCTGCCCTCCGCTCCCTCCGGAACCTCCGGCAGCTGCAGGCTGGAAAGCTCTGTGCATATGCCGGTATCCGGGTCAATGGTCAGAACGCCCAAGCGGGAGTTGTAATACGACCAGGTTTCGCCCGTGTCGGGGTCAGTGTTGGTGATTTCTTCCCCCTGCATGCTGGCCGTCAGATAGAGCGTCGTTCCGGCGGCGCAGATCTGGTTGACGTACTGCACGCCGTCCGGAACGGCAAGGTCGAAATAATCGGCCTTATAGGCGTATTTTGCCGTTGTCTGGGAGGGCTTGGTCTGGTCGATCAGAGAGCCGCTGGAGTCGGTCTTGCCGGGGTCCTTCGTCCCGTCCTTCGAGCAGCCCGCAAACAGGCCCACGATCATCAGCGCCGCAAGCAGCAGCGCAAAAATCCGTTTTGTTTTCATGTAATACTCCTTTTCATTTCATGCCCAATGTCCATAATCTATATCTTGTGCTGACGCACAGTACAGGCGGCCTATCTTGCCGTCTGTATCATACCAAAACAAAGACGCAAAAGAAAGCCCGGCGTTGCATTTTTCATATTTTTTTAAGAACTGACTTTGCCTGCACCCGGCGGAATGCAGTGGATTGTCGGCGAATTCGTAGGTTTCCGCGCATTCGATTGTAGGGGTCGATGCCCACATCGACCCGTTGGGCAACCGCGAATTCGCCGGAGATTCCCGTAAAATTGGTGCATTCTGCCGGGCCGATGTAGGCATCGGCCCCTACAGGGTGCTGCGCAAATCTGACAGTCTGCCGCTTTACTCCGACGGCATTGTCTCTGTCTGAATTGGCAGGATGACCTCGGCGGTAAATTTTCCGTTTTCCGTGTAGCGCTTGAAGCCGCCGGCCATCTGGGCCATGATCTTTGCACAGGTGCGCAGGCCGATCTTATTGGACTCGATGCGGCCGGAGGCGGGGTTCACGCTGTTCGACAGGCAGATGTGCAGCGCGCCGTCTTCGATCAGGGCGGCGATGGCGACAGACTGGGCGGGGTCGGCATATTTGCGGATGTTGTCGAAGAGATTGTCGAGCACCCGCTTCAGATACATCACGTCGGCCTCGATCTGCACCTCCTGCTGCGGCAGCAGCAGCTGCACCATAAAACCCTGCTGCTGCAGCTGGACACGGCTCTCGCCCAGCAGCTGCTCCAGAAGCAGCCGCGCGTCATAGATTTCCATCTGCATGGGCAGCTCCTTGCATCCAAACAGCAGCGAATACCGGAACAGCTCATCCGTCAGCGTCTTGAGCTGCTCGGCCTTGCCGTAGGCGGCGTCCAGATAGCTTTGCAGCTCGTCTTCCGAGCGGTACTGCCCGTTTTTCGCAAGATCGAGATAGCCGAGCAGCGCGGTAAGCGGGTTGCGGATGTCGTGCGACATGGCGGTGATGAGGTCGCTGTTCTGCTGCAGGGCACGCTGCTCCTCGCTGGTCTTGCGCAGAAGCGACAGGCGCATCTGCTCGACGCTGGCTGTCAGCTGTGAGATCTCGTCGCGGCCCTTCGGCTCCAGCTGCAAATAGAGATTGCCCGCGCCGATGGACTGCACCTCCTGCGAGACGGCGACGACTCTGCGCGCGACGCGGCGGTTATACGCCAGCAGCGTCAGCGCCAGAACCGCGCAGCCCAGCAGCAGCGAAACGATCCACAACAGATCGTAGAGCCCGGAATCGGAATTATCATAGATCACGGCGTAAAACGTGCCGTTGCGAAACACGATGGGATAGACGACGCTGGCCATCTGCTCCTTGAGCGAATACGCGTCGACCGCCGCGCTGTCCGCGCCCCACCAGCCGATCTCGAGGATCTGCCGCTGGTCGTGGTAGAGCATGATATAATAGTTTTTTCTCGACTCGCCCCAGCGGGCCAGCATATCCGTGTCTCGCGTGGAGATGCTGTTCTGCCGCACAAAGGACTGGAACTCCTGCGCAGCCCTGTTCGTGCGCTTCAAAACAGCCTTGTCGCTCATATAGCTGCGTTCGATGATCTGCTCGCCGGTGAAGTTCGCCAGCAGGCAGACGCACACACCCAGTACCAGCCCCAGCAGCAGCACAAACAGCGGCTTGACACTCAGCGAGACAAATCGCTTCTTCTTTTCAGTCAATCTGATAGCCCTTTCCCCAGACGGTGCGGATCAGGCGCGGGTTGGCCGGATCCTCCTCCAGCTTCTTGCGCAGGTTCACAATATGCACCATCACGGTATTGTTTGACGCCGGCATATATGTCTCATGCCAGACCGTCTCATAGATCGTGCGCACCGGCACGACGCGGCCCCGGTTCTCCGCCAGACAGTGGAGAATGGAAAACTCCGTCTCCGTCAGCTCCAGCGGCTGGCCGTTTACCAGTACGCGGCGGTTTTCCTCGTCGAGCACGATGCCGGGCCGGAGCGTCCGCCCGCTCGATTTGCTCTTATACACCCGGTAGCGCCGCAGCAGCGACTCGACCTTCATCATCAGCTCCGCGTGGGAAAACGGCTTGGCGAGAAAATCGTCGCCGCCGGAATCATACGCGCGGCGCTTGTCGCCCTCCTGCGTCTTGGCGGTCAGAAACAGGACCGGGGCTGTGGAATACGACCGGATGCGGCTGCACGCGTCATAGCCGCCCAGCTCCGGCATCATGATATCCATTAAAATAAGATCAAGCTCCGGGTGCTGCCGGACCTGCTCGACCGCCTCCGCGCCCGTCGCGGCCTCCAACACGGTATAACCGCCCGTCTCCAACAAGATCCGGCAGATACGCCGGATATCCGGCTCGTCGTCTACCACCAGAATGCGGATCGCCTCTTCCATGGCTGCTCCCTCCTTTTTGTGGCGCTATTATATCACACTTCCGCAAGCTTCCGGGCAGAATTAAGAATTTTTAAGACATTTTTTATCCCGTGCGCAAAACTGCGTGACGAAACGGGGAAAGCGTGCTATACTATAATAACTTGAGCATAGATGCACGCGCCCGTGCATCACCTCACAAATCACCCGCCATAGGAACCGCAAATGGAGCTTTTATACACCGACAATCGAATCGTCGTCTGTCTCAAGCCTGCGGGCGTTTTGTCCACTGACGAGCCGGGCGGTATGCCGAAGCTGCTGCGCCGGGCGCTGGGAGAGGACGAAACCGGCTGCGTGCGCGTCGTGCACCGGCTCGACCGGCCCGTGGGCGGCGTGATGGTCTACGCGCGGTCGCGCATGGCTGACAGCATCCTGTCCCGGCAGGTGCAGGCACATACATTTGAAAAGGACTATCTCGCCGTATTGGAGGGGATCCCGGACGCGCCGGAGGGCGTTCTGGCCGATCTTCTCACGCGCGACGCAGCGAAAAAGCAAACCTTCGTCACGCACACCCCCGGCCCTGACGCACGGCCTGCCCGGCTTTCGTACCGGGTGCTTGGCGTGAAGGACGGGCGCGCGCTTGTGCGTATCCGGCTGGAAACCGGCAGGACGCATCAGATCCGCGCGCAGTTTTCCTCCCGCGGCCTGCCGCTCTGCGGCGACCGGAAATACGGCGCACAGTCAGACGGCCCGCTCGGCCTCTGGTCGTATCAAATCGCGTTTTTCCACCCGCAGACGAATGAACGCCTCGTCTTCGCGCATGACCCGCCGCAGGCTGAACCGTGGCTCGCATTTTTTGACACTCTGAAAGAGAAATAGGAGGGCACCATCCCCATGGCAGCAACAAAAGCAAATTCGATCGTGATGACCGAGGGCAGACCCCTGCCGCAGATCATCCGCTTTTCCGTCCCGCTGGCGCTGACCGGCATTTTACAGCTGCTGTTCAACGCCGCCGACGTCATTGTCGTCGGCAAATTTGACAGCAGCACGGCCCTTGCCGCCGTCGGCGCGACAACGTCGCTTATCAACCTGCTCATCGGCGCGTTCATCGGCATTTCCGTCGGCGTCAATATCCTTGTCGCCCGCTATCTCGGCTGCCGGGATGACGAGCGCGTCTCCCGCTCCGTGCACACCTCGGTCGTGCTGGGGCTTGGGCTTGGCGTCGTGGTCTTCCTGCTGGGCTTTTTCCTGGCCAGTCCCCTGCTCCGCCTGATGGATACGCCGGAGGACGTTCTGCCCCTGTCCGACCGGTATCTGCAAATTTACTTCATCGGCGTGCCCGCCTCGCTTCTGTATAACTTCTGCGCGGCGGTGCTGCGGGCCTTCGGCGACACAAAAAAGCCGTTTTTCTTCCTGTCCGTTTCCGGCACGGTCAATGTGCTGCTGAATCTGTTCTTCGTGATCGTCTGCCGTCTCGGCGTGGCGGGCGTCGCGATCGCAACCGTCGTCTCACAGTATCTTGCGCTGGCGCTCGTGCTCATCTGCCTGATGCGGCTGGAGGGCTGCGCGCAGCTGGAACTGAAAAAACTCCGCTTTTACCCGGACGAGGCCCTGCGCATGATCCAGATCGGCCTGCCTGCGGGTCTTCAGTCCGTGATCTTCAATATTTCCAATGTCATGATCCAGTCCTCGATCAACTCCTTCGGCGCGGACGTGGTCGCGGCGAACACGGCGGCAGGCAATCTCGACTCGTTCATTTATACGGCCTGCAACTCCGTTTATCACGCCTCCATGACCTTTACCAGCCAGAATCTCGGCGCGGGCAAGCCGGAGCGCATCAAGCCCGTCTACCGCGACTGCATCCTGACAGTCCTGCTCATCGGCGTGCCGATGTGCGCGCTGCTGTACTTCTTCGGCCAGCCGCTGCTCGGCATTTACATTGCAAAGGACGACCCGGCCTATGCCTCCGTCATTGCCAGCGGCATGGTGCGCGTGACGTATATGGGCATGACCTATTTCGTCTGCGGCATCATGGAGACGTGCTGCGGCATGGTGCGCGGGCTTGGCCGGAGCTGGATGCCGATGGTCGTGACGATCTTCGGTGCGTGCGTGCTGCGCATCATCTGGATCTACACGATCTTCCAGACGCACCACACGCTTGACGTTTTGTATCTGTCCTACCCTGTCAGCTGGGTCGTGACGAGCGCGGTGCACGTGCTCTGCTTTGTTCTGATCTACCGCCGCATGATGGCGCGGTGGAACGCGCATAAGGAGGAAGAAAATGCGAGTTATTGACATTGAAGACGTTGTCTACGCCATGCGGAACCAGACGCAGTTCGTTCTGCGCTGTGAGGAGGTCTTTCACGACAAGATCAGCTCCGCTGCCGCCGCGATCCTGAGCGCACAGCCGCGCAAGCCCTTCGTCTGCCTGACCGGCCCCTCCGGCTCCGGCAAGACGACGACGGCGATGCGCCTGCAGACGTATCTCGAAAATCTGGGCGTCAAGGTCTGTCTTTTGAGCATGGACAATTTCTTTCTGCCGCTCTCCGAGCGGCCAAAGGACTTGACCGACTGGGAGTCGCCCCTGTGCGTCAACCGGGAGCTGCTGCTTGACACCATCGACCGGCTGTCGAACGGCGAGACGGTGCAGGTGCCGTGGTACGACTTTCCCAACAACCGCACCGGCGGCTACACCCCCATGCAGGGCAGCCGCGAGGCTGTGATCATCGCCGAGGGCATCCATATGCTCAATCCCCTGCTCTTCGATCCCATCCGCGACCGCGCCACCGGCATTTACGTTGCGCCCAGAACACGTATCATCACGCCCGGCGACCGCATCATCCACCCCGAGCAGGTGCGCGTGGCGCGCCGCATGATCCGCAATTATCAGGGCCGCGGCAATTCCCTGCGCGACACGATCCTCCGCGCCGAATCCGTCAACGCGGGCGAACAGAAGTATATCGTGCCCAACAAACCCAACGCCTCCATCCACATCGACTCGTTCCACGATTACGAGCTGTGCATTCTGGCAAAATACCTGCGCCAGATCCCACAGTTCGCGTCCGATCTGGACGACGCGTTTATTGCGGAGCACGGCCTGACCGTCCTGATGGACGTGGTGCGGAGCCTGCCGCCGCTCGATACGCCGTATGTCCCGCGCGACTCCATCGTGCGCGAGTTTGTCGGCGGAAGCATTTTCCAATACTGACACAAAGGAGAACACACACATGACAGTCGTTGAACGCTTTTTGAAGCTCGTTTCCTATCCCACGACCTCGGACGAAGCGTCCGAGACGTGCCCGTCCACCGCGCGGCAGCTTGCGCTTGCACAGGAGCTTGTCCGCCAGATGCAGGACATGGGCATTGCAGACGCGCACGTCGATCAGGCCGGCTACGTCTACGGCACCGTGCCGGCGAACTGTGACAAAAAAATCCCCGTCTATGGCCTCATCGCCCACATGGACACCTCGCCCGACGCCCCTGGCGAGAACATCCGCGCACGCATCACCGAGCCTTACGACGGCGGCGATATTGTCCTGAACGAAGAGAAGTACATCATGCTTTCTCCGAAGGAATACCCGCAGCTGAAAAACTCTGTCGGCAAGCGCCTGATCGTCACCGACGGCACGACGCTGCTCGGCGCGGACGACAAGGCGGGCGTGGCGGAGATCCTGTCCGCCGCACAGCTGCTGCTTACATCCGAAAAGCCGCATGGAACCGTCAAACTCGCCTTTACGCCCGACGAGGAGATCGGCCGCGGTGCCGACCGGTTTGATGTCAAGGGCTTCGGCGCGGATTACGCCTATACCGTCGACGGCGGCGCACTCGGCGAGCTGGAATATGAGAACTTCAACGCGGCCAGCGCGAAGATCGAGATCTGCGGCAAGTCCATCCATCCCGGCTCTGCGAAGGGCCAGATGGTCAACGCCGCGCTCGTCGCCATGGAGCTGCACGGCCTGCTCCCGGCGCTGGAGACGCCGTATTACACGGAAAATTACGAGGGCTTTTATCATCTTGTCGCCATGCGCGGCGAGACAGAGCAGGCGGAGCTGCAATACATCATCCGCGACCACGACCGCGCGAAATTTGAAGCGCGCAAGGCCGTCATGGAAAAAGCCTGCGCGGAAATTGACCGCCGCTACGGCGCAGGCACCGCAGCGCTCACGCTGCGCGACAGCTATTATAATATGAAAGAGAAGATCGCCCCGTGTATGTTCCTGATCGAGAACGCGAAAAAGGCGATGGAATCCGTCGGCGTCACGCCGAAGATCGTCCCCATCCGCGGCGGCACGGACGGCGCACGGTTGTCCTTTGAGGGCCTCCCCTGCCCGAACCTGTGCACCGGCGGCGAAAACTTCCACGGCCGCTTTGAGTACATCCCCGCAGACGACATGGAAACCATCACGAACCTTCTGGCCCAACTCATGTGGCAGCTTGCCGAGTGATCTGCAAACCAAAAAATCCGCTCCACGGCGGATTTTTCGGCATATTAAGAGCAAGGATGATATTCGCATGGATTTGGAATACAGTAAGGCCGTCGGCGCGGCGATCCGGGCCGCACGGCTTGCGCGGGGCATGACGCAGGAGCAGCTTGCGGCAAAGGCACAGCCTGCAGGCTGTGATCTGACCCGCAGTGCATTGGCAAAAATCGAATGCGGCCAGCGCAGCGTTTATCCCGATGAATGAAAAGCGCTCCACGAAGCGCTTCAGATCCCCTATGAGGCGCTGCTGCAACGACAGCAGCAGCTTATCCATATAGCCAACGGCTCCCGTATGCAGCTGCATACGGGAGCCGTTTGTTCTGTCGGCGCGTCAATAGCGGAGGGATTCTGCCGCAGAATTCAGCGCGCGCTGAACTGTGCAGGATACAGAAGTCTCTGTGACAGCGCATAGAATAAGCCTTATGAATGCGCTTCAAAATAAGCGCGCAGGCCGTTCAGAAGGGCGGTCTGGTCGCCGGGATCCGGGAGGCCGGAGACAGCGGCGACGCCGATGACGCTTCCGCCGCGGATGCGGATGGGGAACGCGCCGCTGCACGCGGCGTAGTCACTGCGCGGCAGCCGCCAGTCGCGTTCCTGATCCTCGCAATTGACCTCCAGCTCGTAATACGCGCGCTGGGAGCTTTTTTCAAGCAGGTTGACCAGATTCCGCTTGCGCCGCAGCCACTGCTCGTGATATGCGCCCGTGCCGTCCGGGTAATAGCGGAAGACGATCACGTGATTGATCTCGATCTCCACGGCAAGCGGCGCGCCCATCTTTTCGCACGCGTCCACCAGCGCATGGCCAAGCTCCCACGCGTCGCGGTGGGAAAAGCTCGTGAACTGATAGGCCTGCTCATCTGCGATGCAGGCCTGCAGCGCCTTCTGCGCCTCAGCCCTGTCCATAATAGGCGTTCGCGCCGTGCTTGCGCAGGTAATGCTTGTCGAGCAGCACCTGCGGCATGGGGCCTGCGGCGGGGTTCAGCAGTTTGGCGTGGAAGTTCATGAACGCGACCTCTTCAAGCACAACGGCGTGGTAGACCGCCTCGTCCGCGTCCTTGCCCCAGGTGAACGGGCCGTGGTTGTGGACGAGCACGGCGGGAACCTGTGCCGGGTCGATGCCGCGGCGCTTGAATTCCTCGATGATGACAAGGCCGGTGTTCTTTTCATACGCGTCCTTGATCTCCTCCGGCGTCATGCTGCGGGTGCAGGGGATCTGGCCGTAGAAATAATCGCCCTGCGTGGTGCCCATGGCGTCGATGCCGACGCCGGCCTGCGCAAAGCTGGTCGCCCAGCGGCTGTGCGTGTGGACAATGCCGCCGATGGACGGGAAGGCCCGGTACAGCTCTACGTGCGTCGGCGTGTCGGACGAGGGCTTGAGACGGCCCTCGACGCGTTCGCCGGTCTCCAGACTCACGAGCACGATGTCGTCGGCGGTCATCTCATCGTACTCCACGCCCGACGGCTTGATGGCGATCAGGCCGCTTTCGCGGTCGATGGCGGAGACGTTGCCCCAGGTAAAGGTGACAAGATCGTGCTTCGGCAGGGCCAGATTGGCTTTCAATACCTGTTCTTTCAGTGCTTCCAGCATAGTGATGCTTCCTTTCTTACGATGTTACAGGCTCATTTCCGAGCGCTTGATGATATGGTTCTGATAGACCTCGTTCAGCTCGACGAAGTAGCCGCTCCAGCCCCAGACGCGCACGATGAGGTTGCGGTAATTCTCCGGGTGCTTCTGCGCGTCAAGGAGCCTGCCGCGGTTGACGGCGTTGATCTGCATCTGGTGTCCACCCATGTCCATGAAGCTCTTGACGAACATGGCGCATTTGCGGATGGCGTCCTCATTGCGGAACATGGTGTCGGACAGCTCGACGGTCAGCGGGCCGCCGTTGGCAACGCGCGTCAGATGCGGCTTGGCGAAGGATTTGATGATGGAGATCGGACCTTCGCAGCGGGCGAAGAGGGACGGCGAGTAGTTGCAGGGCAGCGCCTCATGCGCGCTGCGGCCATCGGGCGAGGCAGGCGCGTCCTTCGAATGCCAGATATAATACATGGCCGAGGCCGTGCCCGCGCGGAAGCAGCCGCCGCGGTCGTTTTTCTTCCCTTCCAGCGCGTCGGCATACCAGTCGAGCAGCTGCACGGCGATGGAATCGACAAAATCATCGTCGTTGCCGAACTTCGGGCCTTCGTAGCGGAGCATATTCTGTTCGCGCTCATAGCCCTTGAAATCGGCGTGCAGCATGGCGAGCATGGTTTCCGGCGTGAAGGTCTTCTCGTCGTAGACGTATTTGCGTACAGCGGCCATGGAATCGGCGGCTGTGGCAAGCCCGTCGCCGTGGAAGCCGTAGTTATTATACTTGCCGGGCTTCGAGATATCGCGCATCTTTTCGAGGCAGTCCGGGCACATGAGGCTCACGAGGGGCGACGGCTCTTTATAGACGTTTTTCGTCTCCGCCATGAGCGCCCCGGCCTGCGCCTCGATATTCTGCTTCACAAGCGCCGCGAAGTCTTCATATGTTTTGCACTCCGGCAGATGCTCGCAGGCGTCCTGCACGGTCTTGAGGAAGTTCAGGCTGTCCCAGTTGACAAGATCCATATACCCCGTCACAAGAATTTCCCAGCAGGCGGCCAGCGTGTAGTTATACGCGTCCTGCTTCTCATAGCCCCAGCGCAGCAGCGCAGGAATGACAATTTCGTCGTTCGTATACTGTGGGAAGCCGAGGCCCTTCTGTGTGAGCGTCGTGGCAAGCTCGTAGACGGACAGCGGCGTGTTTTTGTGTACGCGCAGATTGACCTTGGGGTCGATGAGGCACAGCTCGCGGCTGGCGATCAGGCACAGCTCGGACAGGTTGTTATACGCGTCGGAGCCGTCCTCGTTCGAGCCGCCCAGTACGATGGTCTGCCCGTTGTCGCCCTGCTGGATGCCGATGTAAAGGTCGCTGTCGCGGTTGCAGGAGACAAAAAACTCTTCCAGCAGCTCAAGCGCCCCGTCCTTTGTCAGAAGCCCTGCGTCCAGATCGTGCCGGTAATAGGGGTACAGGAACTGGTCGATACGGCCGATGGTATTGTGATAGTTGCCGTTGCACCACATGGCGTAATGCAGCAGGCGCAGGAACTGCAGCGCTTCGAGAAGCGTCTCGGGCGCGTTGGCGGGGATCTTGGAAAGCGTGTCCGCAACCGTCTGGTTGCCTACGCGCAGCGCCTCCTCGCGGTAGCGCGCGGCGAAGTCCGTCACGATGGAAAGCACGTCCAGCATGGCCTGCAGAAATTCCTTCTGCTCCGCCGTTTCTGCCTTTTCCAGCTGCGTGCGAATCTTTTCGGCCTTTTTCGTAAAGCCGTCCGCCATCAGCATCCCGTAATCGGGGCACATATTGAATACGCGGCCGTTTTCATGGAACGCGTGCGTCTCGTGCAGCTGCCTGTCCTCTTCTTCTGTGTGGATCTCCGGAATGGTGCGCACGGTGCGCAGCAGCGTGATGCGCTCATCCGGGAAAACGACGGGCGTTTCCTGCGCCAGCACATAGCGCAGCCGTGCGACCGAGCGCTGCATATCGTCAAGCCCCTGCGCCGCAAGCTCTGCGGCCAGCGCGTGCGCGTCCCCTGCGGGCTTGCGGTAGGCATGGTGCGCCTTATCGCGGACGAAGAAATCCAGCTGCTTCTGAATATGTTTGGTCTTCATGAAGCTCCCTCCTGAAACGGTAAATCGATATACCGGGCTTACAGCTCGTAGTCGATCGCGCCGCGCGATTCGCGGATGGACTTGCAGAGCGTGGACACCGCGACATGGCGCGGGTCGTTTTTGTAACGGGACAGCGCGTCCAGATCGTCAAAATCGGCGATCAGACAGGCGTCGTAGGGATTGCCGGGCTTGCAGCTGCGGTGGATCTCCATATGGCGGATCTCCGGAATCACGCCGTCCAGCGCCTGCAGGCCAGACAGGAATTTTTCGCGGTTTTCCGCTTCTCCCTCGCGGAATTTCCACATGACGATATGACGGATCATGGCGTATTCTCCTTTATACGGTATTCAAAATTTTCAAAAATCAGCACCGTGCCCTCGGCAATGCCGTCCGGCAGCAGCGCCAGCGCGACCTCCGTTGTGCCGCCTGTCTCGTTTTCCAGCACGGCATAATCGCCCGCGATCTCGCGGACCGTCCGTTCCATACGCATAGCAGCGCCTCCTTTTTTCGTATTGTATCATACTTTTTTCTATTTTGGAACACAATACTCGCAGAAGGAGGAGATGTATTATGAACGAAGATACCCTGCATCTGCTGTCGGAGTGCGCGGCGGGGACGGATATGGCCATCCGCTCACTGGAGGATGTGCTGAAAAACAGCGCGGAGGGCCCGCTGCAAAAGCGCCTGCTTGACAGCAAGCGCCAGCACGAGCAGCTTGCCGCACAGGCGGAGGACCGGCTGCGCGGCCAGGGCAAGGAGCCGAAGCGCGCAGACCCGGCTGCGCGCGCTATGTCGTATCTGAAAACGCAGGCGATGCTTTCCATGAAGCCCGGAGACGCGACGACAGCCGATCTCATCTCGACCGGCTGCTCGATGGGCATCAAGTCGCTCGCCCGCTACTGCAACCAGTACCCCACAGCGGACGAGGACGCGCAGGGCCTCGCCCAGTCGCTCATCCGGCTGGAGGACCAGCTGGTCAAGGATATGCGGCCGTATCTGTAAAAACCAAATGCAGTTGGCAAGGGACGGGGTTCTCGCCGCCCGGCAGGATGCACCGTTTTTAACGGAAATTTTCGGCGAATTCGTAGCTTCCCAACGGGCGAGCAGGCAGGTGCTTGCGAATTTGCCGTAAATTCCTATAAAACCAATGTAGTCTGCCGGGCGGAGCAGCGTCCCGCTCCTGCTGAGATCACGGAGACCATCGCGCAGGCGAAAATTTTTATTTGTCAACCCGCCGATTTTGGTGTATAATGAAGCCACCAAAATAAAGGGGGAGTTCCTATGACAAATAAGGTCATCACCATCAGCCGCCAGTTTGGCAGCGGCGGACGAAGCATCGGCAAGGCGGTGGCTGAGAAGCTCGGCATCCCCTATTATGACAAGGAGCTGGTCGACAAGGTCGCCAAAGAAAGCGGCTTCTCGCATGAGTTCATCGAGGAGATCGGTGAATACGCCTCTGTCACCAGCAGCTTCCTGTTTAATATTGCCGTCTCCTCGCACCCGATGGGTCTGGTCGATACCATGTCCGTGTCGGATAAGCTCTACGTCTGCCAGACGAACGTCATCCGCGATCTTGCCAGCAAGGGTCCGTGCGTTATCGTCGGCCGCTGCGCCGACTTCATCCTGAAGGATCAGCCGGACTGCCTGCACATTTTCATCCACTCCGACATGGCCCACCGCGCCGCCCGCGTGCGCGAACGCTACGGCGAGACGAGCAAGCCCATGGAAAAGCGCCTGCAGGAGAAGGACAGCAAGCGCAAGGTCTATTACAAGCATTACACCAACCGCAACTGGGGCGAGGCCGAGAATTACGATGTCTGCCTCGACAGCGGCACGCTCGGCGTTGACAAGTGCGTCGAGATCGTCTGCGATATCGCGCAGATGAAATGACCGGAGATAAAGCCATAGACACGCAAAAGGCTCCCCTTTATGCAAAGGGGAGCCTTTGACGTTCCCGCGCCAGTGCTGCACTGAAAAGAATGGAACAGCCCCAGCGGCGAAAACCGCTGGGGCTGCTGTGTATGGAATGGAAATAGATCAGAACACGCCCTGCTCGTACATGGCCTGTGCGACCTTCTTGAAGCCGGCGATGTTGGCGCCCGCAACCAGATCGTAGCCGAGGCCGTACTCTTCGGCAGCCTCTGCGCTGACCTTGTGGATGTTCTTCATCATCTTGTGCAGCTGCGCATCGACTTCCTCAGCCGTCCAGACCAGACGCTCGGAGTTCTGGCTCATTTCAAGACCGGAAACGCCGACGCCGCCCGCGTTGACAGCCTTGGACGGAGCGACGACCATGTGCTTCTGCGCGCGCAGATAGTTCAGAGCGTCGTTCGTGGTCGGCATATTGGCGACCTCGATGTAATACTTGACGCCGGAGGCGGCGATCTTCTCAGCCTCGCCCATGCGAACGTCGTTCTGCATGGCGGACGGCATATTGACGTCGACGTCCTTCGCGCCCCAGGCCTTCTGGCCGGCGACGAACTCGCAGCCGAACTTGTCGGCGTACGGCTTGCAGTGCATCGGGTCCTTTGCACGCATCTCAAGGATGAAGTTCAGCTTCTCGTCAGTGTTGACGCCGTCCGGATCATGGACATAGCCGTCCGGGCCGGAGAAATAAGTAACCTTCGCGCCGAGTTCAGCGGACTTCTTCATGATACCCCATGCAACATTGCCGTAGCCGGAGATCGCAAGGCGCTTGCCCTCGATGGTGTCGTTCTCGTGCTTCAGGACTTCCTGCAGATAGTAGA
>OMBZ01000283.1_pt1 | contig 18665 bp, 18 predicted proteins | sample 1673831 | NCBI WGS metagenome assembly OMBZ01 (sample SAMEA103958129, study PRJEB25191) | human gut metagenome | reverse complement strand
CTGGAGATAGATCGCGAGCGGCGACAACACAATCATAGAACACCTGATGACGGGGGCGATCTGGAGGAAAGGCTGCTTCGGGCCAGAGCTGAACTGACAGAAGAACAGGCCGTAGCTCAAAAACTTAAAAATCAGGTAACCGAAGGTAAGCTCATCGATTCAGACTTCTGCGTTTTCGCCCTCAGCAAGCTGGCGATGGCATTGTCCAGTACGCTTGATTCTATTCCGTTATCCATGCAGCGACAGTTCCCGGATTTAACGCCACGTCATCTTGACCATCTGAAAACCCTTATTGCGAAGGGCGCAAATCAGTGTGCGCGGGCAGGGGATAAATTACCGGATTTGCTGGATGAATATATCAGAGCAACAACTGAATAATCTGATGGCTGCCGTTTCGGTTGCGCTGCAGCCTCTGGTCAGGGTTGTACCGATGACGGCAGTTGAATGGGCTGACCAGTATTATTATCTGCCGAAAGAATCCTCATACGGTGACGGCGAATGGAAAACGCTGCCGTTCCAGATCGCCATCATGAACAGTATGGGGAATGATCAGGTCCGCACTGTTAATCTGATTAAATCTGCCCGTGTTGGCTATACAAAGATGTTGCTGGGGGTGGTCGGGTATTTTATTGAGCATAAATCCCGAAACAGTCTGCTTTTTCAGCCCACGGATTCTGCCGCTGAAGATTTTATGAAGTCTCACGTGGAGACGACGATTAGGGACGTGCCATGCCTGAAAGACCTTTCCCCATGGCTGGGTCGTAAACATCGTGATAATACCCTCACGCTGAAACGCTTTTCATCGGGCGTCGGTTTCTGGTGCCTGGGCGGCGCTGCCGCCAAAAACTACCGTGAAAAATCCGTGGATGTGGTCTGCTATGACGAACTTTCCTCGTTCGAACCGGATGTTGAAAAAGAGGGTTCGCCAACCCTGCTGGGGGATAAACGTATTGAGGGCTCTGTATGGCCAAAATCCATTCGCGGCTCGACGCCTAAAATCAAAGGCTCCTGCCAGATCGAAAAAGCCGCTAACGAGTCGGCACATTTCATGCGTTTTTATGTGCCCTGCCCGCACTGTGGGGAGGCGCAGTATCTGAAATTTGGCGATGAATCCACGCCTTTTGGCCTTAAATGGGAGAAGGACAGCCCCGAAAGCGTTTTCTACCTCTGTGAACATCATGGCTGCGTGATCCATCAGTCTGAGCTTGACCAGAGCAACGGGCGGTGGATCTGTGAAAACACGGGCATGTGGACCCGTGACGGCCTGATGTTTTTCAGCGCCCGGGGTGATGAAATTCCGCCGCCGCGCTCCATCACTTTCCATATCTGGACGGCGTACAGTCCGTTCACCACCTGGGTACAGATTGTCTATGACTGGCTGGATGCACTGAAAGATCCCAACGGCCTGAAAACCTTTGTGAACACCACGCTGGGCGAGACCTGGGAAGAGGCTGTGGGCGAAAAACTCGATCACCAGGTGCTGATGGATAAGGTTGTGCGTTACACGGCGGCGGTGCCTGCCCGGGTGGTTTATCTGACGGCGGGCATTGACTCGCAGCGAAACCGTTTTGAGATGTATGTCTGGGGATGGGCTCCGGGAGAGGAAGCCTTTCTGGTGGATAAAATCATCATTATGGGGCGTCCCGATGAGGAAGAGACGCTGTTACGTGTGGATGCGGCGATCAACAAAAAATACCGCCATGCAGACGGAACCGAAATGACCATTTCCCGTGTCTGCTGGGACATCGGGGGTATCGATGGCGAAATCGTTTATCAGAGGTCAAAAAAACACGGTGTTTTCCGGGTGCTGCCGGTAAAAGGCGCATCTGTCTATGGCAAGCCGGTGATCACCATGCCAAAAACCCGCAATCAGCGGGGCGTGTATCTGTGTGAAGTGGGGACGGACACCGCAAAAGAAATTCTCTATGCCCGTATGAAAGCCGAGCCCACGCCTGCGGATGAATCCACGTCGTATGCCATCCGTTTTCCTGATGATCCGGAGATTTTTTCGCAGACAGAGGCGCAGCAACTGGTCGCGGAAGAGCTTGTGGAGAAGTGGGAAAAAGGAAAGATGCGTCTGCTGTGGGATAACAAAAAGCGGCGTAACGAAGCGCTGGACTGCCTGGTGTATGCCTACGCGGCATTACGTGTGTCCGTGCAACGCTGGCAGCTTGATCTGGCTGTACTGGCAAAATCCCGGGAAGAAGAGACGACCCGGCCAACCCTTAAAGAACTGGCAGCGAAGCTGTCCGGAGGAGTGAATGGTTACAGTCGCTGAACTGCAGGCGCTGCGTCAGGCGCGCCTTGATTTATTAACCGGTAAACGGGTGGTGTCTGTCCAGAAAGATGGTCGCAGAATTGAATATACGGCGGCTTCTCTGGATGAGCTTAACCGGGCGATCAATGATGCGGAGTCGGTACTGGGGACAACCCGACGTCGCCGTCGTCCGCTGGGAGTGAGGTTATGAAACGAACGCCTGTCCTGATTGATGTGAACGGTGTTCCGCTTCGTGAGAGTCTCAGCTACAACGGGGGCGGCGCAGGATTTGGCGGGCAAATGGCGGAGTGGTTGCCACCTGCGCAGAGTGCCGATGCGGCCCTGCTGCCCGCGTTGCGTCTGGGGAATGCCCGGGCAGATGATCTAGTGCGCAATAACGGAATAGCGGCTAATGCGGTTGCCCTGCATAAGGATCACATTGTCGGGCATATGTTTCTGATCAGCTACCGTCCGAACTGGCGCTGGCTGGGGATGCGGGAGACCGCAGCAAAAAGCTTTGTCGATGAGGTGGAGGCGGCCTGGTCGGAATACGCCGAAGGGATGTTTGGCGAGATCGACGTGGAAGGAAAACGCACGTTCACGGAATTTATCCGTGAAGGTGTGGGCGTTCATGCGTTTAACGGCGAAATCTTTGTGCAGCCGGTCTGGGATACGGAAACCACGCAGTTATTCCGTACGCGTTTTAAAGCCGTGAGTCCGAAACGGGTGGACACGCCTGGACACGGTATGGGGAACCGTTTTCTGCGGGCCGGTGTGGAGGTCGATCGATATGGCCGTGCCGTCGCGTACCATATCTGTGAGGATGATTTTCCGTTCTCTGGTAGTGGACGATGGGAACGGATCCCGCGTGAACTTCCCACCGGGCGTCCGGCCATGCTGCATATTTTCGAGCCGGTGGAGGACGGGCAGACCCGTGGGGCTAATCAGTTTTACAGCGTCATGGAACGGCTGAAGATGCTCGATTCCCTGCAGGCAACACAGCTTCAGTCGGCCATAGTGAAGGCGATGTATGCAGCGACGATTGAAAGTGAACTTGATACCGAAAAGGCCTTTGAATATATCGCCGGCGCGCCACAGGAGCAGAAGGATAATCCGCTTATTAATATTCTGGAGAAGTTTTCCAGCTGGTATGACACGAATAACGTGACACTGGGCGGTGTCAAAATTCCGCACCTTTTCCCTGGTGATGATCTGAAACTACAGACTGCGCAGGATTCAGACAATGGATTTTCTGCGCTTGAACAGGCGCTGCTGCGGTATATCGCCGCCGGTCTTGGCGTTTCCTACGAACAGTTGTCCCGTGATTACTCGAAGGTCAGTTACTCAAGTGCCCGCGCCTCCGCCAATGAGTCGTGGCGCTATTTTATGGGGCGGCGAAAATTTATTGCGGCCCGGCTGGCCACGCAGATGTTTTCCTGCTGGCTGGAAGAGGCACTTCTTCGGGGGATTATTCGTCCGCCACGGGCACGTTTTGATTTTTATCAGGCGCGATCAGCCTGGTCACGGGCAGAGTGGATTGGTGCCGGAAGAATGGCCATTGACGGGCTCAAGGAAGTCCAGGAATCAGTGATGCGCATTGAGGCCGGACTGAGCACGTATGAGAAAGAGCTGGCGCTGATGGGCGAGGATTATCAGGACATTTTCCGCCAGCAGGTCAGGGAATCTGCAGAGCGGCAAAAAGCCGGACTCTCACGTCCGGTGTGGATATCGCAGGCGTATCAGCAGCAGATAGCGGAGAGTCGCAGGCCGGAAGAGGAGACAACACCACGTGAGACGTAATCTTTCACACATTATTGCCGCAGCATTCAATGAACCGCTGCTTCTGGAGCCCGCCTATGCGCGGGTTTTCTTTTGCGCGCTCGGGCGCGAGATGGGGGCAGCAAGTCTTTCGGTACCACAACAACAGGTACAGCTTGATGCTCCCGGAATGCTGGCTGAAACGGACGAGTACATGGCCGGAGGTAAACGACCGGCCCGTGTTTACCGGGTGGTGAACGGTATTGCTGTACTGCCGGTGACCGGCACGCTGGTGCACCGGCTGGGTGGTATGCGGCCATTTTCCGGAATGACAGGCTATGACGGCATTGTCGCCTGTCTTCAGCAGGCAATGGCGGATAGCCAGGTGCGGGGCGTACTGCTGGACATTGACAGTCCGGGCGGGCAGGCCGCCGGCGCGTTTGACTGCGCTGACATGATTTACCGCCTCCGTCAGCAGAAGCCGGTCTGGGCACTGTGCAATGACACGGCCTGTTCTGCAGCCATGCTGCTGGCGTCGGCCTGCTCCCGACGGCTGGTTACCCAGACATCCCGTATCGGCTCCATTGGCGTGATGATGAGCCATGTCAGCTATGCCGGTCATCTGGCGCAGGCCGGTGTGGATATCACGCTGATTTACTCAGGGGCGCACAAGGTGGATGGCAATCAGTTTGAAGCGTTGCCGGCAGAGGTTCGCCAGGACATGCAGCAGCGGATTGATGCGGCGCGCCGGATGTTTGCCGAAAAAGTGGCGATGTATACCGGTCTGTCTGTTGATGCCGTCACGGGAACAGAGGCTGCCGTTTTTGAAGGTCAGTCCGGCATTGAGGCCGGGCTGGCGGATGAATTAATCAATGCGTCGGATGCCATCAGTGTGATGGCCACGGCGCTGAACAGTAATGTCAGAGGAGGCACTATGCCGCAATTAACTGCAACGGAAGCCGCCGCGCAGGAGAACCAGCGAGTGATGGGGATCCTGACATGCCAGGAAGCGAAAGGACGTGAACAGCTTGCCACGATGCTGGCAGGACAACAGGGCATGAGCGTTGAACAGGCCCGGGCGATTCTGGCCGCGGCGGCACCGCAGCAGCCGGTGGCATCCACGCAGAGTGAAGCCGATCGCATTATGGCGTGTGAAGAAGCGAACGGTCGTGAACAACTGGCGGCAACGCTGGCGGCGATGCCGGAGATGACGGTGGAAAAAGCCCGCCCGATCCTGGCTGCTTCACCGCAGGCGGATGCCGGACCATCACTCCGTGATCAGATCATGGCACTGGATGAGGCAAAAGGGGCTGAGGCGCAGGCTGAACAGCTGGCTGCCTGCCCGGGAATGACAGTGGAGAGCGCCCGGGCTGTGCTGGCTGCGGGATCAGGTAAGGCAGAACCGGTCTCTGCATCCACAACCGCCATGTTTGAACATTTCATGGCGAACCATTCACCGGCAGCGGTACAGGGTGGCGTGGCACAGACGTCAGCAGACGGTGATGCGGACGTGAAAATGCTCATGGCCATGCCATGAAGTCAGTGCTGACCATCAATAGGAGGTTTTTACAATATGGTGACGAAAACCATCACTGAACAGCGTGCGGAAGTACGTATTTTTGCCGGTAATGATCCGGCTCATACCGCCACAGGCAGCAGCGGGATTTCCTCGCCAACACCGGCACTGACGCCCCTGATGCTGGATGAAGCCACCGGGAAACTGGTGGTCTGGGACGGACAGAAAGCCGGTAGTGCGGTTGGCATACTGGTACTGCCGCTTGAAGGCACAGAGACGGCGCTGACGTATTACAAGTCGGGAACCTTTGCGACGGAGGCAATCCACTGGCCTGAAAGTGTGGATGAACACAAAAAGGCCAACGCCTTTGCCGGCAGTGCCCTGAGTCACGCGGCGCTGCCGTAACACGTTATCAGGCCACCGCGGTGGCCTGACTGATTTCTGAATGAAAGGAACTGATTTATGGGATTGTTTACGACCCGCCAGTTACTCGGTTATACCGAACAAAAAGTTAAATTTCGTGCGCTGTTTCTGGAGCTGTTTTTCCGCCGTACGGTGAATTTCCATACCGAAGAGGTGATGCTGGACAAAATTACCGGAAAAACGCCGGTGGCGGCCTATGTCTCCCCGGTTGTTGAAGGAAAAGTGCTGCGTCATCGTGGTGGTGAAACCCGCGTGTTGCGTCCGGGCTACGTCAAGCCGAAACACGAATTTAATTACCAGCAGGCGGTTGAGCGCCTTCCTGGTGAAGATCCATCTCAACTGAACGATCCGGCTTACCGCCGTCTGCGTATCATTACCGATAACCTCAAACAGGAAGAGCACGCGATTGTCCAGGTGGAAGAAATGCAGGCGGTAAATGCTGTGTTGTATGGCAAATACACCATGGAAGGAGACCAGTTCGAGAAAATTGAGGTCGATTTTGGCAGGTCGACGAAGAATAACATCACACAGGGTAGCGGTAAGGAATGGTCAAAACAGGATCGTGACACGTTCGATCCTACACATGATATTGACCTTTACTGCGACCAGGCCAGCGGTCTTGTGAATATTGCCATCATGGACGGTACCGTCTGGCGTCTGCTGAATGGTTTTAAGCTGTTCCGCGAAAAACTGGATACCCGTCGCGGCTCAAATTCACAACTCGAAACGGCAGTGAAAGATCTGGGCGCAGTGGTGTCCTTCAAGGGGTATTACGGCGATCTGGCTATTGTTGTGGCGAAAACGTCTTATATAGCAGAAGACGGTATCGAAAAACGTTATCTTCCAGATGGCATGCTGGTTCTGGGGAATACTGCTGCAGATGGGATCCGTTGTTACGGTGCCATTCAGGATGCTCAGGCGTTGTCCGAAGGTGTGGTGGCCTCTTCCCGTTATCCGAAACACTGGCTGACGGTAGGGGATCCCGCCCGTGAATTTACCATGACGCAGTCCGCGCCGCTGATGGTGTTGCCGGACCCGGATGAGTTTGTGGTGGTACAGGTGAAATAATCCGTGAGCGGGGGCGAAATGCCCCCGTGTCTTTTTTCACAGGGGGCTGATATGGCAACGAAAGAGCAAAATCTGAAACGGCTTGATGAACTGGCCCTGATTCTGGGGCGTGAGCCGGATATATCCGGGAGTGCCGCAGAGATAGCGCAGCGGGTGGCAGAATGGGAAGAGGAAATGCAGTCATCCGGCGATGATGTACAGGTTATGAATATGGATATCCGGGAGCGGGAAACCGCGGCTCATGATGTTCGTGAGGAAACATCCGGCGCGTTAACGCGCATCAGAGTTCTGACCTGCCTCCATCTCTGTGGCGTTGATGGTGAAACGGGGGAATCCGTTGAGCTTGCGGATGTTGGTCGGGTGATTCTGATTATGTCCTCAGATGCAAAAACACACGTTGATGGTGGAATGGCTGTTTATGCGTGATTTTCAGAATGCCTTTGATGCCGCCCTTGCCGGGGTGGACAGTACGATTGTTGAAGTGATGGGCATCAGTGCGCAGTTCACCTCCGGTGCACAGCGTGGCGGCGAGGTTCATGGCGTTTTTGACGATCCGGAGTCGCTGGGTTTTGCCAGTAGTGGGATCCGTATTGAAGGAAGTAACCCGTCATTATTTGTGCTTACGGATACGGTTTGTGCTGTACGGCGTGGTGACACGCTGACCATTAACGGCGAGATGTTCTGGGTGGACCGTGTTTCTCCGGATGACGGAGGGAGTTGTTATCTCTGGCTCAACCGGGGGCAACCACCTGCCGCCAGCCGTCGCCGCTGAAAGGGGGATGTATGGCCATAAAAGGTCTTGAGCAGGCCGTTGAAAACCTCAGTCGTATCAGCAAAACGGCGGTGCCGGGTGCCGCCGCAATGGCCATTAACCGCGTTGCTTCATCCGCGATATCGCAGTCGGCGTCACTGGTTGCCCGTGAGACAAAGGTACGCCGGAAACTGGTAAAGGAAAGGGCCAGGCTGAAAAGGGCCACGGTCAAAAATCCGCAGGCCAGAATCAAAGTTAACCGGGGGGATTTGCCCGTAATCAGGCTGGGTAATGCGCGGGTTGTCCTGTCCCGACGCCGGCGTCGTAAAAAGGGGCAGCGTTCAGCCCTGAAAGGTGGCGGCAGTGTGCTTGTGGTGGGAAACCGTCGTATTCCCGGCGCGTTTATTCAGCAACTGAAAAATGGCCGCTGGCATGTCATGCAGCGTGTGGCGGGGAAAAACCGTTACCCCATTGATGTGGTGAAAATCCCGATGGCGGTGCCGCTGACCACGGCGTTTAAACAGAATATTGAGCGGATACGGCGTGAGCGTCTTCCGAAAGAGCTGGGCTATGCGCTGCAGCATCAACTGAGGATGGTAATAAAGCGATGAAACATACTGAACTCCGTGCAGCCGTACTGGATGCACTGGAGAAGCATGACACCGGGGCGACGCTTTTTGATGGTCGCCCTGCTGTTTTTGATGAGGAAGATTTTCCGGCAATTGCCGTTTATCTCACCGGCGCTGAATACACGGGCGAAGAGCTGGACAGCGATACCTGGCAGGCGGAGCTGCATATTGAAGTTTTCCTGCCTGCTCAGGTGCCGGATTCAGAGCTGGATTCGTGGATGGAAAGCCGGATTTATCCGGCGATGAGCGATATCCCGGCACTGTCAGATTTGATCACCAGTATGGTGGCCAGTGGCTATGACTACCGACGCGACGATGATGCGGGCCTGTGGAGTTCAGCCGATCTGACTTATGTCATTACCTATGAAATGTGAGGACGATATGCCTGTACCAAATCCTACAATGCCGGTGAAAGGTGCCGGGACCACACTGTGGGTTTATAAGGGGAACGGTGACCCTTATGCGAACCCGCTTTCAGACGTTGACTGGTCGCGTCTGGCAAAAGTTAAAGACCTGACACCCGGCGAACTGACCGCTGAGTCCTATGACGACAGCTATCTCGATGATGAAGATGCGGACTGGACTGCGACCGGGCAGGGGCAGAAATCAGCCGGAGATACCAGCTTCACGCTGGCGTGGATGCCCGGAGAGCAGGGGCAGCAGGCGCTGCTGGCGTGGTTTAATGAAGGTGATACCCGTGCCTATAAAATCCGCTTCCCGAACGGCACGGTCGATGTGTTCCGTGGCTGGGTCAGCAGTATCGGTAAGGCGGTGACGGCGAAGGAAGTGATCACCCGTACGGTGAAGGTCACCAATGTTGGACGCCCGTCGATGGCTGAAGATCGCAGTACGGTGACGGCAGCAACCGGCATGACGGTAACGCCAGCCAGTGCTTCCGTAGTGAAAGGGCAGAGCACCACGCTGACCGTGGCCTTCCAGCCGGAGGGCGCAACTGACAAGAGCTTCCGTGCGGTGTCAGCGGATAAAACAAAAGCCACCGTGTCGGTCAGTGGTATGACCATCACCGTGAACGGCGTTGCTGCAGGCAAGGTCAACATTCCGGTTGTATCCGGTAATGGTGAGTTTGCTGCGGTTGCAGAAATCACCGTCACCGCCAGTTAATCCGGAGAGTCAGCGATGTTCCTGAAAACCGAATCATTTGAACATAACGGCGTGACCGTCACGCTTTCTGAACTGTCAGCCCTGCAGCGTATTGAGCATCTCGCCCTGATGAAACAGCAGGCAGAATCCGACAGTAACCGGAAGTTTACTGTGGAAGACGTCATCAGAACCGGCGCTTTTGTGGTGGCGATGTCCCTGTGGCATAACCATCCGCAGAAGACAAAGCAGCCTTCCATGAATGAAGCCGTTAAACAGATTGAGCAGGAAGTGCTTACCACCTGGCCCGCGGAGGCAATTTCTCATGCTGAAAACGTGGTGTACCGGCTGTCCGGTATGTATGGGTTTGTGGTGAATGATGCCCCTGACCAGGCAGAGGACTCCGGGCCTGCAGAGCCTGTTTCTGCGGGAAAGTGTTCGACGGTGAGCTGAGTTTTGCCCTGAAACTGGCGCGAGAGATGGGGCGACCTGACTGGCGCGCCATGCTTGCCGGGATGTCATCCACGGAGTATGCCGACTGGCACCGCTTTTACAGTACCCATTATTTTCATGATGTTCTGCTGGATATGCACTTTTCCGGGCTGACGTACACCGTGCTCAGCCTGTTTTTCAGCGATCCGGATATGCATCCGCTGGATTTCAGTCTGCTGAACCGGCGCGAGGCTGACGAAGAGCCTGAAGATGATGTGCTGATGCAGAAAGCGGCAGGGCTTGCCGGAGGTGTCCGCTTTGGCCCGGACGGGAATGAAGTTATCCCTACTTCCCCGGATGTGGCGGACATGACGGAGGATGACGTAATGCTGATGACAGTATCAGAAGGGATCGCAGGAGGAGTCCGGTATGGCTGAACCGGTAGGCGATCTGGTCGTTGATTTGAGTCTGGATGCGGCCAGATTTGACGAGCAGATGGCCAGAGTCAGGCGTCATTTTTCCGGTACGGAAAGTGATGCGAAAAAAACAGCGGCAGTCGTTGAACAGTCGCTGAGCCGACAGGCGCTGGCTGCACAGAAAGCGGGGATTTCCGTCGGGCAGTATAAAGCTGCCATGCGTATGCTGCCTGCGCAGTTCACTGACGTGGCCACGCAGCTTGCAGGCGGGCAAAGTCCGTGGCTGATCCTGCTGCAACAGGGTGGTCAGGTGAAGGACTCCTTCGGCGGGATGATCCCCATGTTCAGGGGGCTTGCCGGTGCGCTCACCCTGCCGATGGTCGGGGCCACCTCGCTGGCGGTGGCGACCGGTGCGCTGGCGTATGCCTGGTATCAGGGCAACTCAACCCTGTCCGATTTCAACAAAACGCTGGTCCTTTCCGGCAATCAGTCGGGTCTGACGGCAGATCGTATGCTGGTCCTGTCCAGAGCCGGGCAGGCGGCAGGGCTGACGTTTAACCAGACCAGCGAGTCACTCAGCGCACTGGTTAAGGCGGGGGTAAGCGGTGAGGCTCAGATTGCGTCCATCAGCCAGAGTGTGGCGCGTTTCTCCTCTGCATCCGGCGTGGAGGTGGACAAGGTCGCTGAAGCCTTCGGGAAGCTGACCACTGACCCGACGTCGGGGCTGACGGCGATGGCGCGCCAGTTCCATAACGTAACGGCGGAGCAGATTGCGTATGTTGCTCAGTTGCAGCGTTCCGGCGATGAATCCGGGGCATTGCAGGCGGCGAACGAGGCCGCAACGAAAGGGTTTGATGACCAGACCCGCCGCCTGAAAGAGAACATGGGCACGCTGGAGACCTGGGCAGACAGGACTGCGCGGGCCTTCAAATCCATGTGGGATGCGGTGCTGGATATTGGTCGTCCTGATACCGCGCAGGAGATGCTGATTAAGGCAGAGGCTGCGTTTAAGAAAGCAGACGACATCTGGAATCTGCGCAAGGATGATTATTTTGTTAACGATGAAGCGCGGGCGCGTTACTGGGATGATCGTGAAAAGGCCCGTCTTGCGCTTGAAGCCGCCCGAAAGAAGGCTGAGCAGCAGACTCAACAGGACAAAAATGCGCAGCAGCAGAGCGATACCGAAGCGTCACGGCTGAAATATACCGAAGAGGCGCAGAAGGCTTACAAACGGCTGCAGACGCCGCTGGAGAAATATACCGCCCGTCAGGAAGAACTGAACAAGGCACTGAAAGACGGGAAAATCCTGCAGGCAGATTACAACACGCTGATGGCGGCGGCGAAAAAGGATTATGAAGCGACGCTGAAAAAGCCGAAACAGTCCGGCGTGAAGGTGTCTGTGGGCGATCGTCAGGAAGACAGTGCTCATGCTGCTCTGCTGACGCTTCAGGCAGAACTCCGGACGCTGGAGAAGCATGCCGGAGCAAATGAGAAAATCAGCCAGCAGCGCCGGGATTTGTGGAAGGCGGAGAGTCAGTTCGCGGTACTGGAGGAGGCGGCGCAACGTCGCCAGCTGTCTGCACAGGAGAAATCCCTGCTGGCGCATAAAGATGAGACGCTGGAGTACAAACGCCAGCTGGCTGCACTTGGCGACAAGGTTACGTATCAGGAGCGCCTGAACGCGCTGGCGCAGCAGGCGGATAAATTCGCACAGCAGCAACGGGCAAAACGGGCCGCCATTGATGCGAAAAGCCGGGGGCTGACTGACCGGCAGGCAGAACGGGAAGCCACGGAACAGCGCCTGAAGGAACAGTATGGCGATAATCCGCTGGCGCTGAATAACGTCATGTCAGAGCAGAAAAAGACCTGGGCGGCTGAAGACCAGCTTCGCGGGAGCTGGATGGCAGGCCTGAAGTCCGGCTGGAGTGAGTGGGAAGAGAGCGCCACGGACAGTATGTCGCAGGTTAAAAGTGCTGCCACGCAGACCTTTGATGGTATTGCGCAGAATATGGCGGCGATGCTGACCGGCAGTGAACAGAACTGGCGCAGCTTCACCCGTTCCGTGCTGTCCATGATGACAGAAATTCTGCTTAAGCAGGCAATGGTGGGGATTGTCGGGAGTATCGGCAGCGCCATTGGCGGGGCTGTTGGTGGCGGCGCATCCGCGTCAGGCGGTACAGCCATTCAGGCCGCTGCGGCGAAATTCCATTTTGCAACCGGAGGATTTACGGGAACCGGCGGCAAATATGAGCCAGCGGGGATTGTTCACCGTGGTGAATTTGTCTTCACGAAGGAGGCAACCAGCCGGATTGGCGTGGGGAATCTCTACCGGCTGATGCGCGGCTATGCCACCGGTGGTTATGTCGGTACACCGGGCAGTCTGGCTGACAGCCGGTCGCAGGCGTCCGGGACGTTTGAGCAGAATAACCATGTGGTGATTAACAACGACGGCACGAACGGGCAGATAGGTCCGGCTGCTCTGAAGGCGGTGTATGACATGGCCCGCAAGGGTGCCCGTGATGAAATTCAGACACAGATGCGTGATGGTGGCCTGTTCTCCGGAGGTGGACGATGAAAACCTTCCGCTGGAAAGTGAAACCCGGGATGGATGTGACATCGGCTCCTTCCGTCAGGGAGGTGCGCTTTGGTGATGGCTATTCCCAGCGTGCGCCTGCCGGGCTGAACGCTGACCTGAAAACGTACAGCGTGACGCTGTCTGTCTCCCGTGAGGAGGCCACGGCGCTGGAGTCGTTTCTGGCTGAGCACGGGGGCTGGAAGGCCTTTCTGTGGACGCCGCCTTATGGTTACAGGCAGATAAAGGTGACCTGCGCAAAATGGTCGTCGCGGGTCAGTATGCTGCGTGTTGAGTTCAGCGCAGAGTTTGAACAGGTGGTGAACTGATGCAGGATATCCGGCAGGAAACATTGAATGAATGCACCCGTGCGGAGCAGTCGGCCAGCGTGGTGCTCTGGGAAATCGACCTGACCGAGGTAGGCGGGGATCGCTACTTTTTCTGCAATGAGCAGAACGAGAAAGGAGAGTCTGTCACCTGGCAGAGTCGGCAGTATCAGGCCTATCCCATTCAGGGGAGTGGATTTGAGATGAACGGCAAGGGCAGTGCTGCCCGTCCGACACTGACGGTTTCTAACCTGCACGGCATGGTCACGGGGATGGCGGAAGACCTGCAGAGTCTGGTCGGCGGAACGGTGGTCAGGCGTAAGGTTTACGCCCGTTTTCTGGATGCGGTGAACTTCGTCAACGGAAACAGCGACGCCGATCCGGAGCAGGAGGTGATCAGCCGCTGGCGCATCGAGCAGTGCAGCGAACTGAGTGCGGTCAGTGCCTCCTTTGTGTTGTCCACACCGACGGAAACGGACGGCGCTGTTTTTCCGGGACGTATCATGCTGGCCAACACCTGCACCTGGACCTATCGCGGCGATGAGTGCGGTTATCACGGTCCGGCGGTCGCGGATGAATATGACCAGCCAACGTCCGATATCACGAAGGATAAATGCAGCAAATGCCTGAGCGGTTGTAAGTTCCGCAATAACGTCGGCAACTTTGGCGGCTTCCTTTCCATTAACAAACTTTCGCAGTAAATCCCATGACAGAGACAGAATCAGCGATTCTGGCGCACGCCCGGCGATGTGCGCCAGCGGAGTCGTGCGGCTTCGTGGTAAGCACGCCGGAGGGGGAAAGATATTTCCCCTGCGTGAATATCTCCGGTGAGCCGGAGGCGTATTTCCGGATGGCTCCGGAGGACTGGCTGCAGGCAGAGATGCAGGGTGAGATTGTGGCGCTGGTCCACAGCCACCCCGGTGGTCTGCCCTGGCTGAGTGAGGCTGACCGGCGGCTGCAGGTGCAGAGTGATTTGCCGTGGTGGCTGGTCTGCCGGGGGGCGATTCATAAGTTCCGCTGTGTGCCGCATCTCACCGGGCGGCGCTTTGAGCACGGGGTGACGGACTGTTACACGCTGTTCCGGGATGCTTATCATCTGGCGGGGATTGAGATGCCGGATTTTCATCGCGGGGATGACTGGTGGCGTCACGGTCAGAATCTCTATCTGGATAATCTGGAGGCCACAGGGCTGTATCAGGTGCCGTTGTCAGCGGCGCAGCCGGGCGATGTGCTGCTGTGCTGTTTTGGTTCATCGGTGCCGAATCATGCCGCCATTTACTGTGGTGACGGCGAGCTGCTGCACCATATTCCTGAACAACTGAGTAAACGAGAGAGGTATACCGACAAATGGCAGCGACGCACACACTCCCTCTGGCGTCACCGGGCATGGCACGCATCTGCCTTTACGGGGATTTACAACGATTTGGCCGCCGCATCGACCTTCGTGTGAAAACGGGGGCTGAAGCCATCCGCGCACTGGCCACACAGCTCCCGGTGTTTCGTCAGAAACTGAGCGACGGCTGGTATCAGGTACGGATTGCCGGGCGGGACGTCAGCACGTCCGGGTTAACGGCGCAGTTACATGAGACTCTGCCTGATGGCGCTGTGATTCATATTGTTCCCAGAGTCGCCGGGGCCAAGTCAGGTGGCGTATTCCAGATTGTCCTGGGGGCTGCCGCCATTGCCGGATCATTCTTTACCGCCGGAGCCACCCTTGCAGCATGGGGGGCAGCCATTGGGGCCGGTGGTATGACCGGCATCCTGTTTTCTCTCGGTGCCAGTATGGTGCTCGGTGGTGTGGCGCAGATGCTGGCACCGAAAGCCAGAACTCCCCGTACACAGACAACGGATAACGGCAAACAGAACACCTATTTCTCCTCACTGGATAACATGGTTGCCCAGGGCAATGTCCTGCCCGTTCTGTACGGTGAAATGCGCGTGGGGTCGCGGGTGATTTCGCAGGAAATCAGCACGGCAGATGAGGGGGATGGTGGTCAGGTTGTGGTGATTGGCCGCTGATGCAAAATGTTTTATGTGAAACCGCCTGCGGGCGGTTTTGTCGTTTATGGAGTGTGACGAATGGGTAAAGGCAGCAGTAAGGGGCATACCCCGCGCGAAGCGAAGGATAACCTGAAATCATCCCAGATGCTGAGTGTGATTGATGCCATCAGCGAAGGACCGGTTTACGGTCCGGTGGACGGCCTGAAAAGCGTGCTGCTGAACGGTACGCCGGTGCTGGACAGTGAGGGGAATACCAATATATCCGGTGTCACGGTGGTGTTCCGGGCTGGTGAGCAGGAGCAGACTCCGCCGGAGGGATTTGAATCCTCCGGCTCCGAGACGGTGCTGGGTACGGAAGTGAAATACGACACGCCGATCACCCGCACCATCACGTCGGCAAACATCGACCGACTGCGCTTTACCTTCGGCGTGCAGGCACTGGTGGAAACCACCTCAAAGGGGGACAGGAATCCGTCGGAAGTCCGCCTGCTGGTTCAGATACAGCGTAACGGTGGCTGGGTGACGGAAAAAGACATCACCATTAAGGGCAAAACCACCTCGCAGTATCTGGCCTCGGTGGTGGTGGATAACCTGCCGCCGCGCCCGTTTAATATCCGGATGCGCAGGATGACGCCGGACAGCACCACAGACCAGCTGCAGAACAAAACGCTCTGGTCGTCATACACCGAAATCATCGATGTGAAACAGTGCTACCCGAACACGGCACTGGTCGGCGTACAGGTGGACTCGGAGCAGTTCGGCAGCCAGCAGGTGAGCCGTAATTATCATCTTCGCGGGCGCATTCTGCAGGTGCCGTCGAACTATAACCCGCAGACGCGGCAATACAGCGGTATCTGGGACGGAACGTTTAAGCCAGCATACAGCAACAACATGGCCTGGTGTCTGTGGGATATGCTGACCCACCCGCGCTACGGCATGGGGAAACGTCTTGGTGCGGCGGATGTGGACAAATGGGCGCTGTATGTCATCGGCCAGAATTGCGACCAGTCGGTGCCGGATGGCTTTGGTGGCACGGAGCCGCGCATCACCTGTAATGCGTACCTGACCACACAGCGCAAGGCGTGGGATGTGCTCAGTGATTTCTGCTCGGCGATGCGCTGTATGCCGGTATGGAACGGGCAGACGCTGACGTTCGTGCAGGACCGACCGTCGGATAAGGTGTGGACCTATAACCGCAGTAATGTGGTGATGCCGGATGATGGCGCGCCGTTCCGCTACAGCTTCAGCGCCCTGAAAGACCGCCATAATGCCGTTGAGGTGAACTGGATTGACCCGGATAACGGCTGGGAGACGGCGACAGAGCTTGTGGAGGACACGCAGGCCATTGCCCGTTACGGTCGTAACGTCACGAAGATGGATGCCTTTGGCTGTACCAGCCGGGGGCAGGCACACCGCGCCGGGCTGTGGCTGATTAAAACGGAGCTGCTGGAAACGCAGACCGTGGATTTCAGCGTGGGTGCAGAAGGGCTTCGCCATGTGCCGGGCGATGTTATTGAAATCTGCGATGATGACTATGCCGGTATCAGCATCGGTGGTCGCGTGCTGGCGGTGAACAGCCAGACCCGGACGCTGACGCTCGACCGTGAAATCACGCTGCCATCCTCCGGTACCACGCTGATAAGCCTGGTTGACGGGCAGGGGAGTCCGGTCAGCGTGGAGGTTCAGTCCGTCACCGACGGCGTGAAGGTGAAAGTGAGTCGGGTTCCTGACGGCGTTGCCGAATACAGCGTGTGGGGGCTGAAGCTGCCGACGCTGCGCCAGCGCCTGTTCCGCTGTGTGAGTATCCGTGAGAACGATGACGGCACGTATGCCATCACTGCCGTGCAGCATGTACCGGAAAAAGAAGCCATCGTGGATAACGGGGCGCACTTTGACGGCGACCAGAGCGGCACGGTGAATGGTGTCACGCCGCCAGCGGTGCAGCACCTGACTGCCGAAGTCACCGCAGACAGCGGGGAATATCAGGTGCTGGCGCGCTGGGACACGCCGAAGGTGGTGAAGGGGGTGAGCTTTATGCTTCGCCTGACCGTGGCAGCGGATGACGGCAGTGAGCGGCTGGTCAGCACGGCCCGGACGACGGAAACCACATACCGCTTCAGGCAACTGGCGCTGGGGAACTACAGGCTGACAGTCCGGGCGGTAAATGCGTGGGGGCAGCAGGGCGATCCGGCATCGGTATCGTTCCGGATTGCCGCACCGGCAGCGCCGTCGCAGATTGAGCTGACACCGGGGTATTTTCAGATAACCGCCACGCCGCATCTTGCGGTTTATGATCCGACGGTACAGTTTGAGTTCTGGTTCTCGGAAAAGCGGATTGCGGATATCAGGCAGGTTGAAACCACAGCACGCTATCTTGGCACGGCGCTGTACTGGATAGCCGCCAGTATCAATATCAAACCGGGCCATGATTATTATTTTTACATCCGCAGTGTGAACACCGTTGGCAAATCGGCATTCGTGGAGGCCGTCGGTCGGGCGAGCGATGATGCGGAAGGTTACCTGGATTTTTTCAAAGGCAAGATAACCGAATCCCATCTCGGCAAGGAGCTGCTGGAAAAAGTCGAGCTGACGGAGGATAACGCCAGCAGACTGGAGGAGTTTTCGAAAGAGTGGCAGGACGCCAACGATAAATGGAATGCCATGTGGGGCGTCAAAATTGAGCAGACCAAAGACGGCAAACATTATGTCGCGGGTATTGGCCTCAGCATGGAGGACACGGAGGAAGGCAAACTGAGTCAGTTTCTGGTTGCCGCCAATCGTATCGCGTTTATTGACCCGGCAAACGGGAATGAAACGCCGATGTTTGTGGCGCAGGGCAACCAGATATTCATGAACGACGTGTTCCTGAAACGCCTGACGGCCCCCACCATTACCAGCGGTGGAAATCCACCGGCATTTTCCCTGACACCGGACGGAAAGCTGACTGCTAAAAATGCGGATATCAGTGGCAGTGTGAATGCGAACTCCGGGGCGCTCAACAACGTCACGATTAATGAGAACTGTCAGATTAAGGGGAAACTGTCAGCCAATCAGATTGAAGGCGATATTGTCAAAACGGTCAGCAAGTCTTTCCCCCGCACGAACAGTTATGCCAGTGGCACCATCACGGTAAGAATCAGTGATGATCAGAAATTTGACCGGCAGGTCATGATACCGCCAGTGTTATTCCGCGGTGGTAAGCATGAGAATTTCAACAGTAATAACCAACAGTCATACTGGTATTCAACCTGCCGGTTAAGAGTGACCCGCAATGGTCAGGAGATTTTTAATCAGTCCACGACGGATGCTCAGGGCGTATTTTCCTCAGTTATAGATATGCCTGCCGGACAGGGGACGCTGACACTGACATTCACCGTATCTTCATCAGGAGCGAATAACTGGACACCAACAACCAGTA
>OMBZ01000281.1_pt1 | contig 18685 bp, 14 predicted proteins | sample 1673831 | NCBI WGS metagenome assembly OMBZ01 (sample SAMEA103958129, study PRJEB25191) | human gut metagenome | reverse complement strand
CTCTTTGTCTGCCAAAGATTCAAAAATCATACAAAACCTTCTTTATTTTGTCATAACTGTCCCGTATAATAAAATATAGGTCAACATCAAAATTGCGGCCAGCGCCCGGCGGGGGCTGGCTTTGGACTGGATAGAGGAGGAACACTCACATGGCAAACGAAAAGATACTCGTTGTGGACGACGATACCAACATCTGCGAGCTGCTGCGGCTCTACCTGACCAAGGAGGGCTATCAGGTCACGACGGCCAACGACGGCGAAGAGGGCCTTGAAAAGTTCAACCAGCTCAAGCCCGACATGGTGCTGCTGGACGTCATGATGCCCAGGATGGACGGCCTCGAGGTCTGCCGCCGCATCCGCAAGCTGGGCAACACCCCGGTCATGATGCTGACGGCCAAGGGCGAGACCTTTGACAAGGTGCTGGGCCTCGAGCTGGGCGCAGACGACTACATGGTCAAGCCCTTCGACACCAAAGAGGTCGTGGCCCGCATCAAGGCGGTGCTGCGCCGCTGCACCGTCACCACGTCCCAGACCGAGAGCTCCGAGGGCGTCATCGAGTTCGACAACCTCCGTCTTGACATGAACAGCTACGAGCTGCGGGTCAAGGGCAAGGTGGTGGAAGCTCCCCCGAAGGAGCTGGAACTGCTGAACTGCCTCGCCTCTCACCCCAACCGGGTCTACACCCGCGACCAGCTGCTGGACGAGGTGTGGGGCTTCGAATACTACGGCGACAGCCGCACCATCGACGTCCATGTCAAGCGCCTGCGCGAGAAGCTGGCCGGTGCTTCCGATAAATGGGAGCTGAAGACCGTCTGGGGCGTGGGCTATAAATTCGAGGTGCGTCAGTAATGCGCAAAAGTGTTTCCGTTGCGTTTTTCTCGCTCATGAGCACCCTGCTCATCTTTGGCACGGTGATCATGGGCGGCTCGGAGCTGGTGCTGTTCAGCAACTACTTCGCGCAGGAGCGGTACGACGTGCTGGACGAAGTGGTCAATGTGGCCCAGCGCACGGCGTCCCATCTGGTGCAGGAAGCCGCTCTGCCGGAAGGCGAAGAACTGGAAGCCCTGAACACCAAGCTCGAGCTCATCGGCGAGAGCGCGGAAGTGTACCTGTTCTTCACCGACTGCGACGGCAACGTGGTGCTGGCCTCAGACCCGGACGATCTGGCCGGGGATGTGGTAGAGGCGTCCGTGCTGGAAAAGTCGGCCAAGGCCAAGGAGAATTATCACATCTTCGGTACGCTGGACGGCGTACTGACCGAGAAGAGCTACATCTCGGTGCATGAGATGCGCAGCGAGAGCGGCGAGTGTACCGGCTACCTTTTCCTCTGCTCGTCGGGCGACCGGCTGGTGGAGTTCCGCAAGGAGTTCTTCTCGAACTTCTTCCTCTCGGCCTGTCTGATGCTGCTGGTGGCCAGCGTCCTCACCAAGGTGATGATGCATAAGCTCACCGACCCCATCCAGAAGGTGACGGACGCGGCCCAGCGCTTCGGCGGCGGCGACCTGTCCGTCCGGGTCGAGGGCGTGGACGGCGAAGGCGAAGTGGCCGACCTGGCCCGCACCTTCAACAAGATGGCGGACAATATCCAGTCCAACGACAACTCCCGGGGCCAGTTCATGGGCAATATTGCCCACGAGCTGCGCACCCCCATGACCACCATCAAGGGCTTCATCGACGGCATTCTGGACGGCACCATCCCGCCCGATATGCAGAACCACTACTTACAGCTGGTCAGCGAGGAGACGGGCCGTCTGGCGCGCCTCATCCAGAATATGCTGGACCTCTCGAAGCTGGAGAGCGGCGAATATCAGGTGAACGCCCGGATGTTCAACATCTGGGAGACGCTGACCGGCGTGGCCCTCTCGGCGGAGCAGCGCATCAACGACGGCATGATAGACATTGACGGCCTGACCATGGATGAGAAGGTGCTGGTCTATGCCGACCCCGACCTCATCCATCAGGTGGCCTACAATCTGCTGGACAACGCCATCAAGTTCACCCCGGCAGGCGGCACCATCCGCTTCGGGGTGGAGAGGCTGGGCCCGGAGGTGGAAGTCTCCATCTGGAACTCCGGCCAGGGCATCAGCCCCGAGGCGCTGCCTTACGTCTTCCAGCGCTTCTACAAAGAAGACCAGTCCCGGGGTCTCCACGCCCGGGGCGCAGGTCTCGGCCTGAACATCTGCAAGGTGCTGGTCAACCTCTCCGGCGGCCAGATACGGGTGGAGAGCAAGCAGGGCGAGTGGTGCAGGTTCGTCTTCACCCTGCCCGTCCAGCCCCCCAACCCCGGCGGCATGAAGCGTCTGCCCGACGAGAGCGGCCGCCCCGGTGCGGTGGAAGACCCGGCCAGCATGAAGCCGGTAGACTAACTTCACAGCGGTCAGACTGCCCCTCAAAGGAGCGGTCTGGCTGCTTTTTGCATTGTGGAAGAGGGGAGATACGCAGAACTTTACGTCTTTTCCGTGAAAAACACGGCGGCGGGTTTGATTTTTTCGCTGTTTTCATGTAAACTATAATCGACTATGCCGACTGCTCCTGTGGGAGATGCCGCAGGGACGGCGGCAGAGCAAAATTACAAAAATTCTCTAAAAAATAACGGGGAGTAAAATAAAATGACAACGATCAGTCCTTCTATCCTTTCGGCTGACTTCAGCCATCTCGGCGCAGACTGCCGTATGGTGCTGGATGCCGGTGCGCAGATGCTGCATTATGACGTGATGGACGGCCACTTTGTGCCGAACATCAGCTTTGGCGTCCCGGTGCTCAAGAGCCTGCACAAGGCCCTGCCGGACGCTTTCTATGACGTCCACCTGATGATCACCCACCCCCAGCAGTACGCCGAGGCTTTTGCCAAGGCCGGTGCCAGCCTGCTCAACTTCCACCTCGAGTGCGACGACGACATCCAGGAGACCATCGACGCCATCAAGGCCCAGGGCTGCAAGGTGGGCATGACCATCAAGCCCGGCACCCCGGTGGAAGAGCTGGGCTACTACCTCGACCAGCTGGACCTCGTGCTGGTCATGAGCGTGGAGCCGGGCTTCGGCGGCCAGAAGTTCATGCCCTCGGCCCTCGACAAGCTCCGCTGGCTCAAGGCGGAAAAAGACCGCCGTGGACTGAAATTCCTGCTGGAAGTGGACGGCGGCGTGGATGCCGCCACCGCTCCGCAGTGCGTCGCCGCCGGTGCGGACGTGCTGGTGGCGGGCAGCGCCATCTTTGGCGCCGCCGACCCCGCCGCGGCCGTCCGTGCGATGGCAGCTCTCTGAGAGGGGACTGCCCATGGATGAAGCATTGATCCGGCTGCAGGAGGAAGAACTCCAGCGCACCGGCAGATACTATAAGCACATCTGCTTTCTCTGTGTGCCGCTGCTCTGCGTCTCCTGCTACCTCTACGGCCTGCGCCCGCTGCTGCTCTGCGGCTTTGCGGTGCTGATGGGCAACCTGTGCGACCGGCTCATCTCTCTGCTGCGCCGCCGCGTCTATCAGGCCGGGGATTATTCCAACGAGAGCTTTGCCCTCGTCATCACCCTGCTGATGCCCGCGACGGTGGACTGGTATGTCCTCGCCGCCGCCATTCTGGCCGGTGCTCTCATCGGCAAAGAGGTCTTCGGCGGCTATGGCAGCTACCCCTTCCACCCCGCCGCCGTGGGCTACGCGGTGGCGGCAGTGTCCTGGCCGGAGCAGGTCTTCCGCTATCCGGCCCCATACGCCAATATCCCGCTCTGGGACGCCTCCGGCGTGGCAACATCCAGCACCATCTCGGACACCCTGCGCAGCGGCGGCCTCATCAACATCAGCGCCCTGTCGCTGGTGCTGGGCGAGTATGCCGCCCCGATGGGAACCGGTGCAGCCATCGTGCTGGTGGCCTGCGGCCTCTTCCTCTGGATGCAGAAGGATGTGCGGCTGAGCGCCTCCCTGAGCTTCCTCATCACGGCGGGCCTCATCGTCTTCTTCTTCCCGCGCCAGCTGGGTCTGACGGAGGGGACCGCCTTTACGGCGGGCCTTGTGTTCCGCCTGCGCTGTGTGCGCGACGAGATGCTGACGGGCGCGATGCTCTTCAGCGCCGTCTTCCTGCTCAATGAGCCCTACACCTGCGCCCACCACCGGCGGGGCCGCATCCTCTACGGCGTCATGGTGGGAGCCTTTACGATGGGCTTCCGCTACTTCGGCGTCTACGAGACGGGCGTCTGCTTCGCCATTCTGGCGGTCAACAGCATCTCCGGCTGGCTCGACCGCACCGAAGTCCGCCTCCATGAGCTGATAAAGAGCGGCAGATACTTCAAAGAGAAGAAGACCGGAAAGGGGGATGCGGAATGAAACGTCATGCTGCAGAACTCATCACCCGGGACCCGGAAAGATTCTTCCACCATGACCGCGTCTTTCTGAATAACCCCGTGGTCATGCAGGGCATGGGCCTTGCACCGCTGGTCGTCCTTGCGACGAGCGGCCAGAACGCCCTGATGCTGGCCGTGGCCGTGGCGCTGCTGCTGACGCCCTCCCGGATGCTGGCCTGCCTGCTGAGCCGCCTGTTCCCCCTGCGGGAGGAGCATCCGGCCAACGCAGAGCTGGAAAAGAAGCTGCTGCCCCGCAGCATCCTCTATTCGGGCAGCGCGGCGGTGGTCTATCTGGCGGCATACCCCATCCTGAACCAGCTGTTCGGCGTGAGCCTGCTGGTGCTGGGCATCTATCTGCCCATGCTGGTGGTGGAGCCGCTGCTGACCTATCGCTTTGGCCGCGTGCAGGAGACGATGAAAAAGGCCGTCTCCAAGGGCATCCGCATCACCATCGGCTACGGCCTGCTGCTGCTTTTGCTGGGCTGTGTGCGCGAGTGGCTGAGCGCCGGCACGGTGTTCGGCCATGTGCTGAGCCGTCCCGTCCTGCCCATGGCCAGTATGCCGGCAGGCGGCTTCATCGTGCTGGGCGTGCTGTGTGCCGTCTGGCGCACGCTGGCCAGGAAGTACAAAAACTATCTGACATCAGAGGCCCGCGGCCTCATGGCGGTCTACCGCCAGAAAGAGGGGGAGCCTGAGGATGAATGATGTGATGCAGGCCGTCGGCGTATTTTTCAGCTACGCCGTGCTGGCCGTCTTTGCACAGAACGCGGTGTTCACCCGGGGCCTCGGCGTGTCCCGCCTCGTCCAGCTGGTGGGCGACGAGCGCACCAGCAGCGGGTGGTTCGCCCTGCTGCTCTGTGTTACGCAGGTGCTGGTGGCTCCGCTGGCGTTCTATGCGGGCGGCTTCATCGCCGCCCAGTCCAACCCCGCCCAGCTCCGTCCGCTGGTCTATCTGGCCTGCGTGGCGGTGGTGAGCCTGTTTGAATTTATCGTGCTCTGGGCCGCACGGGGAAAGCGCCACGGCGGCCAGCTGCTCCGCATCCTGCCGCTGGCGGCGGTCAACAGCGGCGTGCTGGGTACGGTGCTGGTGGAGCGCACCCAGAGCTTTACGCTGGAGCAGAGCATGGGCTTCGGCCTCGGCAGCGGCCTGGGCTATCTGCTGGCCGTCATGCTGGTGACGGAGGCTGACCGCCGTCTGCGCAGCGAGGCCATCCCGGAGGCGTTCCGGGGCCTGCCCATCACGCTCATCTACATCGGCGTGCTGGCGCTGGCCATCTATGGTTTTACGGGCCACTCGGTGATCCTGTGAGGAGTGCAGGAGAAAGGGACGATCATGGCAAAGTATAAAAAGGTCAAGCGGTATCACCGCAGTTTTTACAGCCCCGGCATGTGGGTGAAGAAGGCCGTCGGCATCATCGTGCTGGTGGCCGTGGTGCTGGTCGTGGGCTGGCTGGCCGCGCCCCATGTGCTGGACTGGGCCACCCACACCTGGTACACCGTGGTGCGCAACCGTGACCTCTCGGCTTCGTCTGAGACGACAGCGTCCAGTGCGGCCGCTCCGTCGGAAGTGACGGCAGAGCCTGCCGCTTCCTCGGAGGTGTGGGCGGACTCGGAGCCGGGATCGGAACCGGCTGCACCCGCAGGCGTCATCATCGAGGGCAGCTGGGGCGTTCTGGACACGGCTGCGGCAAAGGACGAAGCTTCCCTGCGTGCCGCCGCCCAGCAGCTGGCCCAGCAGGGCGCGGTCTACGCCGTCGTCACCCTGAAGGACAGTGCCGGAAATATCCTGTATCCCTCTCAGGTGGCTGCTGCGGCAGGCAGCATCGAGGGGGCGTCCCTTGACCCGGCCCTCATCGCCTCGGTGCTCAAGGAGAACAGCCTTGTGCCGGTGGCAAAGCTGGCGGCCTTCCGCGACCCCATCGCGGCCCGCACCGACCGCAATATGGCCATCGGCTACACCGGGCAGGCTTACCTCTGGCTAGATAATAAGGCGTCTGCCGGCGGCAACCCCTGGCTCAACCCCTATTCCGACGAGGCCGTCCAGTTCATCGGCGACCTCATCGGCGAGGTGCAGAGCATGGGCTTTGACCATGTGCTGCTGGAGAACGTCCAGTTCCCCTCTGCCCAGAACGGCAAGCAGGACTTCGGCTCCACCGGGGGGCGCGACCGCAGCGCCCAGCTGGCTGCGGACATCGCCGCATGGGATGCCCGCTTTGAGGGCAGCGTGACCCTGTGGTACGGTTACTCGCTGGGTCAGGTGACGGATGGCGCTTCCACCGTGGGCGGCTCCGCGACGGCACTGGGCGTCAGGAACCTCGTGGTCGAAGTCCCCGCAAAGCAGACCATGGACGACACCGCCCGCAATGAGCTGCGGGACACCCTGTCGGCTTCCGGCGTGGAGCATGCCGTGTTCTGGGACGATGCAGCGGGCATTTTCCAGTGAGAGCGCTCCATTTGCTGTTGGTGATTTATGTGAGAGTGAGGAATGTGTTATGAAAACTGCATCCTGCTTTGGTCCGGCCCACATCCTGCTGCCCGGGGAGAATATCCCTCTGGAAAAGTGGGGCTGCGTGGCCTGTGACCAGTTTACCAGCGACCGCGCCTACTGGGAGCAGGCAGACGCCGCTGTGGGCGACTGCCCCAGCACCCTGCGGCTCATCCTGCCGGAAGTCTACCTCGAGGATGAAGACGCGGCCCGGCGGGTGGAGAACATCCACGCCGCGATGGACGAGTACAGCCGCGACGTGCTGACCCGCGCCGTGGACGGCTTTGTCTACGTCGAGCGCACCGAGCAGAGCGGCCGGGTGCGTCAGGGCCTCGTGGGCAAGATAGACCTCGAGGCTTACAGCTACGAGAAGGGCGCCCAGCCGGCCATCCGGCCCAGCGAGCGCACCGTCACTGAACGCATCCCGCCCCGCATGGCCGTGCGCCGGGGTGCGGCGCTGGAAACGCCCCATGTTATGATGCTGGCCGACGACCCCGGCTGCACCCTCGTCGAGCCCATCGGCGCGCGCAAGAGCGAGCTGAAAAAGGTGTACGAGGGCGAGCTGATGCAGGGCGGCGGCCACATTGCAGGCTGGGCCGTGGAAGATCCTGCGATGCTGGCGCAGATCGATGCTGCACTGGCCGCACTGGGCAGTCAGGAGGCTTTCGACGCCAAGTATCCCCAGGCCAGGGGCGCAAAGCCCCTGACGCTGGCTGTGGGCGACGGCAACCATTCGCTGGCCGCAGCCAAAGCCTGCTGGGAGGAGCTGAAAGCCACCCTGACCCCTGAGGAGCGGGAAAGCCATCCCGCCCGCTGGTGCCTGGCTGAGGTGTGCAACGTCCATTCGCCTGCGATCGAGATCGAGCCCATCCACCGCGTCCTCTTCAATGTGGACTGCGGCGCGGTGCTGCTGGCCCTCATCTCGTGGAGCGACTCCAACATGGCCGGCATCTGCTTCGGCGACTCGAAGCAGCAGGCCTTCACGCTGGCCGGCCCCCATGTGTCCAACGTCCTCAGCTTCGAGGACCCCGTCGCCCCGCTGACCGTCGGCACGGTGGACGAATTTATCGAATACTTTATGGCCCGCCACAGCGAGGCCCGGGTGGATTACGTCCACGACGAGCCCGCCGTCCGCGCCCTGACCAGACAGGGCGGCGTGGCTTTCCTGCTGCCGCCCTTCGAGAAGAGCGATCTGTTCAAAGGCATCGTGATGGGCGGCGTGCTGCCCCGCAAGACCTTCAGTATGGGCCATGCGGAGGAAAAGCGGTATTACATCGAGTGCCGCAGAATCAAAGAATGACCAAGGAGAACCATGACTTTTAACGATTTGAAATTGTCCGCCCCCCTGCTCAAGGCTGTAAGCGAGGCAGGCTATGAGACCCCCTCGCCCATTCAGGCTTCGGCCATCCCGCCGGTGCTGGAAGGGCGCGATCTGATGGGCTGCGCCCAGACCGGCACCGGCAAGACCGCTGCCTTTGCGCTGCCCATGCTCGACCGGCTGAGCGCCGCCGCCCCCCGCAAGAAGGGTGCTGTCCGCGCCCTCATCCTCACCCCCACCCGTGAGCTGGCCCTCCAGATCGGCGAGAGCTTCGACGCCTACGGCAAGTACCTCAAACTGCGCAGCACCGTCATCTTCGGCGGCGTGGGTCAGGCCCCGCAGGTGGAGGCCATCCGAAAGGGCGTGGACATCCTCATTGCCTGCCCGGGCCGTCTGAACGACCTCATCGGACAGGGCCATATCGACCTGTCGAACCTCGAGGTCTTTGTGCTGGACGAGGCCGACCGGATGCTGGACATGGGCTTTGTGCATGACGTGAAGAAGGTCATCGCAAAGCTGCCCGCAAAGCGCCAGAACCTGATGTTCAGCGCCACCATGCCCAAAGAGATCGAGCAGCTGGCCGCAGGCATCCTGCATGACCCTGCCTTCGTGAAGGTGGACCCCGTGTCCAGCACGGTGGAGCGCATCGACCAGAGCCTGTATTTCGTCGAGAAGGGCAACAAGAAGTTCCTGCTGCCCTGGCTCATCAAGAACCTGACCCCGCCGGTGCAGAATGCACTGGTGTTCAGCCGCACCAAGCACGGCGCGGATAAGATCGCCCGCGATCTGACCAAGCAGGGCATCACCGCCGCTGCGATCCACGGCAACAAGAGCCAGACCGCCCGTGTGGCGGCGCTGGAAGGCTTCAAGGAGGGCAAGACCAGAGTGCTGGTGGCCACAGACATCGCCGCCCGCGGCATCGACATCAGCGAGCTGTCCCATGTGTTCAACTACGACCTGCCCGAGGTGCCGGAGACCTACGTTCACCGCATCGGCCGCACCGCCCGCGCGGGCGCAGATGGCACGGCAGTGAGCTTCTGCGCACCCGAGGAGATGGAATATCTGGCCGGCATCGAAAAGCTCAACCGCCGGAAGATACCGGTGGTGTCCGGCCACCCGTGGGATGGCGTACCCGCCCCCGTAAAAGCGGCCCCGCCGGTGCGGGGCCGCAAGCCCAAGGCCGAACAGCCTGCCTCCGAAAAGGTCGAAACTCCCAAGGCGGAAAAAGCCGCCAAACCCGCTGCGCCCGAAAAAAAGAGTGCGGCCAAGCCCTCTGCGGCAAAAAAGCAGAAGGCTCCCAAAATCGAAGCAAAAGAGGAACATCTCATGGACGAAAACCAGAAGCGCACTCCCGGCGGACGCAATGAAAACCGCCGTTCCAATAATAACCGCCGCCGTGAGGGCGGCGCCGCGCAGGCCCCGAGCCGCGGCAGCAACGCACAGCCCAAGTTTGACCCCCACTTTGTCAGCGCCCCGGAGACGACTCCGCTCCGCCCGGCCAAGAAGAATCTGAATCAGAACCAGAATGCCGCCCCGGCCGCCAAGCCCGCCGCCCCGGTGCAGAGCAATAACGGCCCCAAGAGCGAGAACAACAGCCGCCGTGACCGCAATGCCCGCGGCAGCCGCAATGAGCGGAATGACCGCAGCGCCCGCCCGGCTCAGCCTGCCCAGCAGAACAGCCAGCGCAATGAGAACCGCAGTGGCCGCAGCAACAACCGCAATGAGCAGAGCGGCGCAGGCCGTGCGCCCCGCGCCCCCAAGGCAGAGCAGTCCGGCCGCAATAACCGCAGCCGCAGCAATAATGTCCCGACGAAGGACGAAGACCCGGGCCTCGTGCTCATCAGCCGCCGCCCGCCGCAGCAGAAGTTCACCAGCTTTGAGGAGTATATGAACGCCCACGGCGGCGCGACGGCTCCCATCGAGGACCACAGCGAGGAAGTGTGATGGCAGAGGGATTCGCCCCGTGGTGCTGCCCGCTGTGCGGCGCACCGCTTGCCGGGGATAACGCACTGAAATGCCCCTCTGGCCACAGCTTCGACCGGGCCAAAGAGGGCTACTGGCATCTGCTGCCGGTGCAGAACACCCGTACCAAGGCCCCCGGCGACAGCAGGGAGATGGTCGCTGCCCGCCGCGCGTTCCTGAGCGCGGGCTACTACGGCATCTTCGGGCAGGCGCTGGGAGAACTCTGCCTCGAGTACGGTCAGCCGAAAGCCGGAAAGCCGCTCCGCCTGTTGGACGCAGGCTGCGGCGAGGGCTGGTATGACCGGTGCATCGCAAAGCAGTTCGAAGAGGCGGGCCGTCCGCTGGAACTGGCCGGTTTCGACATCGCAAAGCCTGCCGTGCGTCTGGCTGCGAAGGCTCTGCCCTCGGCCCGGTATGCCGTGGCGTCCAGTTTCCATCAGCCGGTGCGCACAGGCTGGGCGGATGTGCTGCTCAACTGCTTCTCGCCTTTTGCGCAGGAGGAGTTTCTCCGCGTCCTGCGCCCCGGCGGACGGCTCATCTACGCCGTGCCGGGTGCAGAGCATCTCTTCCAGATGAAGGCCGTCCTTTACGAAAAGCCTTACAAGAACCCGGTGCAGGAAGTGGAGTATCCGGGCTTTGAAGCCATCGGAGAGCGGGAAGTCTCCGGCAGCATCACGGTGCCTGCCGGGCAGCTGGAAGCTCTCTTCGCCATGACGCCCTACTACTGGAAAACGCCCCGGGACGGCGCAGCCCGTCTCGCGGCACTGCCGGAATTGACAACGGACATCTCGTTCCGGTTCCTCGTATTTGAAAAACAATAAAGCAAAAAGAGCGTGTGCTGCGGGCACACGCTCTTTTTGTTTTATGAGTACATCAGACAGGAATGGAAGTTGGTTACTTGTCGGCCTTCGGTTCAGATGCTTTTTGGGCCTTGGGCAGCAGGTTTGCACGCTCGAGGGCCGGGCGCAGGGCCAGATAGAGGATGACGACGCAGACGGTGGAGGCCACGCTGTTCACGAAGGTGACGCCGCCGGTGATCTTGGTCAGAGCCTTGGCGATGGTGTACTCCTGGCCGAAGATGTAGACGTTGCGGAAGTAGCCGAGGAACGGGTCGGTGAAGACATTCAGCAGCAGGCCGGAGGCAGCTGCGACGATCACCTTGGCCAGATAGCCGGGGGTGTGCTTGTCCAGCTCACGGAGCTTGAACACCTTGTGAGCGACCGCACCGCAGGTGATGCCGATGATGAACTTCAGGACGAAGGTGGTGACGGCATAGCCCGGGTCACCGGCCAGGATGTCGGCCAGAGCCAGACCGATGGCGCCGGCCAGACCGCCGGATACGCCGTCCAGCAGCAGGGCGGTCAGGGCGGTGAAGGTGTTGCCCAGATGGAACGAGGAGCCGCCGTAGAACGGCACACGGAAGAACAGGTATGCCACCAGGCTCAGCGCGGCCATAACGCCGGTCAGGGCCAGCTCCTTGGTGGTAAAGGTGCGTTTGTACAGCACACTGCCGAACAGGATGACAACGATCACCACAGCCAGCAGCAGCCACATTGCAGTTGTAGACATGATTTTTCCCTCCAAATTTTTTCGGGGCGAACCCCCTCCATCCTGTTTCGCAGGATCGTTCGTCCGTTTCAAAGCCACTTACCCATAAAACTACTTGACATTTGGGTGTGTGGTTGGTATGCTCCTATTATACGCGGAACTGGCACCATGAAAATACCCAGAATAAAGTTTTTTTATGGGGTCAGTTTGGCAAAGCACCCAAAAAGGGGAGGGGTCTTATGTTTCATCTGACAACTGCACTGGATGCCGCCAGCGGGGTGCCGCTGTACGAGCAGCTCTATGAGAGCCTTGCCGCCGAGATGCGCAGCGGGGCCATTCCGGCGGGCACCCGGATGCCCGGCAAGCGGCGGCTGGCGGCAGAGCTGTCGGTTTCTGTCAACACGGTGGACGCGGCATATCAGATCCTGGCGACCGAGGGCTACATGGAGCCGCGGGAGCGCAGCGGCTTTTATGTACAGGAATATCTTGCCCTGCCCACCCGGCCCGAGGAAGTGCCGCCCCCGGTGTCTGCCGCTCCGCCGGAAGCAGCCGAGCCGCCCGTCCGGTTCGATCTGTCCACCCGGGGCGTGGACCCGGGGCTGTTCCCGTTCCGCACCTGGGCCCGGCTGCAGAAAGAGCTGCTCTATTCCTCGCCCCAGCTGCTGACCCATGGCGATGCACAGGGGGATGTGGAGCTGCGGCAGGCGCTGGCGGACTATCTGGAGGAATATCGGGGCGTGCGGTGCACCGCTGAGCAGGTGGTGGTGGGTGCCGGTATGGAGTATCTGCTGAGCCTGCTGGCCCCGCTCCTGCCCGGCAAAACGGCGGTAGAAAACCCCGGCTACCAGCGCGCGAAGCAGGTGCTGGAAAACAACGGCGTGGCGTGCTGCTGCCTGCCTGTGGATGCGGACGGCCTTTCTGTTGAGGCATTGTCCGGCTCGGGTGCGGCGGTGTGCTATGTCACGCCCAGCCACCAGTTCCCCACGGGCGTGACCATGCCGGCGGGCCGCCGAACGGAGCTGCTTCACTGGGCCTCCCGCTGCCCGGGCCAGCGGTATATCATAGAGGACGATTACGATTCGGAGTTCCGCTTTGATACCCGACCCCTGCCCAGCCTGCAGGGCATGGCCGGGGCCGACGGCCCGGTGGTCTACCTTTCCACCTGCTCCCGCAGCCTGGCCCCCGGCATCCGCATCGCCTACATGGTGCTGCCCCGGCAGCTGCTGCCCGCCTGGCGGGCAAAGTACCGGATCTATTCCGGCACCGTCAGCCGGTTTGAGCAGCAGACCCTGGCCCGCTTCATCCGCGAGGGCTACTTTACCCGGCACCTTGCCCGGGAGCGCGTGGCCTACAAGGCCCGGCGGGATGCTCTGGCTGCCTCTCTGCACGCTGCCTTTGCGCCGGACGAGCTGACTCTGACCGGCCTGCACACCGGCCTGCATCTGTTGGCAAGGCTGAAAAATGCCCCGCCGGATGCCGCCCTTCACGCCGCCGCAAAGGCGCAGGGCGTGGCCCTGAGCCTGCTGAGCGATTATGACCTGACCGGCGGGGAACAGGATTTTTCCGGTACGTTTGTGCTGGGTTATGGCTCCCTGAGCGAGGCATCATTCCCCGAGGCGGGCGAAACGCTGAGGAAGGTCTGCACTGCCGCCCGGGAAGCGTCTGTGACCGTGTAAGTGCCCGCCTTTGCATCCCACGCCCCGGGCAGGGCCTCGGCGTGGGGGAGGGCGTTGTTGTTGGCCAGAAACTCCAGGACCGTGCCCAGCAGGGTGTAATCCTGCGCCGCAAAGTCGGTGAGCAGGGCCGCGCTGCTGGCCCGCAGGGCATCCGGCAGGGTGGCGGGCAGCAGGGCGAGGTCCTGCCGGAAAAAGGCTTCCCACACTGCCGCCCGGGCAGCGGCCCGGCGGGCAGGCGGCAGGGTGCTGTCCGCATCCCAGCCGGAGAGCAGAGTGTGGGCCTCCTTGGCCGAAATGCTCTGCACGGCGGCGGAAAGTCCTGTTTCGGCCAGCTCATCGGCAGTCAGTGCCCCCGAAAACCCCACCCGCACCGGCCCGTAACGGGAAGCGGTCTTTTCCAGCACGGCGGGGGACAGCGCCAGATAAAGCATATCCTCCGGCAGGCCCAGCACCTCCAGAAGCGCCTGACGGCACCGGGCGGGCCCCGCCGCTCCGTAGCAGTGGGCAAGGCTGGCAGTCTCTCCGTTGAAGGGAACCGTCAGCTCCCCCGGCACGGCCAGCAGGTTCAGACTGTTCTGGGCGGCGTTCAGGTAGACCAGCAAAAAGCCCGGCTGCTCCCCGGCGGTGCAGAGAAGCAGGGTCATCCGGTGCTCGGCCCGGGGCAGCTGGATGGGCACCCCGCTCTGGGGCTGGGCGGTCTGGATGCGGGTGCGCACCATCTGCCGGGTGAGCAGGACTGTGCCGCCCACCAGCGGCAGCAGCACCAGAAGTGCCGCCCCCAAAGCCGCCCAGAAGGGCCTCCAACCGTTCTTGTGCATCCCGTGTTCCTCCGTTCCGTTTTGGAACAGGGTGGGCCGGGATGCGCTTTTTTATACAGAAACCGCTGCCCGGGCATGAAAACGCCCCCTGTGCCATACAGTAGATCACAGGGGGCGTTTGTGTATGTGGGAGAGCTTGGCGCGGGTGAATGCGGTGGTCGGCGGTGTGGTATGGGGGCCGGTGGGGCTGGCACTGCTGTTTGGCACCGGCTGTCTGCTGACAGTGCGCACCGGTTTTTTCCAGCTGCGGTATTTCGGGTACTGGATGCGGCACACCATCGGGGCCATCTTCCTGGACCGGAATGTCACCGCCCACACGGACGATGAAGCCATCAGTCAGTTCCAGAGCCTTTGCACGGCGCTGGCGGCGACCATCGGCACCGGCAACATCGTGGGCGTGGCGGCGGCCATTCTGGCAGGCGGGCCGGGGGCTGTGTTCTGGATGTGGGTCATGGCCCTGCTGGGGATGATGACCAGTTATGCCGAGAACGTGCTGGGCATCTGCTACCGCCGCCGGGATGCCGCCGGAAGATGGTGCGGCGGGCCCATGTACTATCTGGCCGAGGGGCTGGGCGGCGGCTTTGGCCGGGCACTGGCGGTGCTGTTTGCCTGCTTTTGCGTGCTGGCCAGCTTCGGCATGGGGAATATGAGCCAGATCAACTCCATTGCGGGCAATCTGCAGGCGGTGTTCCGGGTGCCGCCGGTGGCAACGGGCATTGTACTGGCCCTGCTCACCGGGCGGGTCATACTGGGCGGACTGAAGCGGGTGGCCGCAGTCACGGAGGCCATCGTCCCGCTCATGGCCCTGTTCTACCTGTTCGGGGCGCTGACCGTGGTCTGTGTCCATTGGGCGGCTGTCCCGGCGGCATTCGCGGCCATCTTCCGGGGGGCGTTTGGCTTGCAGGCCGCCGGGGGCGGGGTGCTGGGCTACGGCATGGCCCGGGCCATCAGCTGGGGATTCAAGCGGGGAGCCTTTTCCAACGAGGCAGGACTGGGTGCGTCGGTGCTGGTGCACTGCGCGGCCAACGTGGAGGAGCCTGTCCAGCAGGGAATGTGGGGCATGTTCGAGGTGTTTGCAGATACCATGGTGGTCTGTACCCTCACGGCCCTTGTGGTACTCACCAGCGGCCTTGTGGATCTGGACACCGGTGCGGCCCTGACCGACGTGGAAGGCTCCGCACTGGTGGGGCAGGCCTTTTCCACGGTGTTCGGGGCGTTCGGGCCGCAGTTCATCGCGGTGTCGGTCCTGCTGTTTGCCTATTCCACTACGCTGGGGTGGAGCCATTACGGCACCCGGGCAGTGGTGTATCTGCTGGGGGAGCGGGCCGCCGCAGGATATAAACTGGTGTTTGCGGCCATGGTGCTGGTGGGTGCTGTGATGAAGCTGGACCTGGCCTGGGCGCTCTCCGATACCTTCAACGGCCTGATGATGCTGCCCAATCTTGTGGGCGTGGTGGGGCTTTCGGGAGTGGTGGTCCGGGAGACACAAGCGTACCTGAAACAAAAATGACCCTCTCCGTCCCTGCAGTCTGTCTGTCAGATGCGGGATGGAGAGGGTCATTCTTTATCGCTTCTTTTTATTCGGCTTCGGGGCAGGCCGCTTCAGGCTCCGCACCGCGTCCCGCCCGGCGGCGATGCCGCTGCCAAAGGCCCAGTGCAGGTTGAAGCCGCCGCAGCTGCCGGCGCAGTCCAGCGTTTCACCCACAAAGTAAAGGCCGGGGCAGCCCTTGAACTGGAAGCTGGGGGTCACTTCGGTCAGGCTCAGGCCGCCGCCGGTGGTCTGGGCCTGCTTCCAGCCGCAGGGGGTCAGGCCCTCGAACAGCCAGTGCTTGGCCGCGTTGGCCAGCACCTGCCAGGCGGCATCCGGCAGGGTGTCCACCGGTTTTTCAGGCAGCTTTGCCGCTGCCCACAGGGCGCGGCCCAGCTTGGGATTGAGCAGACCTGTCCAGAAATCCGCAGGTGCCTTGCCCGGCAGCAGGGGCACCCGGGCCGCAAACAGGGCGGTCAGGGCAGCCTCGTCCAGCATGGGGAAGAGGTCCAGCTCAACGGCCGGGCGCTTTGGCCCCCGCCCCGGGGCCAGATGGCCGGACAGCTGCATGATGCAGATGCCCGAAAGCCCGTAGTCCGTGAACTGCACCTCGCCATTTTCCACAGCCACGGTGCAGTGGCGGTCGAGGTCCAGCAGGGTGGCAGCGGCTTTGGCCCGGATGCCGGCCAGAGATCGGTTGGGCTTTGCTGTCTGCAGGGCGGTCAGGCAGGGGTACAGCGGCTCCAGCTTTCCGCCGCACTGGGCGGCGAATCGGGTGCCGAAGCCGTCGGTGCCGAACTGCGGCCCGGCACTGCCGCCCATGGCGCAGATGACGGCATCGGCCCGCAGGGTCTGGTCCTGACCCTCGGCATTCTTACACAGGATGGTATAGCCGCTGCGGTTCTGGCTCAGGGTCTGCACAGTGCAGCCGGTACGCACCTCCACGCCCAGCCGGGCAAGGTGGCCTTTCAGCAGGGCCAGCACGTCTGCGGCCTGGTTGGAGTAGGGGTACACACGCCCGGCCTCATCGGTGCGGGTGTACAGGCCCAGCGCCGCGAACCATTCCAGCGGTGCGGCGGCATCCACCGCGGCCAGCAGGGGCCGCAGGGCGGCGGGGTCAGCGGTGAAATACTGCTCCGGTGCAATGCCGGTGTTGTCCAGATTGCAGCGGCCGTTGCCGGTGGCCAACAGCTTTTTGCCGCATCTGGGGTTGCGGTCCAGCACCGTCACCCGCACTGCCCCTGCCGGGGCAGACTGGGCGGCGGCCAATGCGGCGGCAAGGCCCGCTGCACCGCCGCCCAATATCACGATCTGCTGCATAAGAGCACCCCCTCAGAAATCCATACATTTTATTATAACATACACAGCAGCAAAAGGATAGAAGAATGCCCCAAATTTGCAGCGAATAATCTTTGACGAAAGCCTTGACAGAAAAAGCAGAATTTGGTAGTGTTGATTCGACGGAATTGCGTGGTTTCGCAGGCTGTGGAAATGCGGCCGGAAAAGGGCAGAGAGTTGGGACTCTGCTGAGGAGAAGCTGAATATGTGGAAGAAAAAAGAAAGATGGACGGTAGCTGCGCTGCTGCTGGCGATGGTCGTGGTGACAGGTCTGTGCTGGTACATCCTGTACATCCGGCAGCAGTTCTATGACGAAGGCACCCGCAACCTGCTGGAGACCTATGAGCAGGTGGATAAGTCGTTTGCCATCTTCTCTCGGAGCAACTGGAACATGCTGAACGAGTGGGGCAAGAGCCTGCAGGCTGCCAATGAGGAGGGCCTGGCGGAGGAACGCCTGCGCAGCTATGAGGCCGAGCGGGAGATCTGGCGGTACAGCAGCGTGTATCTGTTCAATGAAAACTGCGAATATTGGAGCATCCGGGGCAAGCATGAAAAAGTGGATCACCTCTGGACAGCCTTTGAGGAGATGTACCGCACCGGCAAGCCTACGGTGTCCAGCTACATCATGCGGAGCGGGGAGCGCCGGGTGGTATACGCTGCGCCCATTGCGCCGGTGGAGATCGACGGCACCACCTACACCAGCCTTGCCGTGAGTTATCGGAATAAGACCATAGAGGAATTGATCGGCGGCAGTGCTTACGGCGGCCAGAGCGACTGCTACATCATCCATCCCGATGGCGATGTGATGCTCTCGGAGGAGCCCAAGAGCGAGATCGAGGACTGGATGGACAACCTGTTCGACTACCTGCAGAAGCATGCACAGGTGGATGCGGGCACACTGACCCGGGCCCGGCAGGACGTGGCAGAGGGCCGCAGCGGCAGTCTTTCCTGCTGGCTTGAGGGCAAGAGCTATTATCTGGTCTACCAGCCTGTGGGCTTTCAGGATCTGTCCATTGTGGGCATCGTCGGCCGTGACGTGGTGGACAGTGGAATGCGGAAGATCCAGAACGCCACCATCCTGCTGCTGGCTGGGCTGTTCTTCTGCGCAGGCATCGTGCTGGTGCACGGTGTCCGCATCGATGCCCGCCTGCGCGTGGAGGAAAAGGAGCGCGCCCTCCGGCAGGAAGGGGAGGCCCGCCAGCAGATGGAGGACCTGGCCAACACCGACGGCCTGACCGGACTGTATAATGAACGCTATTTTGACGCATTGTTGAAAGAAAACGAGCTGAACAGGACACCGTTTGTCCTGTTCTACCTCGACCTTGACCGTTTCAAGCCTGTGAACGACCGTTACGGCCACGATGTGGGCGACCAGCTGCTCAAGGAGGTGGCCAGCCGCCTGCGGGGCTGCGTGCGGGAGAGCGATGCGGTGTTCCGCATCGGCGGGGATGAGTTCGCCCTCATCGTCAACGGAGCCATAACGGAGGGGTTCTGCAAGAGCCGGGTGGAAAAGATCAAGGCAGCCATCCGGGAGCCTTACCGCCTGAAGGATGCAGAGGTGCAGGTTGGCACCAGTTGCGGCTGTGCGGTCTACCCCTGTGACAGCGACGATGTGCGTGCCATCCGCATCCTGGCTGACCACCGGATGTATGAGGATAAGCAGCGCTCCGGCCGGAGCTGCGAGT
>OMBZ01000262.1_pt1 | contig 19370 bp, 10 predicted proteins | sample 1673831 | NCBI WGS metagenome assembly OMBZ01 (sample SAMEA103958129, study PRJEB25191) | human gut metagenome | reverse complement strand
AGGTGCAGGTGCAGGCCATCGTCGAGGCTTTCATGGAGAGCATCAAGACGTCGCTGACCAACAACAACAACGTCTATCTCCGCGGCTTCGGCAGCTTCATCGTGAAAAAGCGCGCCAAGAAGGTTGCCCGCAATATCTCGAAAAATACGACCATCACGATTCCCGAACACAACATCCCCGCTTTCAAGCCCGCCAAGAGCTTCGCTGCGAAGGTGAAATAATTCAATAAATAAAGAACCTCTAAAATTTAAGGACTATGCCAAACGGAAAGAAGCATAAGCGTCACAAGATGGCTACCCACAAGCGTAAGAAACGTCTTCGCAAGAACCGTCACAAGAAAAAGTAGGGTAGCACTTTCGTGCTGAACGACAGGTTAAAGCTAAAGGGGCTCGGAGCTCTTTTAGCTTTACCTATTTATTAAAGTTTTACGATTCCGGGAGTCGCCGGGTGCCGCCCGCGCCTCCCGCCGCCGTGTCCGGACAGCCCCCGGGACACGCTCCATTCCAACATTGGAGTTCGCCGCCACTCCATCCCAACAGGCGGCCCCAAACCCTTTTTTCAATGGATCGCACCCGCCGTGCGGCGTGCGACACGCGATATAAATGAACAGAGAACTAATCGTAAACGTCAACCCCACCGAGATATCCATCGCCCTGTGCGAGGACAAGGTGCTCGTCGAGCTCAACAAGGAGCGCTGCCAGACGGGCTTCGCCGTGGGGGACATCTACCTCGGTAAGGTACGCAAGATCATGCCGGGTCTGAACGCGGCATTCGTCAACATAGGACACGAAAAGGACGCCTTTATCCACTACCTCGATCTGGGGACGCAGTTCCCCTCGCTGCAGAAGCTCGTTGCCTCGCAGCAGCCCGGCAAGCGGGGCATGCGCGTCGAGAGCATGAAGCTCGAGCCGCCCGTCGAGAAGAACGGCAAGATCGGGGACTACCTCCAGGTCGGGCAGCAGATCATGGTCCAGGTGGCCAAGGAGGCCATCTCGACCAAGGGGCCCCGCCTGACGTCGGACATCTCGCTGGCCGGGCGCAACGTCGTGCTCGTGCCCTTCTCGTCGAAGGTCTTTCTCTCGCAGAAGATCCGCTCGGCCGACGAGAAGAAGCGCCTGAAGCGCATTGCGGCTGCCGTGCTGCCCAAGAACTTCGGCGTCATCATCCGCACGGCGGCCATGGAGGCCAAGGACGAGGATATCGAGCACGACATTCAGACGCAGATCGACCGCTGGCGCAAAACCTGCGCGGCGGTCAAGAAGAACGTGGCCGCGGTGCCCGCACAGCTCATGAGCGAGATGAACCGGGCGAACACGATCATCCGCGACTCGCTCAACGGATCGTTCTCGCAGATTGCCGTCGACGACGAGGCGATGTACAACGAAATCCGCAGCTACATCCGGCAGATCGAGCCCGAGAAGGAGAAGATCGTCAAGCTCTACAAGGGCAACGTGCCGATCTTCGACAACTTCGACATCTCGAAGCAGATCAAGTCGCTCTTTGCCAAGTACGTCTCGCTCAAGCGCGGCGCCTACCTCATCATCGAGCATACGGAAGCGATGAACGTCATCGACGTCAACTCGGGCAACCGCACGAAGGCCGAGGACAACCAGGAGCAGACGGCCATGGACGTGAACCTGGCCGCAGCGAAGGAGATCGCGCGGCAGCTGCGTCTGCGCGACCTGGGCGGCATCGTCATCATCGACTTCATCGACCTGCACAAGGCGCAGAACAAGCAGGCGCTCTACGACGAGATGGTCCGCCTGATGGCCACCGACAAGGCCAAGCACACGGTGCTGCCGCTCACGAAGTTCGGCCTGATGCAGATCACGCGCCAGCGCGTGCGCCCGGTGGCCGTGGAGAGCGTCTCGGACGTCTGCCCCACGTGCAACGGCACGGGCAAGATCGAACCCACGGTGGTCCTGGACAAGAAGATCGAGAACCAGATCTCGTTCCTCACGCAGGACCGCGGACACAAATACATCAAACTGGTGGTCAGCCCCTACGTGGCCTCGTTCCTCAAGAAGGGGCTGTGGTCGCTGCGCCGCCGCTGGGAGTGGAAGTACAAGGTGCGCATCCGCATCGCCGAGGACCAGAGCATCGGCATCGTCGAGGTGCACTACCACGACCGCAAGGACAACGACCTGATCCAGAAGTGACGCCGCGTGCCGCATGGCGCGGGCGCCGCATGCCGGGAGGAGGTGAACGCGGGGAGTGCGCAGCGCGCGGCGCGTGCGTGGCTCCGGCGGTCTTCCGCGGGGTGCGGCGCAGCCCGTCGGCGGCGACGCGGACTTATTCGACAGCAGACCAATGACTGCACGCGAAGAGCTGGCGCAGTATGCCGCCGGGGCGAAGAGCCTCGGGCAGTTGTGCCGCGAATATGAAAAACACACCGCGACCGTCCATCTCGAAGAGTTGGTCGGCGGGGCTCTTTCGTTCTATGCCGCCGCGGCCGTGGCCCGCGTGGGGGGCATCCACCTCTTCGTCGCCGAGGACCGCGACGCCGCGGCCTACCTGCTCAACGACTTCTACAACCTGCTCGACGAGACGCGCGTCTGCTTCTTCCCTTCGGCCTACAAGCGCTCGGCGGCCTACGGCGCCGAGGATGCGCAGGGGGTCGTGCAGCGCACGGCGACGATGCGCGCCGTGCGGTCGTTCGGCGGCGCGAAGGGCGACTACCTCGTCGTCTGCACCTACCCCGAGGCGCTGGCCGAACGGGTTGCCGACGCCGAGGTCATGCGCCGGGGGACGATCCCGGTGCGCGTGGGCGACCGCATCTCGATCGAGGTGCTCGTCGGAGCGCTCGTCGATGCGGGCTTCACGCGCGTGGACTTCGTCTACGAGCCGGGCCAGTACTCCGTGCGCGGCGGCATCGTCGACGTCTTCTCCTACTCGGAGAGCAAACCCTACCGTCTGGACTTCTTCGGCGACGAGGTCGACTCGATCCGCCGCTTCAATATCTCGAGCCAGCTCTCGGCCGACCGGCTCGACGGCGTGGAGATCATCCCCGACCTGAACGGGTCGCGGAACGATGCCGTCGCGCGCGTCTCGCTCGTGCAGTTCGCCGGGGCGGAGCTCGCCTGCTGGTTCTACGACGCCGACTACGTGCTGCGGCGCGTGAACGACGTGCGGCGCCGCACGCTGCAGGACATGGAGCAGCCCGAGACGATCGACGAGCTGCTGACCTCGCGCAACGGCCTGCTCGCCGACATGGCCCCCTGCCGGCTCTTCCTCCTGCGCGACAACTTGGCGGAGCGCCCCGCCGCCGCGACGATCCGCTTCTCGACGGCTCCCCAGCCCAAGTTCAACAAGAACTTCGAGATGCTGGCCGACGACATGATCCGCAACTCGCTGCGCGGGTACGGGACGCGCATCCTCTCGGAGAACAAGGCGCAGATGGAGCGCCTCGAAAACATCTTCCACCAGATCGGCCGCGGGCAGGCCGTCGTGCGGCCGCTCTCCATCACGCTGCACGAGGGCTTCGTCGACAACGACCTGAAGCTCTGCCTCTATACCGATCACCAGATCTTCGACCGCTACCAGCGCTACCGCATCAACGGCGAGATCCGGCGCGACGAGCAGATGACCGTCGCCGAGCTCAACCAGCTGCGCCCGGGCGACTACGTCGTGCACATCGACCACGGCGTCGGCCGCTTCGACGGACTGGTGAAGATCACCGAGAACGGCAAGACGCACGAGGCGATCAAGCTCGTCTACAAGGACGGCGACGTGCTCTTCGTCAACGTCCACTCGCTGCACCGCATCTCGCGCTACAAGTCGGGCGACGGCGAGCCGCCGAAGGTCTACAAGCTCGGGACCGGGGCCTGGCAGAAGCTCAAGAACGCCACGAAGAAGGCCGTCAAGGACATCTCGCGCCAGCTCATTGCCCTCTACGCCAAGCGCAAGGCCTCGAAGGGCTACGCCTTCTCGCCGGACAGCTACCTGCAGCACGAGCTCGAGGCGTCGTTCCGCTGGGAGGATACGCCCGACCAGCAGGCCGCGACTGCGGCCGTGAAGCGCGACATGGAGTCCGACCAGCCGATGGACCGGCTCATCTGCGGCGACGTGGGTTTCGGCAAGACCGAGGTGGCGATCCGCGCCGCCTTCAAGGCCGCCGTCGACGGCAAGCAGGTCGCCGTGCTCGTGCCGACGACGATCCTCGCGCTGCAGCACTACCGCTCCTTCACCGAACGGCTGCGCGACTTCCCGGTGCGGGTCGAATACCTCAACCGCACAAAGACGGCCCGCGAGGTGGCGCAGATCCGCGAGGACCTGGCCGCCGGGCGCATCGACATCCTCATCGGCACGCACAAGATGCTGGGCAAGCAGATCCGCTTCCGCGACCTGGGGCTGCTCATCATCGACGAGGAGCAGAAGTTCGGCGTCGCGGCCAAGGAGAAGCTCACCGAGATGAGCGTCTCGGTCGATACGCTGACGCTCACGGCAACGCCCATCCCGCGGACGCTGCAATTCTCGCTCATGGGCTCGCGCGACCTCTCGGTCATCTCGACGCCCCCGCCCAACCGGCAGCCGATCCTCACCGAGTCGCACGTCTTCTCGGAGGAGATCGTGCGCGACGCCATCGAGACGGAGCTGGCGCGCGGCGGGCAGGTCTACTTCGTCCACAACCGCGTCGAGGACCTGCCGATGCTCCAGGGCATGGTCACGCGCCTCTGCCCGAAGGCCCGCGTGGGGGTGGGCCACGGCAAGATGCCCCCCGAGCAGCTCGAGAAACTCGTCATGGACTTCATCTACGGGGAGTTCGACGTGCTGATCTCGACGACGATCGTCGAGAACGGCATCGACATTCCGAACGCCAATACGATCATCGTCGACAACGCCCAGAACTTCGGCCTGAGCGACCTGCACCAGCTGCGCGGCCGCGTCGGACGCTCGAACCAGAAGGGCTACTGCTACCTGCTCACGCCTCCCGACGAGTTGCTCACTTCGGATGCGCGGCGGCGTCTGCGGGCCATCGAGGAGTTTTCGGACCTCGGTTCGGGCTTCAACATCGCCATGCAGGACCTCGACATCCGCGGCGCGGGCAACCTGCTGGGCGCCGAGCAGAGCGGCTTCATCGCCGACATCGGCTTCGAGACCTACCAGAAGATCATGAACGAGGCGATTGCCGAGCTGCGTGCCGAAGGGTTGCAGGTCGCCGGCCTCGACGAGGGGGCGCAGCAGGTCGTTGAGCAGATGCACTTCATCGACGACGCCCACATCGAGATCGAGGTCGAGGCCTCGCTGCCCGACGACTACGTCGCCCAGCAGGCCGAACGCCTGAAGCTCTACCGCGAGCTCGACTCGACGAAGGACGAGCAGGCCCTCGAGGCCTTCGCCGCCCGGCTCGAGGACCGCTTCGGTCCGCTGCCGCGCGCCGCCAGGGAGCTGCTCAACGTCGTGCGCCTGCGCTGGGAGGCGATCCGCCTGGGCATGGAGCGCGTCAAGGTCAAGAACGGACTGATGATCGTCCACTTCGTCGGCGAGGAGAACTCTCCTTTTTATAAAAGCGACGTCTTCATGACGATGCTGCGGCATGTCACGCAACATCCCGACCGATTTGTGCTCAAGCAGCACAATAATCGGCTCGCCATGACCGTTAGGAATATCAAAGACGTCGAGCAGGCGTGGAAAACCCTCAAGGAGCTCTGATTTGAATCTGATCGTCGACATAGGCAACACGCTCGTCAAGTCGGCCCTTCTGGAGCGGAGGCGCGTCGTGGAGGAGCACACCGACGGGGTGTTTTGTCCCGAGGCCGTCGCCGGGCTGCTCGAGCGCGGCCGCGTGCGGCGGGCGATCCTCTCCTCCACGCGCGGCGAGATGCCCGAGGTGGCGGCGTGGCTGCGCGAACGGGTCTCCTCGCTGCTGCTCTTCACGCCGCAGACGCCCGTGCCGATCCGCAACGTCTACCGGACGCCGCAGACGCTGGGCCGCGACCGGCTGGCCGCCGCCGTGGGGGCCACGGTCCTCTTCCCGGGTCGCAACGTGCTGATCGTCGACTTCGGCACGGCCGTGACGATCGACCTGGTGACGGCCGACGCCACCTATCGCGGCGGGTGCATCTCGCCCGGCGTGCAGCTCCGCTTCGGCGCCCTCCACGACCACACGGCGGCGCTGCCGCTCTGCCGCCCGAGCGACGAGGAGGGGCTGCAGGGGCTGACGACCGAAGAGGCCGTCACGCGCGGGGTGATGAACTCCGTGGCGTTTGAAATCGAGGGGTATATCCGCCGCTTGGAGGCCCAAATCGACGGTTTGTGCGTAATTTTTACCGGCGGAGACGCGAAATACTTTGTGAAAAGAATTAAAAATACGATATTTGCAAGTTGTAATCTGGTCTATTGCGGGCTGGAGAGAATTTTGGAGTACAATGCAAGTGAAGAATACCTGGATTAGACTGCTTGTCGTGGCCGCGGCCCTCATCCCCGTGGCGGTGGCGGCGCAGACGAGCAGCATCAACGCATTCTCGCCCTACACGATGTACGGTATCGGTGAACAGAATACGCCCGGCACGCTCGTGATGCGTTCGATGGGCGGCGTGGGCGTGGCCGTGCGCAATGCCGGGGTCGTCAACCTGCTCAATCCCGCCGCCTACAGCGTGGCGCCGCAGAAGACCTTTCTGTTCAGCTTCGGGCTCGAAGGCCAGAACTACTACAATTCGCAGACGGCCGAGGGCATTGCCAAACGCTCGGTCTACAATACGTTCAACTTCCACGACATCGCCTTCCAGATGCCCGTGACCAAGGGGCTCGGCCTGGGCTTCAGCCTCACGCCCTACAGTTCGGTGGGCTACCGCACGAAGTTCTACCAGGACTTCAGCGACCCGATCATGGGCGACGTGGGCCCCGTGCAGTATACCTACCAGGGCGAGGGCGACGTGACGGAGGTGAAGCTCGGTCTGGGCTGGGAGATCTTCCGGAACTTCTCGGTGGGTGTGGCCGCCCAGTACTACTGGGGCGACATCGACCGCGGCTATGTCATGACGCCGACGTCGATCGTGGGCGAGGGCACCTTCGGCTCGACGATCGGTGCGGACAACTACAGCATCTCGAGCATCAAGGGGCAGGTGGGCGTGCAGTGGAGCCCGATCCTCAATCAGAAGCGGCTGCTGACCCTCGGCGCGGCGTTCGACTTCGGCGGCGACCTGCGTCCCGACGTCTCGAGCCGGATCTACAACGCCGACCTGAACTACACGACCGTCCGCGCCGACACGACGCAGCTGGCGCTCGTGCTGCCGCACCAGCTCTCGGCCGGTGTCTTCTACCGCACGGCCAAGTGGGCCTTGGGGGTGGACTACGTCTACCAGAACTGGGGCGGACGCAACAAGGATGCGGTGCGGACCGGCATCAGCGGTGCGGACCGCCGCTCCTACGAGGTGCGCTATACGAATACGAGCACGGTCAAGGTCGGTATCGAGTATACGCCCAACCGCTACGACGTGCGGCGGGCGCTCCGGCGCTGGTCCTACCGGGCCGGATTCCGCTACGGATACTACAACCAGACGTTCAATGGCGACCGGCTCGCGCAGTACGCCGTGACGGCGGGCATCGGCATCCCGGTGAAGTTCTTTGCCGTCTCGTCCATCGACGTGGGCATCGAATACGGCCGCCGCGGCTACAACCTCGCCGAACGGCTCGGTCTGGTGCGTCAGCAGTATTTCAAGTTCGCCGTGGGCTTCACGCTCTTCGCCGGCGGCGCCGAGAACAACGAATACTGGTTCACGCGGCCCAAGTACGATTGATCCGGATCATCCGAACGAAACAGACACAACATAACAAAAATTAATCTGACCGATGAAAAACATTAAATTTCTGCTCTCCGCGGCATTCTCGCTTTTGGCTGCCGCAACGATGGCACAGGACTTCAGCTCCCCGCAGTTCGCAAAGTGGGGCGACACGCCCGAGGAGCGCGAGCGCAACATCCTCAACAGCAACTTCCTTAAGGAGTCGTGTGACAACCGTGACTACAACGCCGCCGCACACTACCTCAAGGAGCTGATCGACCACTGCCCCGCCGTGCAGGAGTCGATCTACCAGCGCGGCGCCATTGTCTACAAGAACAAGATCAACCGCGCCAGGAGCCTCGAGGAGAAGGCCGTGTATGTTGACTCGCTGCTGCTCATGTACGACCTGCGCGCCAAGTATTTCGGTGACCATCCGAAGCGTGGCACCGCCTACATCCTCGACCAGAAGGCCCGCGAGGTGCTGACCTACAAGCCGTCGGACCGTGCGGCCATCCGTGAGGCGTTCCGTGCCGCCATCGAGGCCGGAGGCGACAACACCGATCCCGAGACGCTCGTCGCCTACTTCTCGAATCTCTGCGAGGACTACAAGAACACCGACGAGGTGATGCCCGACGAGCTGATCTCCGAGTACGAGCGGCTGGATGCCATCTTCGAGAAGCACCCCGAGGCTGCCGAGTACCGTCAGCAGGTCGACACCTTCTTCGGTCTGAGCGGCGCCGCCAGCTGCGAGAACCTCGAAAAGCTCTTCAAGGCGAAGCTCGAGGCCGCACCCGACGATGAGCCGTTGCTGGCACAGGCCGTGGGTCTGATGTCGCGCGAGAACTGCGACAGCGACTTCTATCTGGCCATCTCCGAAAAGTATTACGCCATGTCGCCGTCGTCGAACACGGCCCTCATGCTGGCACAGGCCTTCCAGAACAAGGGCGACTACGCCAAGGCCATCCAGTATCTGAACGAGGCGCTGGCCGTCGAGCAGGACAACGTCGCACGGCAGAAGCTCTACGTGCGCATCGCACTGGTTCAGCTCGTCGCCAACAACCTCAGCGCCGCAGCCTCCGCCGCACGCGAGGCCCGCAGCCTGAATCCCGAGGACGGCGTGCCCTACTATGTGCTGGGTCAATGCTACGGTCTGTCGGCCGCTGCCGACAGCAGCTTCGCCTGCCAGGCCGCCTTCTGGGTAGCCTACGACACGATGGCCAAGGCCGTCGAACTGCTGCCGAGCAACCCCGACAGCGACAAGTACCTGCCGTCGGCCAAGGCGATGCTTACCTCCTACCGCAACCGCTTCCCGACCTCCGAGGAGTGCTTCTTCAACGAGTTGCAGGAGGGCAGCCGCTATACGGTGACCTGCGGTACGGCCGCCGGTATCCAGACCGTCGTGCGTCCGCGGTAGTTCCAGTCTCCGTATCCGGATATGAAAAGACTCGTAGCCCGATACGCTATGGTAGCACTCTCCCTTGTGGGGAGTGCTATCTTGCTATTCTCCTGCGAGGATGCCTCGGCCGGGGCAGAGGCCCCCGACGACCCGGCGCTGATGACCGAATACTGCGAGGACCTGACGCTCGTCATGTCGCAGAACGGCCGCCGCTCCTACATCTTTGAAACGCCGCTGCTGGAGGGATATTCGCAGGCGAGCGAACCCTATCGCGAGTTCCGCAAGGGGGTGAAGATCACCACCTACAAGGATGATTCGCTCTCGACGGTCAACTCCGTGCTGACGGCCAACTACGCCATCTACTACGGCGAACGCGAACTGTGGGAGGCGAAGGGCAATGTCGTGGTCGAGAAGGCCGACGGCACGACGCTCTATACGCAGCAGCTCTTCTGGAACGCCCGGACGCGGCGCATCTATTCCAACGTCGATTCGCGCATCGTGCAGCGCGGCGGACGCCAGGATGTCGTCGGCGAGGGCTTCGAGTCCGACGAGGAGTTCAACGACTGGCGCTTCCGCCGCTCGAAGGGGCGCCTGGAGGTCCAGGTCAAACCCTCGGAGCGAACCGACTCCACCTCGTCGGAGGAGTCCGCGCGGCCCGTGCCGCCCGATCCGGACGAACGCGCCGCCGCGCCGCGCACGCAGCGTGCACCGTCCGACGGTGCGTCGTCGCGGCGATCCGCCGGTACGGCCTCCCGCGATGTCCGTCCGACGACTCCCCGCCCGGCGGATGGCGCCGCCTTGCCGCCGTCGCCCGTCTCCGGACGCTTCACCGCTCCGGCGCGCGCGGACGAGTCGGATGACGGCGTGCGTCCCGAGGTGCGGCGCATGCAGCAGATGCAGCGGATGAAGTCGCAGCGCATGCAGGAGGCGCAGATGCAGACCGGAAAGGCCGCCCCGGCAGTGTCGCCGATGACTTCGCCGGCTTCGGCCGACCCGAACCCATCGCCGGCGCCCGCCGCCCCTGCGGCTGCTTCCGCCTCCTCCGCTTCGGCCGGCTCTTCGGCCCCGCAAGCGGCTCCGGCATCTTCCCCGGCTGCCTCTGCGGCCCCGATCTCTTCCGCAGCCCCGGCAGCCTCCGGGTCGGAGCGTCCCGATACCCAAACCGGCGAATAACCATGCTGACAACGATCATACTGATTGTCGTGATGCTGCTCCTGTCCGCCTTCTTCTCGGGCATGGAGATTGCCTTCACGAGCAAGAACCGCCTCAAGCTGGAGATCGACCGCAAGCAGAGCCGCCTGTTCGACTCGATAGCCGAGATCTTTTCGCGCAACCCCGGACAGTACCTCACGACGATTCTCGTGGGCAACAACATCGCGCTGGTCGTCTATTCGCTCTCGATGTCGCTGCTGCTGCGCTCGCTCTACGAAACGCTGGGGTGGGACAACCTGGCCAACGGCGGCTCGGTGGCCATCGACACGGCCGTCTCGACCGTCATCATCATCTTCGTCGCGGAGTTCCTGCCCAAGTCGATCTTCCGCAGCGATCCGAACTTCTACTACCGGGCGCTGGCGCCGGTCATCTACTTCTTCTACCTGCTGCTTTATCCCGTCGCGCGCTTCACGACGCTGCTCTCGCACGGCATCCTGCGGCTGTTCGGCCGCCGGGTCGAGGTGAAGACCCTCTCGACGAACTTCAGCCGCGAGGACCTTGCGGCGCTGCTCGACTCGGGTAACGCCGAACCGGGCCCCGAGGCCGACAACGAACTCAAGCTCTTCCAGAATGCACTGGACTTCGCCGACCTGCGCGTGCGTGACTGCATGGTCCCGCGCGTGGATATCGAGGCCGTGGACATCGACTCGACGTCGATCGAGCAGCTGACCGGCCGCTTCGTCGAGTCGAAGTATTCGCGCATCTTCGTCTGGCGCCACAACATCGACAACATCATCGGGTATGTCAACTCCAAGAGCCTCTTCACCCGTCCGGCGCGGATCGCCGACGTGCTGATGCAGGTCAACTTCGTGGCCGAGACGATGCCCCTGCAGTCCGTGCTCGAAAACTTCATCAAGCACCGCTCGAACATCGCCGTCGTGATCGACGAGTTCGGCGGCACGTCGGGCATCATCTCGCTCGAGGACGTGCTGGAGCAGATCTTCGGCGAGATCGAGGACGAGCACGACGTCGACGACCTGATCGAGAAGCAGGTGGGTCCCGACGAATACGTCCTCTCATGCCGTCTGGAGGTGAAGTACCTGAACGAGAAGTACGGCCTGGGCATCGAGGAGAGCCGCGAATACGAGACGCTCGCCGGTTTCATCCTCTACAATTACGAGGGCATTCCGGCGGCGGGCGAGACGCTGCTGATCGGGAATCTCCAGTTGAAAATCCTCCGCACGACGCGCTCGCGCATCGAGCTGGCGCGCGTCAGGAAGGTATGAGAATTTTTGCGGGAATCATACGGTCTATTCCGAATAATTTACTACCTTTGACTGCTAATTTGAAACTATACGAATAATTCAAGTTTATATGGCAAGTTTAAACACTTTACGAACCAAGTTCGGCGTGGTGCTGTCGATTGTCATCGCACTGGCCCTCTTGGCATTCATCCTCTCCCTGAAGACCGAGATGGGATTCTCGGGCAACGATCCGAAGGTCGGCGTCATCGACGGTGACAAGATCAACTATTCGGAGTACTACGAGCAGTACGAACGGGTCAAGGCGCAGAGCGGCGCGCAGGAGAGCGACGAGCAGCAGGCGGCCATGCTGGCCAATGCCGTCTGGCAGTCGCTTATCGCCAAGCACGTGCTGGAGCCCGGTTTCGAGAAGATAGGCCTGCGCGTGACGGAGCCCGAGCGTGCGGCCATGATCAGCGGCGAGCACATGTCGCAGTCGTTCTACAACGCCTTTGCCGATCCCCGCACGGGACAGTACAACGTGGCGGCCGTGAGCGACTTCCTCGCCCGGGCCACGACGCCCGAGGCGCAGCAGGCCTGGACGCAGCTCAACGAGCAGGCGCGGCTGGAGCGGCTGCTGCAGAAGTATGTCGGGCTGGTGCGCGGCGGTGCGTATGTCAACGCGCTGGAGGTGGCCAACGGCGTGAAGGCTGCCAACGAGACCTTCTCGGGCAAGTGGGCCGGCAAGAAGTACGCCACGGTGCCCGATTCGCTCATCACGGTATCGGAGAGCGACCTGAAGGCCTACTACGAGAGCCACAAGGATCAGTTCAAGCAGCTGCCGTCGCGTTCGCTGTCGTATGTGGTCTTCGAGGTGTCGCCCACGGACGGCGACATGCAGGCCCTTGAGAAGCAGGCCCGCGAGGTCGGCGAAGGGTTCGTTGCCGCCGAGGACCTGCGCACCTTCGTGCGCGGCAACCGCAACGGCCATATCGCCGAGAACTACGTCTCGGCCGCCCAGCTTACGGACGAGGAGGCCGAGGCCCTGATGGCCGGCCGCGCCTACGGTCCCGTGCTGAAGAACAACGAGTGGACGATGTCGCGTGCGCTCGACACGAAGACCGTGCCCGATTCGCTCGGCATCCGCCACATCGTGCTTCCCTATACGGAGGAGAAGCTGGCCGACAGCCTGCTGATGGCACTCCGTCAGGGCGGCGACTTCGCGCAGGCCGCCTCGCAGTATTCGGTTTACGACGCTACGGCCGCCAACGGCGGCGAGGTGGGCGTGCTGCCCTTCTCGGCCTTCACGGGCGAGTTCGCCGAGGCGCTGGCGGGTGCCCGCCAGGGCGACATCGTGAAGATCGCTTCGGGCGATGCCATCCAGCTCATGCAGGTATACCGTGCGACGAAGCCCTCGAAGCACGTGCAGGTAGCCTCGATCACCTATCCCGTGCGCGCATCGGAGGCTACGCGCCGCGACGTGCACAACCAGGCCGGCAGCTTCTCGGTCAATGCCAAGGGCTCGGCCGACGCCTTCGCCGAGGCGGCTTCCGCAGCGGCCATCACGCCGCGCGTTGCAACGCTTACGCAGGGCGAGCGGACGATCCGCGGACTGGAAGATTCGCGTGAGGTGGCCCGCTGGGCATACGGCGCCAAGGTGGGCGAGATGTCCAAGATCTTCAATGTCGGCGACGACTACGTGATCGCCATCCTGACGGGCATCGACGACGACGAGTATGCTTCGCTGCAGAAGGTCTCGGCGCAGGTCCGTTCGCAGGTGATGCGTGACAAGAAATACGACTACATCGTCAAGAACCTCTCGGGTACGACGCTCGACGAGCAGGCCGCCAGCCTCGGTTCCGAGGTGGCAGACTTCGAGGGTGTGACCGCCGCGTCGTTCTATATCAACGGCCCGGGTATCGAGCCCCGTCTGGTCGGCGCCATCGCCTCGACGACGGAGAAGGGTGCGGTGGCCGGTCCCGTCAAGGGGCTCTCGGGAGTCTATGTCTTCGAGGTGGACGACATCACCACCGCCGAGAAGCAGACCGAGGAGGGTGAGCAGGTGCGCGCCCAGGCCATGGCGGAAGGTATGGTCCAGCAGTATGCCCTGCAGGCCGTGCAGCAGATGGCCGATATTCAGGACCTGCGCGGCAAGTATTTCTAACGGTCCGCACTGGCCGGTTGACAAAAACGATGGAGTTGCCTCGGGCAGCTTCATCGTTTTTTTCTTTCCGGCGGCCCGTACTGTCCGTGCACGGCGCTGCCGGCCCTGATTCCCGTTTCGGTTCCGGCTCTGGGCAGTTCGGGGTGGCTCGCGGCGGCTCGTTTCGGTCCCGGCTCGGGCGGCTCCGGGGTGTTTGGTCACGCGATTTCCGCTTCCCGGCGGTCGTGGCAGTTGCCGATACGCCTCTTTTTTATTAATTTTGGAGTGTCCATTGAATTTACCGACTGTTTCAATACCTCTTCGTATGAACAACTTTATCTATTGCAATCCGACGAAGCTCGTCTTCGGAAAGGGACAGATCGCCCGGCTCGGCGAGCTGATTCCGGCCGACAAACACCTCATGATTACCTTCGGCGGCGGCAGCGCCCGCCGCAACGGCGTCTACGACCAGGTCGTGCGTGCCCTCGAGGGGCGTACCTGGACCGAATTCTGGGGCATCGAGCCCAACCCTTCTGTCGAGACGCTGCGCAAGGCCGTGGCTCAGGGCAAGGAGCAGGGCGTCGACTTCCTGCTGGCCGTGGGCGGCGGTTCGGTGATCGACGGCACGAAGCTCATCGCCGCCGGGCTGCTCTACGACGGTGACCCGTGGGAGATCGTCCTCAAGGGCCGCGCCGCCTGCGGCGTTCCCTTCGCCTCGGTGCTCACGATGGCCGCCACGGGCTCGGAGATGAACTCCGGAGCCGTCATTTCGCGCTACGAGACGCAAGAGAAGTACGCCTTCTATGGCAACTATCCCGTCTTCTCGGTGCTCGATCCCGAAACGCTCTTCACGCTGCCCAAGCGGCAGATCGCCTGCGGACTGGCCGACACCTTCGTGCATGTGCTCGAGCAGTACATGACCACGCCCGGGCAGTCGCGCCTGATGGACCGCTGGGCCGAGGGTATCCTCCACACGGTCATCGAGGTGGCCCCGAAGGCACTGGGCGAGGAGCGTGATTACGACACCATGTCGGAGTACATGCTTTCGGCCACGCTGGCGCTCAACGACATGATTGCCATGGGTGTGACGCAGGACTGGGCGACGCACATGATCGGCCACGAGCTGACGGCGCTGCACGGCCTGACGCACGGCGCGACGCTGGCCATCGTCATCAACGGCACGCTGCGCACGCTGCGTGACCAGAAGCACGGCAAGCTGTTGCAGTACGGCGAGCGCATCTGGGGCATCACCGAAGGCTCGGAGGAGGAGTGCATCGACGCGGCAATTGCCCGCACGGAGGCCTTCTTCCGTTCGCTGGGGCTCTCGACCCGCCTCTCCGAAGAGGGGATCGGCGAGGCTTCGATCGCCGAGGTGGAGCGCCGCTTCAACGCCTCGGGCGTGCACCACGGCGAGGCGCACAACGTCGACGGCGCCATGGCGCGCCGCATCCTCGAGGCCTGCCTGTAGGCACCTCCGCGAAGCGCATCTTTGCCGGATATTCCGACCGTCGTGTCGGGGTATCCGGTTTTTTGTGCTTTTGCGGCGGCCAATGTATCGGTGAGTTGGGACTGAAACGGAGAGCTTGCGGAATATTTCCGCAGTGCACCCTGTCGTCCGTTGCGGGAAAGCCCCGCTGCCCGAAAGGTGGCCCGGAGGCAGGCTTTCCCTGCTGTCGGAACACAAAAAATCCCCTCCGACCGTGCGGCCGGAGGGGATTGAACAGAAAGTCGGTAACGCGCCGCGTTACTCGGCCATCAGGATCTCGAGAATCTTGATGGCGGCCGTGGCGATCGGTGTACCGGGGCCGAAGATGGCGGCGGCACCGTCGCGGTAGAGCTCGTCGTAGTCCTGAGCCGGAATCACACCGCCCACGATGACGACGATGTCCTCGCGGCCCAGTTTCTTCAGCTCGGCGATCAGCTGCGGCACGAGCGTCAGGTGACCGGCGGCAAGCGACGAAACACCCACTACGTGCACGTCGTTCTCGACGGCCTGCTTGGCGGCCTCCTCCGGCGTCTGGAACAGCGGGCCCATGTCGACGTCGAAGCCGATGTCGGCATAACCCGTCGCTACGACCTTGGCACCGCGGTCGTGGCCGTCCTGACCCATCTTGGCGATCATGATACGCGGCTGACGGCCCTCCTTCTTGGCAAATTCGGCGCACAGCTCCTTGGCGTGCTCGAAAGACTTGTCGTTTTTCACTTCTGAACTGTATACACCTGAAATGGAACGGATGACGGCTTTGTAGCGGCCTACGACCACCTCGCAGGCATCGGAGATCTCACCCAGCGTGGCGCGGACCTTGGCAGCCTCGACGGCCAGCTCGAGCAGGTTGCCCTGCTTGGTCTTCACGCACTCGGTGATGGCGGCGAGAGCCTTCTTCACGGCGGCCTCGTCGCGCGAAGCGCGCAGCTCCTTCAGACGCTTGATCTGGCTCTCGCGGACGGCCGTGTTGTCGACGGCGAGGATGTCGATCGGCGCCTCCTTTTCCAGACGGTACTCGTTCACGCCGATGATCTTCTCGACGCCCGAGTCGATGCGGGCCTGCTTGCGGGCCGAAGCCTCCTCGATACGCATCTTCGGAATGCCGGTCTCGATGGCCTTGGCCATACCGCCCAGCTTCTCGATCTCCTGGATGTGCTCCCAGGCCTTGTGTGCGATTTCGTTGGTCAGCGACTCCACGTAGTAGGAACCGGCCCACGGGTCTACCTCGCGGCAGATCGAGGTCTCCTCCTGGATGTAGATCTGCGTGTTACGCGCAATACGCGCCGAGAAGTCCGTCGGCAGGGCGATGGCCTCGTCCAGCGCGTTGGTGTGCAGCGACTGCGTGTGGCCGAGGGCGGCGCCCATGGCCTCGATCGTCGTGCGGGCCACGTTGTTGAACGGGTCCTGCTCCGTGAGCGACCAGCCCGACGTCTGCGAGTGGGTACGCAGCGCCAGCGACTTGGGGTTCTTCGGGTTGAACTGCTTGACGATCTTTGCCCACAGCATGCGGGCGGCACGCATCTTGGCGATCTCCATGAAGTGGTTCATGCCGATGGCCCAGAAGAACGACAGACGCGGTGCGAAAGCGTCGATCGACATGCCGGCGTTGATACCTGCGCGCAGGTACTCCAGACCGTCGGCCAGCGTGTAGGCCAGCTCGATGTCGGCCGTGGCGCCCGCCTCCTGCATGTGGTAACCCGAAATCGAGATCGAGTTGAACTTGGGCATGTTCTTCGAGGTGTACTCGAAGATGTCGGCGATGATGCGCATCGAGAACTCGGGCGGGTAGATGTAGGTGTTGCGCACCATGAACTCCTTGAGGATGTCGTTCTGGATCGTACCCGAGAGCTGGTCGAGCGTGCAGCCCTGCTCCAGACCCGTGACGATGTAGAAGGCCAGGATGGGCAGCACGGCGCCGTTCATGGTCATCGACACCGACATGCGGTCGAGCGGAATGCCGTTGAAGAGGACCTTCATGTCCTCGACCGAGCAGATCGAGACACCGGCCTTACCCACGTCGCCCACCACGCGCGGGTGGTCGGCGTCGTAGCCGCGGTGCGTTGCCAGGTCGAAGGCCACCGACAGACCCTTCTGTCCGGCAGCCAGGTTGCGGCGGTAGAAGGCGTTGGACTCCTCGGCGGTCGAGAAGCCGGCATACTGGCGGATGGTCCACGGACGCATGACGTACATCGTGGAGTAGGGACCGCGCAGGAAGGGGGCGATACCTGCCGCATAGTTCAGGTGCTCCATGCCTTCGAGGTCTTCGGCCGTATAGGTGCCCTTGACGGGAATGCGCTCGGCCGTGAGCCACGGTTCCACCTCACCGCAGCCTTTCGAGGCGCAGCAGCTCTTCTGTGCGCCTGCATCGTATCTCAGTTCTGAAAATTTCGCTCTCATGATTAGATTCCCATCTCTTTAAGGTAGAACTTCAGTGTTTCGAGCACGTTCGACTTCACGTTGATGAAGTTCGTGATGCCCTGTGCCTCCAGCTCGGGCGTGCAGGCGGGAGCTCCGGCAACGACGAGGATCGCGCGGCCGGCGAGCAGCTCCTTGACCTTGGGTGCCACCTCGGCGTAGTCGTCGTCGCTCGAGCAGACCACCACGATCTCGGCCTTCGAGGCGAGGGCCGCCTCGACGCCCTCCTCAACCGACTTGAAGAAGGTGTTGTCGATGACGCGGATGCCGGCGCAGGCGAAGAAGTTGCACGAGAACTGGGCGCGGGCGCGGGCCATGGCCAGGTTGCCGCAGGTGAGCATGAAGGCCTTGGGGCTCTTGCCCGAGCGGTCGACATGCAGACGCATCTCCTCGAAGGCCATGGCGCCGCGGTAGGGCACGAGGACGTTGCCCTCGGCCGTCGGACGCGTCACGGCATCGGCGGTGATCTCCTTGCCGGCGACCTCCGTGAAGTTGGGATATTGGTTGGCGCCGAGCAGCACCTGACGGCGCGTGGCGATGTTCTTGTCCTTGGCGGCAGCCGAAGCCTTCACGCGCTCGACGATCATGCCTGACTTGTAGGCCTCGGTGTAACCGCCCTTCTCCTCGATCTCGAGGAAGAGCTTCCAGGCCTCGGCAGCGATCGACTGCGTGAGGTTCTCGACGTAGTACGAACCGCCGGCCGGGTCGACGACCTGGTCGAAGTGCGACTCGTGCTTGAGCAGCAGCTCGACGTTGCGGGCGATGCGCTTGGCAAACTCCGTGGGGGCCTCGAAGGCGCGGTCGAACGGCGTCACCTCCAGCGAGTAGACACCGCCGATGGCGGCCGACATGGCCTCGGTCGTGCCGCGCAGCATGTTGACGTAGGGATCGTAGACGGTCTGGTTCCAGCGCGAGGTCTCGGCGTGGATCATCATCTTGCCGGCGCAGTTCTTCTCAGGGTTGTAGCCCTTGACGATGTTGGCCCAGAGCATGCGCGCGGCGCGCAGCTTGGCGATCTCGAGGAAGTAGTTGGAGCTGATCGAGAACGAGAAGCGTAGCTTGCGGGCGACCTGGTCGATCGTCAGCCCCAGGTCCATCAGCCGCACGAGGTAGTCGTGACCGGCCGAGAGGGCGAATGCGAGCTCCTCGACGATCGTCGAACCCGAGTTGCCGAAGATCTGGGCGTTGACCGTCACGATGCGTACGTGCTTGTACTCGGCGGTGCGGCGGATCAGTTCGGCGATGCGGGCGAAGCACTTCTCACCGTTGGGCGAGCAGAAGTCGCCCTTCGAGGAGAGGTTGCGTACCAGCGGGTCGATCGAGAAGGCGGCGTGCACCTCCTCCTTGGCGATACCCTCCTTCTCGACCTTGGCGAGGAAGAGGTCGGCCAGATGGCCTGGCTTGGCACCGCAGAAGACGATGTCGATGGCCGGGATCGAAATCCCGTCGAGCAGCTGGTCGAGCTCCTCGGCCGTGAAGTTCTCGGACGCGATCGAGAAACCAAGCGAGTCGACACCCGAGTTGAGGAGCTTGAGCGCCTCGGCGTTGGCCTCCTTCGGGCAGGCGACCGTCACGGTCTGATGCACGCGCCAGTGGTTGTTCGCGCGCGTACCTCTTACATACGGGAACTCGCCTGCCTGCGAGCCCAGGAACTGGATGCCTTCGAGGTTCTCGGCGCGGTAGTAGGGGCGGACGTTGAAACCTTCGCCCGTGCGCCATACGAGTTTACGCTCGTAGTCGGCACCCTTCAGGTCGGCCGTAATCACTTCCTCCCACTTCTCGGTCGGGACCGGAGGGAATTCCGTGAACAGCTTTT
>OMBZ01000248.1_pt1 | contig 19758 bp, 19 predicted proteins | sample 1673831 | NCBI WGS metagenome assembly OMBZ01 (sample SAMEA103958129, study PRJEB25191) | human gut metagenome | reverse complement strand
CATTTTCGGCACAAGTTACAAATTCGTCCGCACTTGACGGAGTATCCCCCAAAAAGAAAGAAGGTATTTCCCCGTGAAAATTGCACTTTTGGGCTTCGGCACTGTTGGCTCCCATTTCTATAAGTTGTGCGAGGGGCGAAGCGATTTGCAGATCACTGCCGTTCTCTCCCGCCGCCCCCGTCCGGAGCTCACCTGCACCGTGACTGCCGATTACGATGAGATCGTGCGCGATCCCTCTATTGATATTGTGGTGGAGGTCATGGGCGGCATCGAACCGGCATACAGCTACCTCTGCGCAGCCATGCGCGCGGGCAAGCACGTCGTCACGGCGAATAAGCAGCTCATGTGCGCCCGCTTTGACGCGCTCACTGCCCTTTCCAAAGAAATGGGCGTGGCGCTGCGCTGCACCGCCGCCGCGGGCGGCGGCATTCCCTGGCTCACTTCCCTCTCCCGCGCATCTCAGCTCGATGAGATCACCGCGGTCGAGGGCATCCTCAACGGCACGACGAACTATATGCTCTCTGCCATGACGAATTCCGGCGCGGACTATGCCGCCGCCCTGCAAAAGGCACAGGAGCTCGGCTATGCCGAGGCCGATCCCACCGCGGATGTGGAAGGACTTGACGCGCGGCGCAAGCTCGTCCTCTCCGCCGACCTTGCCTTCGGCGTGAATATCAAGGAAGAGGACATTCCCTGCGTCGGCATTTCGTCTATCACCGCGGCAGACATTGCAAGGGCGAAGGAAGAAGGTCTCACCTATAAGCTGATCGCCCGCGCGGAAAAGTCCGGCAATGCAGTGGCCGCCTTCGTCTGCCCCACGCTCTTCCCCTCCTCCGCGCCCGAGGCGCATACCGATGGCACAGGCAACCTCGCCACGCTCTACGCCGCGCGCTTTGGCAGGCAGAGCTTTTCCGGCGCGGGCGCGGGCGGCTATCCGACCGGCTCGAGCGTCCTGCGCGACTGTCTCGACATTGCCGATGGCTGCCGCAGCTTCTATGTCGATTCCTTTGTCCCCCGCTCCGTGCATCTCTCCGGTATGCAGGGCAAATGGCTCTTCCGCTGCATGGGCGAAACGTTTGTCCGTGAATGCAGCGCCCGCGAGGCGTTCGACGCCTATGAATCTTACCGAAAGGACGACCCGCACGCGCTCCTTGCGCGCTATGCGGCCGAAGAGGAATGATCTCCATGCTCAAAGTTTTGAAATTCGGCGGCTCCTCGCTTGCCGACGCGCATCAGTTCGCCAAAGTGAAGTCCATCGTGGACGCAGACCCCGCCCGCCGCGTGGTCATCGTTTCCGCGCCGGGCAAGCGTTTCTCCGGCGACCATAAAATCACCGATCTTCTCTATCTCTGCGCCGCACACATCAAATACGGCGTTTCCTGCGAGGATATCTTTGCCATGATCCGCGACCGCTACAATGAGATCATTGCGGAGTGCGGCTTAAAGCTCTCGCTCGACAAGGAATTTGACGAGCTGTGGAGCAAGATGCAAAGCGGCATCAGCAAGGACGAGCTTGCCTCGCGCGGCGAATACTTCTCCGCGCGGCTCATGTCCGAGTTCCTCGGCTTCGAGTTTTTAGACGCGGCGCTGTGGGTCAAGTTCAAGTTTGACGGCAGCGTCGACCGGGACGCCTCCTACGCGGCGCTGCGCGCCGCCGCAGAGGGCCGCAGGGTCGTCATTCCCGGCTTTTACGGCGTGATGCCGGACGGTCACATCAAAACCTTCTCCCGTGGCGGCAGCGACATCACCGGCGCGCTCGCCGCGGCGGCGCTCGGTGCGGACGTGTACGAAAACTGGACGGACGTCTCCGGCATTCTGATGGCAGACCCGCGCATCGTAGACGATCCCGAGCCGATCCGCCGCGTGACTTACAGCGAGCTGCGCGAGCTGAGCTATATCGGCGCGCAGGTGCTGCACGAGGGTACGATCTTCCCCGTGCGTGAGAAGAACATTCCCCTCAACATCCGCAACACCAACGCCCCCGATCACCCCGGCACGATGATTCTGGAATCCATTGAAGACGAGCAAAAAGAGGGCGGCTTCATCACCGGCATCGCCGGCAAGAAGGGCTTTTCCATCATCACCATTGCCAAAACAGGCATGTCGAGCGAGCCGGGCACACTTTTGAAGATCCTCAACGTGCTCGCCAAGCACGAGGTCAATGTGGAATATCTGCCCTCCGGCATCGACAATGTTTCCCTTGTTGTCTCGTCCGACAAGGTGTCCCGCTCGCTCTATGAAATGTTGGGCGAGCTGCAAAAGGAAGTGCAGCCGAATAAGATAACCGTAACAGAACACATCGCCATCGTTGCCGCTGTCGGCCGCAAGATGGCCTATCAGCCCGGCGTTTCCGGTAAGATCTTCGCCAAGCTCGGCGAAAACGGCGTGAACATCCGCATGATCACGCAGGGGCCGGAGGAACTCAACATCATCGTGGGCGTGGAGGAGAAGGATTTTGAACAGGCCATCCGCGTCCTGTATCACAGCTTTGTAAAGGAGAATGTAGTGTCATGAAGCAGGTCAACATCGGTATTCTCGGCGCAACGGGCGCCGTCGGTCAGGAAATGATCAAAATTCTCGAAGAGCGCAATTTCCCTGTCGCGTCCCTTCGTCCCATCGCAAGCGCAAGAAGCGCGGGCAGTAAGATCTCGTTCCGCGGGCAGGAATGCACCATCGTCGAAGCATCCGACGATGCCTTTGAGGGGCTTGACATCGTCCTTGGCGCGGCCGAGAACGACATCGCCGAGCGTTTCGCTCCCGCGATCGTCAAGGCGGGCGCGGTGTTTGTCGATAACTCGAGCGCCTTCCGCCTCGACCCCAACGTCCCCCTCGTCATTCCCGAGATCAACCCCGAGGACGTGAAGTGGCACAAGGGCATCATCTCGAATCCCAACTGCACCACCATCGTGACCCTCGTGGCCATTAACTCCCTCGCCAAGGAGAGCCCCATCGAGACGATCATTGCCTCTTCCTACCAGGCCGTCAGCGGCGCGGGCAAGGGCGGCATCGACGAACTCAACAATGAGGTCAAGGCCCTTTCCGAGGGCAAGCACCTTGAGCCCAAGGTCTTCCAGTATCAGATCGCGTACAACATCATCCCCCAGATCGGCGGCGAGGCCTTCGAGGGCTACACCAGCGAGGAGATGAAGATGCAGAATGAGGGCCGCAAGATCCTCCACCTGCCCGAGATGAAGGTCAGCTGCACCTGCGCGCGCGTGCCCGTCATCCGCAGCCACAGCGTCTCCGTCGTGCTGCGCACGAAGGAGAAGATCAGCGTCGAGCGTGCCAAGGAGCTCATCGCAAACGCCCCCGGCTGCAAGCTCGTCGACGACCTCAAGAACAAGGTCTACCCCATGCCGCTCGACACCTCCGACCAGGACATCGTCTATGTTGGCCGCATCCGTGAGGATCTGACCGACGAGCGCGGGCTGAACCTCTGGTGCTGCGGCGACCAGGTCCGCAAGGGCGCCGCTACCAACACCATCCAGATTGCGGAGCTGCTGGTAAAATAGAATTGCATGGTTCCTCTCTTTCCCCGTTTTCTGCCTTTTGTTGGCGGAAAACGGGGATTTTTTATCACAACAGGCCGGAAAAGAAAACGCATACCGTCTGTCACAACTCCGTCTGTTGTTTATTTTGTCAATGTTTCTCAGTTTTTCTTGTATGTTTTCCCCATTTTTCTCACCGATTGTAAATTCTATTTGACTTTGCCCTTGGCGGAGACTATGCTGTAATTGAAGATTGGAAACGTTACCGGAAAGGTTTCCGGAGCGGTCGCAGGGGGCGCTGGAGCATGACCATCAAGGATATCGCAAAACTTGCAGGGGTCAGCGTCAGTACGGTTTCCCGTGTGCTCAATGACCGGCCCGACGTGAGCGAGGATTCCCGCAGACGGGTCCGCGCCGTCATCGAGGCGCACAAATACGTGCCCAACAACAGCGCGCGCGATCTGGTCAAGGTTCGCTCCGATGCGATCGGCCTTGTGGTGCGCGGCGTACAGAATCCCTTTTATACCGATATTATCCATGCCATCGAGCAAAAGCTCGACGCCTCGGGCTACACGATGGTCATGCGCCAGATCCCGTCCGGCGACGACGAGATTCAGTGCGGCGCGGTAATGGAAAAGGAAAAGCGCCTGCGCGGCATCATTTTCCTCGGCGGGCGCAGCGATTATTCCCCCGAGGAGGTTGCGCTTCTCAGCGTTCCCTACATCTGCTGTTCCTACACGAACTCCTACGGTACGCTGCCGCCGGACTCCTACTCCTCTGTTTCCATCGCTGATGAGCAGGAGGCTTACCGCGCAGTGAAGGAGCTTTACGAGAGCGGCCACCGCCGCATCGCCGTGCTGACCGCCGATCCGGACGACAGCTCGATCTCCCAGCTGCGCTACCTCGGCTATCAGCGTGCGCTGCGCGACTTTGGCTTGACCGAGCATCAGGAGGATCTCATCTGCGCCAGCGACTTTACCATCGCCAATGCCTATGCCGCGATGCAAAAACGCCTGCGTTCACCCGCCGACTTTACGGCAGTATTTGCCATTGCAGACGACATGGCCATCGGCGCAATGCGCGCCCTGCGCGAAAGCGGGCGCTCCGTCCCCAGCGATTGCTCCGTCATCGCCATCGACGGCATCAGTGTTTCGGAATACATCCACCCCATGCTCACCACCCTCTGCCAGCCCATGACCGCCATGGGTGAAACCAGTGTCGGCATTCTGCTCGACATCATCGAGGGGCGCAGCGGCCACCGCCACGTCACGCTGCCGACCGAGCTGCGCAAGGGCGCTTCCGTGCAGCGTCCCCACCAGTGATTTTCCCGCGGAACTCGCGTGAAAATAAATTTAAAAAGGAGTATAGATGAAATGAAAAAGTATCTTGCAATGATCCTTGCTCTTGTCATGGCTCTTTCTCTCGTCGCCTGCGGCGACAAGCAGGACGATGCCGCTGACAACAACGGCGATACTGCTACCGGCAGCGTCTACTGGCTGAACTTCAAGCCCGAGGCCGACGCTACGCTGCAGAAGGTCGCCGCCATGTACACCGAGAAGACCGGTGTGCCCGTCACCGTTGTGACCGCCGCTTCCGGCACCTACAACGAGACCCTGACCGCCGAGATGGACAAGTCCGCTCCCCCGACGCTGTTCGTCGTGGGCAACCAGGCCGCTGTTGAGACCTGGGGCGACTACTGCTACAATCTCTCCGGCACCGACATTGCCAACCAGCTGAACACCGACGCCTACAACCTCTACGACGCTGACGGCAAGCTCTGCTCCATCGGCTACTGCTACGAGTGCTACGGCATCATCGTCAACGAAGACCTTCTGGAGAAGGCCGGCTACACCCTGGGCGACATCACCAACTTTGAGACCCTCAAGGCCGTCGCTGAGGATATCCACGCCCGCGCTTCCGAGCTCGGCTTCGATGCCTTCACCTCCTCTTCCATGAGCGACGACTCCAGCTGGCGCTTCACCGGCCACCTCGCCAACCTCGAGTACTACTACGAGTCTGTGGACGATCCCGACGCCTGGAAGGCGTGCCCCCCGACCATCACCGGCGCCTACATGCAGAACTACAAGAACCTCTGGGATCTGTACATCAACAACAGCGCTGTGAATCCTGCGGATCTGGCTGCCGGCGGCTTTGACGCGGCGGACGAGTTCGGCAAGGAGCAGGCCGTGTTCTATCAGAACGGCTCCTGGGAGTGGGCCAAGCTCACCGGTACCGGCGACGGTCAGTACGGTCTCGACAACCTGTCCATGATCCCGTTCTACTGCGGTGTTGCGGGCGAAGAGAACGCGGGTCTCAACTGCGGCACCGAGAACTGCTGGGCTGTCAACGCCAAGGCTTCCGAGGAAGACATTCAGGCCACGCTCGAATTCATGAACTGGATGGTCACCGATCCCGAGGTCTCCCGTATGCTGGTCGATGAATTCGCCGCCATGCCCTACAAGCAGGCTGCCGAGTCCACCAACGGCTTCCTCGCCGACGCCAACGACTACACCACCAACGGCAACTACATCATGCCCTGGGTCACCAACTTCCAGCCGAACGTTGATGCTTACCGCGCTGCGCTCGTCTCCGCGATGAACCAGTACGACGCCGACCAGACTGATGTCAACTGGGCGCTCGTCAAGACCGCGTTTGTTGACGGTTGGGCCACGCAGTACGCTGCCGCCAACGGCTAACACACCTTCTGCGCGATCTGCATAAGAACAACAAGAGGGGCGGGCGATTTCGCCCGCCCCTCCCTGTATCTCACGCCTTCCGCCGCACGAAGCGGGGCGCGTGATCAAAAAATCGCCGCATATCGCGGCAGCGCACCAATCTCTTTATCTTTTTGCCGGGAGTTGATCGAATTGAAACACAAGCACAGCAATGCCGCCGTCAACAGCTCGATGATCCGCCGCTCCACCCGCCGTTGGTTCCCGCTATTCATGGGGCCGATGGTCTGCGCATTCTTCATCGGCTTTGTTTACCCGTTCTGCAAGGGTATCTATCTCTCCTTCTGCAAGTTCAAGGTCACAAGCGATGCGACCTTTGTCGGCCTTGACAACTACCGCCGCGCATTTCAGGACGTGAGCTTTGTCCACTCGTTCTGGTTCACAGCGCTGTTCGCCGTCGTGTCGCTCGTGCTCATCAATGTACTGGCCTTTGCCGTCGCCTACGCGCTCACGCAGGGCATCAAGGGCAGCAACCTCTACCGCACGGTGTTTTTCATGCCGAACCTCATCGGCGGCATCGTGCTTGGCTACATCTGGTCGATGATCTTCGACGGCATCCTCTCGCGCTACGGCACGTCGATCCTGCTCAACACGAAGCTCGGCTTCTGGGGTCTCATCATCCTGATGTGCTGGCAGCAGATCGGCTACATGATGATCATTTACATCGCGGGTCTGCAAGCCGTGCCCGAGGACATGCTCGAGGCCGCGAAGATCGACGGCGCGAGCCGCTGGCAGACGCTTTGGAAAGTCACGATCCCGAATGTGATGCCCTCCATCACCATCTGCACGTTCCTCTCTCTTACGAATGACTTCAAGCTCTTCGACCAGAACCTCGCCCTCACGGGCGGCCAGCCCTATACCATCCTGTCCGACGGCAGCTCGATCAAGACGACCGAAATGCTCGCGCTGAACATCCTCAACACGTTCTACGGGCAGAATGCCAACTCGCGCGGCACCGCGCAGGCCAAGGCTGTGCTGTTCTTCATCCTCGTCGCGTCCATCGGACTTCTTCAGCTTCGCTCCAACCGCAAAAAGGAGGTGCAGCAGTAATGAACAATCGCTCTCTTTCCGCCGAACGCCGCCGCAAGACGGTTCTCTCCGTCGTGCTCGGCATCATTTGCATCATCTATGTGCTGCCGGTTCTGACGGTGGTCATCAACTCCTTCAAGCTCAACACCTACGTCAAAACCGACACCTTCGCCCTGCCGAACGCAGAGAGCTTTGCCGGCTGGGCCAACTTCATCAAGGGTCTGACCTTCGGCAACTACCCGTTTTTGAAGTCCGCCGGGTACAGCTTGTTCATCACCATCGTTTCCACCGCGCTGATCCTGCTCTGCACGTCGATGGCTGCGTGGTACATCGCGCGCGTGGACAGCAAGCTCTGTCGTGCGATCTACTACCTCTGCGTCTTTTCCATGGTCGTGCCGTTCCAGATGGTCATGTTCACGCTGTCGAAAACGGCCGATACGGTCAAGCTCCCCTATTTTAACTTTGCCTCCGGCGGCTTTCGTCTGGTCGCGCTGAATACGCCGTGGACGATCCCCATCATCTACCTCGGCTTCGGCGCGGGGCTTGCGATCTTCATGTTCGTCGGCTTTGTCAAGTCGATCCCGCTTGAGATCGAAGAGGCCGCCGCCATTGACGGCTGCGGCCCGCTGCGCACGTACTTCTCCGTCGTGCTGCCGATGCTGCGGCCCACGATGATCTCCGTCGGTATTCTCGAGATCATGTGGGTGTGGAATGACTATCTGCTGCCCTATCTCGTGCTCGACCGCACGAAGTACATGACCATTCCCATTCACATTCAGTATCTCAAGGGCAGCTACGGCACCGTCGATCTCGGCGCGACGATGGCGCTGATCCTGCTCAGCATTCTCCCTGTCATCATTTTCTACCTGCTGTGCCAGAAGTACATCATCAAGGGTGTTGCCGCAGGCGCAGTCAAGGGTTGATCCCAATTTTTCCTCGAAAGAAGTGGTTCCATTGATCGAACGATCCGCCGGCATTCTGATGCCGATCTCCTCCCTTCCCTCGCCCCACGGCATCGGCACGATGGGCAAGGCCGCCTATGACTTTGCCGACTTTCTCGCCGCCGCGGGACAGAAATACTGGCAGCTCCTGCCGCTCGGCCCGACGAGCTACGGCGACTCGCCGTATCAGAGCTTCTCCTCCTTTGCTGGCAACCCATACTTCATCGACCTCGACCTGCTCATCAAGGATAAGCTCCTGACGCGCGCAGAGGTCAACTCCTGCGACTGGGGCGACGATCCCCGCTATGTCGACTATGGCAAAATTTACGCGAGTCGCTTTGCGCTGCTCGAAAAGGCCAAGGCGCGCGGCTTTGCGCGCGACCACGAGGACATCGCAGCGTTTGAAAAGAAAAACGAGCGCTGGCTGCCGGATTACGCACTCTTCATGGCGCTCAAGCGCCACTTCGGCATGAAGGCGTGGACAGAGTGGGACGATGAGGACATTCGCTGCCGCAAGGACAGCGCGGTCATCGAGCGCTACCGCGGCATGCTGCGCGACGACGTGGAGCTGTTCACCTACATTCAGTTTCTCTTTTTCCGCCAGTGGACCGCGCTCAAGGACTATATCCACTCCCTCGGCATCCGCATCATCGGCGACCTGCCCATCTATGTGGCGATGGACTCCGCCGACGTGTGGGCAGAGCCCGAGATGTTCCAGCTGGACGAACACAACGTCCCCGTTGAGGTCTCCGGCGTCCCGCCCGACTGCTTCAGCGCCGACGGGCAGCTCTGGGGCAACCCTCTCTACAACTACGAAGCGATGGCGCGCGATGGCTATGGCTGGTGGATCCGTCGTGTCGGCGGCGCGCAGCAGCTCTACGATGTGATCCGCATCGACCATTTCCGCGGCTTTGAGAGCTATTGGGCCATTCCCTATGGCGAAACGACCGCGAAAAACGGCCGCTGGGTCAAAGGCCCCGGCATGTCACTCGTCGGCGTGCTGACCGGCTGGTTCCGTGACCTTGACTTCATCGCCGAGGACTTGGGCTATCCCTCGCCTGAGGTCGTGCAGCTGCTGAACGATTCCTGCCTTCCCGGCATGAAGGTGCTGGAGTTTGCGTTTGACTCGCGCGACCCGAGCAACTATCTGCCGCACAGCTGCAACTTCAACAGCATCTGCTACACCGGCACGCACGACAACGCGCCCCTCGCCCTCTGGCGCACGGAGGCGGACAAGGCGGACATCGCCTTTGCCAAGAAGTACCTCGGTCTCAATGATGAGGAGGGCTTCAACGCCGGCATCATCCGCGGCGGCATGAGCTGCCAAAGCCGACTCTTCGTTGCGCAGATGCAGGACTATCTGGGGCTTGGCAAGGGCTGTCGCATGAACACCCCCGGCACATCAAGCGGCAACTGGCAGTGGCGCATGCTGAGCGGCGAGGCGAGCAAAAAGCTCGCAAAGTCCATCCACGAGACGACCCGCATCTACGGGCGTCTGTAAGGAAAATATGGCACGGCGGTTTTGGGCACATGCCCAAAACCGCCGTATTTCATTATATTTTGGCAGAATATTACCTTTTGTATTCGATTTTTTGACAAAAACCGAGGCAGAGCACATGCTCCGCCTCGGTTTTTCTTTTTATAGCAGCAGCAGCTTTTCAGCATCCAGCGCAACGCAGACAGTCTCTCCCGCGCGCAGGCTGTTTTTTCGCGCAGCAGCGACGCGCAGCACCGGCGCATCCTCCCCGCAATGCTCGGGGCGCAGCAGAAGAATATCCTGCTCCACGCCGGAGATCACGCGGCAGAGCGTGCAGCGGAGCGCGCCGCCATCGCTCAGGGCCACGGCATGATCCGGAATGCCGAGGGTCGTAAAGGTTTTCCCCTTTGCGTCAACTGGCAGCGCCATCCCCCACTCCGGCAAATAGACCGCGCCGTTTTTTTCCACGGCTGCAAGAAAGTTCTTGCAGCCTGCAAGCCGCGCCGCGCTGACGCTTTCAGGGTGGTGGATCATCTCGTCCATACCCGTCACCGCTCCTGTTTTGCCGTCCTCCATCACGCAGACGCTGCCGCAGTTGCGGTAGCATTCGCCCAAGTCGTGGCTCACCCAAAGAACCGGCCCGCCAAACAAGGCAAGCAGGTCGGCAAGCTCCAGTTCAAGGTTCCACTTCAAGTAGCTGTCGAGCGCGGAGAAGGGTTCATCGAGCAGAATGGCTTCCGGCTCGGACGAGAGGATCCGCGCGAGCGCCACGCGCTGCTGCTGTCCGCCGGAGAGCTGCGCGGGGTGTTTCTTCTCAAGCCCCTCCAGCTGGAACATGCGGATCTTCTCAGCCAGCAGTTCTCTTTTTTGGGCTTTATGCTCGCGGCGGATGCCGCAGAGGATATTCTGCTCCACCGTCATGTTCGGAAAAAGCGCATACTGCTGGAAGAGGTATCCGACCCGGCGCTGCTGGGGCGGCAGGTCGATCTTTTTCGCGCTGTCGAAGAGAACGCGATCGCCGAGCACGATGCGCCCGCAGTCGGGCGTCATGATGCCCGCGATGCACTTTAAGGTCACGCTTTTGCCGCAGCCCGAGGCGCCGAGCAGCGCCGTCGTTCCGTCCTGCGCTTCAAACTGCGCGCGCAGATGAAATGCGCCGAGTTTTTTTTCGATGTCTACGCAAAGGCTCATCGGCCGCCCCTCCTCTTCCTGCCCGCCTCGCTCAAAAGGTCACGCCGCTCGAGCATATTGACCGCCAGCAGCACGACGGCAGAGATGGCCATATTGACCATGACCCACTTCGTCGCAAGGGCATCGTTGTTCGTCTGCCAGAGCTGATAGACCGTCGTGGAGATGGTCGCGGTCTTGTCGGGCGTGTAGCCCGCGATCATGCTCGTCGCGCCGTATTCGCCGAGCGCGCGCGCAAACGCCAGCACCGTCCCCGCCAGCACCCCCTGACGGCAGTAGGGCATGCGGATGCGCCAGAAGATGTAGGCGTTGGAAAGGCCGAGTGTCTGCCCCGAATAGGCGAGCGTTTCGTCAAAGGACTCGAACGCGCCGCGCACCGTGCGGTACATCAGCGGGAAGATAACGACCACCGTTGCAAAAATCGCCGACCACCAGGTCATGACCATCTTGACGCCAAAGGTCTCGAGCACCCACGCGCCGACGACGCGCTTGGGGCCAAACACGCGCAGCAGAAGATAGCCCACGACCGTAGGCGGCAGCACGAGCGGCAGCGTCAGGATCACGTCGAGCACGCCCTTTATAAGCCGCGGGAGCTTGGCGATATAATAGGCAGCAAATATACCGGCAAAGAAAATAATGACCGTAGAGATCGCCGCGATGCGCAGCGAATTCCAGAGGGGATACCAGTCCATCGTGACCTCCCATAAAGACGGGTTGCAGAGATCAGGCGATCTCTATATTCGCCTTTTAGGCTTTCATTTTAGTAAACCGCGCTGAAGCCGACGCGCTCGAAGACGGTCATCGCGGCATCGGTTTCAAGATAGGCGAGGAATGCGCGCGCGGCCTCTTCCTTTTCGCCCTTGAGCACGGCGGCGGGATAGATGACCTGACCGCACATCTCAGCCGTGGCGCTGTCGACGACCTCGAGACCAGCGGAGAAGGCGTCGGTCGCGTAGATGATGCCGCAGTCGGCGACGGCCTCGCTCACCTGCGTCGTGACCTCCTTGACGTTGTTGCCGTAGGTGAGGCAGTCAGTCATGGCCGATTCGTCAAGTCCGTAGTAGGCAAAGATCTTCTGCGTGTACTGGCCGACAGGCACGTCGCTGTTGCCGATGGCGAGCAGCACATCGCCGCCTTTCAGAAGCTGCGCGAGCTGGTCGAAGCTCTCAATGCCCTTGGGGTTGCCCTCGGGAACGGCGAGCGTCACCTTGTTTTCAAGAAGGTCAACGCGGCTGTCGGTCACGATGAGGTCGAGGCCGTCGGGATTCTTCTCCGTGTCGCCGATGAGGCTGCCGTCCATCGCATTCATCTGCTTGGGCGCGGCGGAGATGAAGAGGTCGCAGTCCGCGCCCTCGCTGATCTGGGTGAGGAGCTTGCCCGAGGAGTCGAAGTTGTAGGTGATGTTGACATTGGGGGCAACTTCCTTGTACATCTCGGCAATCTCATTGAGCGTTTCGGTCATGGAGGCGGCGGCAAAGACAATGAGATCAACGCTCTCGGTATTTTCACCGTTCTGGGCATCGCCGTCAGTGTTCGCGCCGTCGTTCTTGCTGCCGCAGGCAGTCAGGGCAAGCACGAGCGAAAGGGCAAGGAGCAGAGACAACGGTTTTTTCATATTAGGGTACTTCCTTTCAGAATCTGTTTTCGCTATTCTTCAAATAGATAGCGATGATCTAAAATGTCGCGCCCGCAGGCGCGAGATTTTATTTTCCAAACGGGCACAGGGGATAGCGGCAGGGCTTGCAGCCAAGGCACAGCCCCCCCTCGCCGAGCGCGGCAACGTCTGCGCGCGTGACGGGCACATCGGCCGCAACACGCGGCAAAATGAGGTCGAAGACCGTCGCGCCCGCGTACATCACGCAGCCGGGCAGGCCCATGACGGGTGTGCCGTCGTCGAAGTAGCCGAGCAGGAACATGGCTCCCGGCAGGACCGGCGCGCCGTAGGCGATGATGTTCGCGCCCGCGGCGCGGATACCGCCCGGCGTGTTATCGTCGGGGTCGACGCTCATGCCGCCCGTGCAGAGGATCATGTCGGGCTTTTTCCCGCGCATGGCGAGCACCGCGTCGCGCACATTCTCCACCCCGTCGCCGGAGTAGACGACCTCAAGCGTTTCGATGCCGTAGGTCTTGAGCTTGTCGATGACGACGGGCGTGAAGGTATCCTGAATGAGCCCCTTTTTCACCTCGCTGCCGGTAGCGACGATGCAGGCAGTCTTTCGCACGAAGGGTCTGAGCGCGAGCAGCGGCTCTTTTCCCGCCGCCGTTTCGGCTCTTTGGAGCTTTTCCTCCTCGATGATGAGTGGGATAACTCGCATGCCCGCGAGCTTGTCGCCTTCGCGCACGGCCGTGCCGCCCTTGCGCGTGGCGATCATCACCTCGTCCTGACTGTTCACGGCGACAAGGCGCGCAGAATCGACTAAAAACACACCGTCGCAGGCGGCTTTCAGCTCGATCTTGCCCTCTTTTACCTCGCTGCGGATCATGTTCTCCTGCCCGCAGAGGGCCAGGAGCCGCTCCGCCGCGTCGTTTTCGTGCACCATGCCGCTTGTCATCTCCCAGACGTAGAGGTGCTCCTTTCCCATGCTGAGCAGCACCGGAATGTCCTCTTCCGTCACAACATGACCCTTGCGGAAGCGCGCGTCCTTATACTGATCCTTGATGATCTGCGTCAGGTCGTGGCAGAGCACATGACCCACCGCATTCTCAGTTTTGATGAGCTTCATTTCAGCACCTCGATCTCATCGCCGGGGCGAATGCGGCCCTCTTTGATCACGACGGCGAAGATGCCCTCGGTCGGCATCACGCACTTGCCCGTCGCCTTCTTGATCTCGCAGTCGTTGTGGCACTGCTTGCCGATCTGCGTGACCTCAAGTTCCGTTTCGCCCACGCGCAGGCGCGTGCCGACGGGCAGCGTCTTGAGCGCAATGCCGCGCGTATTGATGTTTTCTGCAAAAATGCCCGCGTCCAGTTCGATGGGGCAGGCCTCACGCATCGTATCCACGCTTTCGTCGGCAAGGAGGCTGATCTGGCGGTGCCAGTCGCCCGCGTGGGCGTCGCCCACAATGCCGTGATGGCATTTTACGTCGATATAGGGAACCTCATGCTTGCGCACGCCCTTTTTCTCGCTGATGTTCACAGCCGTTACATGAGCCATTTTATCATTCCTCCGCTTCATAAACGCCGCTCTTCCCGCCCTCTTTATAGAGAAGGTGAACGTTGTCGATCCTCATATCGCGCTGCACGGCCTTGCACATATCGTACACCGTGAGCGCCGCGACGCTCACCGCCGTGAGCGCTTCCATCTCAACGCCCGTTTCGCCATGGCAGCGGACCTCGCTTAGGATATGCAGCGCGGTATCCTCGATCGAAAATGAGATGTCCACCTTTGTCAGCAGCAGCGGGTGGCACATTGGGATCAGCTCGCTGTTCTTCTTCGCGGCCATAATGCCCGCGACCTGCGCGACCGCCAGCACGTCGCCCTTGCCGATGGCGCCTTCTTTGATCTTGTCCATCGTCGTTTTTGCCATGCGCACCGTTGCCCCGGCGCGCGCGACGCGGAAGGTCTGCGCCTTTTCGCTCACGTCCACCATGCGGGCGCGTCCCTGTTCGTTAAAATGCGTCAGTTCCATGTGCTTTCACCCTCCAATCGCAAACATGCCGCGCTGCGCTTCCGTTTCTCCGGTCTCGTCCATGTGGTGGCGCTCCGGTTTCATCAGAATGCCGCGGCGGATCGCCGCTTCCAATTCGTCACCCGAAAGGCCGCGCAGCGATAGCTCCGCAGCCGAATGCAGGCAGGGCTTCAATTTTCCGTCCGCCGTGATGCGCACGCGGCTGCATTCGCTGCAAAAGGCGTGGCTCATCGGGGCGATCAGCCCGACTGTTCCCTTTGCGCCGGGGAAGCGGTAGCACGCGGCCACGCCGTCGTGCGAAATGGCCTCCAACTCCGGACAGCGTTCCAAAACCGCCTGCGCAGGGAGATAGGCGCCAAAGTCCCTGCCGCAGCCCATCGGCATGCGCTCGATGAAGCGCACCTGCCAGTCGTGCGCGCGCGTCAGCGCGGCAAAATCGGCGATCTCATCGTCGTTGACGCCGCCGAGCAGCACGCAGTTGAGTTTGATTTTCTCAAAACCTGCGTGCTCGGCCGCCTCGATGCCCCGCAGGACGTCAGAAAGCGTACCAAGGCGCGTGATGGCGCGAAAGCGCTCCTCTTTCAGCGTGTCGAGGCTGATGTTGAGGCGCGTGACGCCCGCTTCGCACAGCGCCGCTGCCTGCTCTGCAAGCAGACTGCCGTTCGTGGTAAGACACAGCTCTTCAACGCCCGGAATTTCCGCAAGCATCCGGCAGAAATCGACTGCGCCGCGCCGCACGAGCGGCTCGCCGCCCGTAACGCGGATCTTACGAACACCGCAGCGCACAGCCGCCGCTGCCATGTCGCGCAGCTCTTCAAACGAGCAGATATCTCCGTGCGCACATTTTTCAATGCCGGCGTCCGGCATGCAGTAGCGGCAGCGGTAGTTGCAGCGGTCTGTGATGCTGATGCGCAGATAGGTAATGGCTCTTGCGTAGCTGTCCACCACAAAAACCGCCTCCCTTCACCATGTCGATTGCATGATATTTTACCAAAAATAACGCTTGCTTGCAATCTTGCTGTTCGGTATTGTCGGATAACGATTTGTTATTTAAAATGAAAAAGAAGAAAAAGCATTCAGGAGGGACACTTATGGCAGACGGCAACACGATCCGCTCCGTTGCCAAGGCAATGGAACTGCTGCAGCTGCTGAGCGATGCGGGCGAGCCGATGACGCTCACCGACATCAGCAGCCGCGCAGGACTGCCCAAAAGCACGGCCTTCGGCCTTTTGACCACCATGCGGGATCACGATGTCATCACGCAGCACGCCGATGGGAAATACGCCCTTGGCCTGCGGCTTTTTGAATACGGCTGCCGCGCCAGCGCCTTCTGGAACATCTCTTCGCTCGCGCGGCCCTACCTTGCGCACCTGGTCGATGAGACCGGCGGCTCTGCGATGCTCTCCACCTACGAAAACGGACACATTGTCGCGCTTGATCAGGCGGAGGGGCGCGACAGCCTGCGCGTCGTCTCCGCGCCCGGTGCGCGCCTGCCGCTGCACTGCACCTCGCAGGGGAAGATCGTCCTCGCCCACATGAGCAAGACCGAGGCTGCCAAGCTTCTCTCCCGTGCAGCACCGCTCACACCCTTCACGCCCCACACAGAAACAGACACAGCTGCGCTGCTCGCGTCCCTGCCCGCCTGCCGTGAGGCAGGCTTTGCCGTGGAAAACGGCGAATATAAAATTGGCCTGCGCTCCATTTCCGCGCCGGTCTTCACCGGCGGCGGCACGCTCAAATATGTCGTCAGCGTGCTCGGCATGTTCCGTTCCGTGCACTCGGATGAATTCGCGCACGCCGAGCGCGCCGTTGTCGCCGCAGGGCAAATGCTCTCTGCCGCGCTGGGGTATCAGGGGTGACGGATCACTCTTCGGCACAAGGATCTTTCCGATAAACAGCAAAAATGTCCCCGCGTTTTTGAAACGCGGGGACATTTTTCTTCATTTTCTGCTCAGTGGCCTTCGCCGGCAAGCATCTTGAGCCCGTGGCTGAGTGCGCCGAGGACGGCGCTCAGGTTTTCGCGCGCAGCCTTTTCAGATCCCGGCAAATTCACGATGAGGCTCTTCCCTCTGCTTCCCGCTGCGGCGCGGGAGAGCATCGCATTCGGCGTGATCGACAGGCTAAAATAGAGCATCGCCTGCGGGATCGCGGGGATCTCGCGCTCGAGCACGGCGCGCGTTGCCTCGGGCGTCACATCGCGTGGGGAGAGCCCCGTGCCGCCGCTTGTGACGATCAAGTCGCAGCGCTTCTCGTCCGCGCAGCGGATCAGCTCCGCGCTGATCTGCTCCTTTTCGTCCGGCACGATGGAGGTGTACACAATGTCGTAGCCCGCCTCTTTCAGTATTTGGGTCACAGCGGGGCCACTCTTGTCCTCGTACACGCCCGCAGACGCGCGGTCGCTGACGGTGATGACAGCTGCCTGATAGTGCATCGTCTTTTGCCGCCTTTCCTTAAAAGTCGACCGTCCCCTCAAGCACACGCAGGTCATACGGCTCGTAGACGGCCTTGCGGTATGCGTCCACGTCGAGCTTCACGCCCGTCCAGTCGGAGTGGATCTCGCCGGTCTGCTTGATGAGAATATCGTAGAGGATATCATAGGTCACACCATCATCGCCCGTTTCCACAATGGTGGAGTAGGGCAGCGTTTTATGATAGGTCATGTGCAGACCCTTGTAGTCGAAATGATAGCCGTTGCGCATGCGGCAGCCGTCAAGTCCCTTGTAGACAAAGCGCTTTTTGAGATCCGCGAGGATCTTGTCGCCCTCTTCCTGATAGAGGTTTTCGGGCGTGGTCTCGGTATAGTCGTAGCGGAACTGCACGGGGATATTATACTTGCGCCAGCGCTCGGCGTAATCCATCAGCTCATCGGCAGGATAATCCATGTACAGCACGCAGTTCACGCGCTTGGGCGTTGCGATGCGGGCAACGATCTCATCGGGCGATTCTTCAACGTACTTCGTCAGATGCCGGGAAACGTTGATGCAGGTGATCTTGTCGCGGTTGCGCTCGGTGAAGGCGAGCATCTCTTCTGCGCCGCATCCGGGCTGCACGGGGAAGGTCGTGTTGATATACACCTTATGCGTGGTAGGAATCGCGTCGAGCATGCGCTGGAGTGCCTTCAGGTTGGCAAACGGCTCGCCGCCGGTAAATACAAAGTCGCAGTACGGCGTGATCTCATTCATCACGGCGATGCTCTCAAGGATCGCCTCAACGCTGAACCCCTCAGCATGGGCGTACTCCTGCTTGTTCACGCAGAAGGGGCAGTGGTTCCGACAGTCATAAGGCACAAAGATCGTTACAGTAGCGCCGCCCTCGCGCGTCTTATAGGGATGAGTCATTGGTTCTTGTCCGTCCTCTGTCAAAAATAAATAATGAGAATATTTTACTCTTAAATACAGGAGATTGCAAGCAAGCATCTGACAAAACTCTCATTTTGTCGATTTTTGCTTTTCTTCGCGCAAAAGACCGCGCACATAGGAAAATGCCGCGTCCTCGCCCTCTTCTTTGAGCACGCGCAGCATTTCGCCGATCAGCTCGCCCGTTTCGGGGTGGATCAGGATATGACCGCGCGAGCGCTCGTAGTAGTCGTAGGCTGAGGCGTCGGTATATTGCTCGCCCTGATAGATCTTACAGGCGGCGATGCGGTCGCAGAACATCTCCGCCACGTATTTGAGCGGCATTTTGCACCCGCCCATATAGACCTTGCCGTCCTCGCCGATGCAGTAGTCGATCCAATATTCAAAGTGGTGGCGGTTGCGCCCCTTGTGATGAAGCCAGGCAAGGCTCACGCCGTTCTCGCGGCGCTCGGCGTCGTTCGGGCTGCGATACCCCTGATAATACTTGACGCCGCGGAAGAATTCCGCGGGGCTGTATTTGCTCAGATCGTGCCGTATTCCCTGTGCATACAGGCCGAGGCGAAAACAGTACCGCCGCACCAGACGGCGGTGACGTGTGATGGTTTTGAAGTGCTCCCATGCGCGCATACGGACATCTCCCCTGCATATTCCGGCAGGCCGCCCGCTGCGGTTCGCCGCTTTCCCGCGCATGGCTCCCGCTCTCAGCACAGCGCATGCACACATATAAAAATAGTATATCATATTCTCCAAAAATGCAACAATGTATTTTTGCCGATATTCTGCGCAAAATGTCTGCAAGGGCGGCAAAACCCCTGCCCTTTTGTCTCCTCCGCGCGGGGTAAGCGGCAAGCGCCCGCGCGGAGTGAGCGTGCCATCTTCTGTTGAACGCAAAAAGGCGCGGCCTGTTGGCCGCGCCCTCTTTCGCTATTTGTGAAGCTTATCTTTGTTTACAGGTTCTTCTCGTAGCTCTCGATCATCTTCTTGAACATGTGACCCGCAGGAACCGCTTCTTCCAAGGGCGTTGTATCTCCTTGTTTTTTGCCCTGTTCGGCCATATCCCCGGTGATGATACCCGCGCGACTTTTGAACTTCCGCAGGTACTTTTCCGTGGTTTCGCCGGTGAAGATCTTGATCTGGAGGAGGAGTGTATTGTCCTCTGTGGGGGTGACAAAGATCTTGTCGATATACTTGTCCACGAACTCCTTGGTGATGATCCCGCTTGCCGCGTCCCGCTGGGCGTTGGCAAGCACCTTCCGGATCTCCTCGATCTTTTTGCGGAATTCCTCCCCCTCTAAGGCATCCCGCTCCAATTCTGCGATCTCCGCCTCTGCCGCCTGGATCTCCTCGTTGCAGGCGGCGGTCATGGACTTGAAGTCAGCATGGGTCACGCTGTCGTCTGCAATCAGCTGCAAGAGCTTGTTCTTCTTCCGGTTGGCAAGATCGATGATCTTCTGCTGCTCCTCGATTTTCTGCGGCAGCGCGCCGTTTCTCGTCAGTTCGTTGTACATCCGCACATACTCTGCGATCATGGCGTCGGCGTCGGCTTTGGTGTCGCGGAACACTTCGTAGAGCACAGGCTTGATCTCTTCTTCATAGATCGCAAACGAGGCGCAGGAGTCCGCGCCGTTTTTGATCTTGCCGGAGCAAAGCCATTTGCTGTTCTTCCTGCCGCTTCGGTCTTTGGATTCCCGCCGATAGTAGGGCTGGCCGCAATGCGTACACCAGAGCTTTCCTGTCAGGAGGTTTGCGTGGTTGCAGATGCCCTGACGGTTCTTTACATCCTCGCTGCGGCGCTTGAGGATCTCGTTTGCTTTGTTCCATAGCTCCTCGCTGACGATCGCCGGTACGATCTCGCCGGTCTCGTCCTTGAACATCACCCATTCCTCCGGCGGGAGGAATTTCTGCTTCTTCGTGAACA
>OMBZ01000236.1_pt1 | contig 20107 bp, 20 predicted proteins | sample 1673831 | NCBI WGS metagenome assembly OMBZ01 (sample SAMEA103958129, study PRJEB25191) | human gut metagenome | reverse complement strand
CTCCTGAGTCTCGTCATGGTCCTCGCCCTCGTCGCCTGCGGCGATAAGAAGGACGATACCAACACCGACAATCAGGACAACAACGAAGTCACCGATTTCAAGGTCGGCTTCATCATGCTCCACGACGAAAACTCCACCTACGACCTCAACTTCATCAACGCTGCGAAAGAGGCCAGCGAGAAGCTCGGTGTCGAATACACCATCGTGACCAACGTTCCCGAGGGTCAGGAGTGCTACGACAAGGCCGCTGAGCTGGCCGACGCCGGCTGCAACATCATCTTCGCCGACTCCTTCGGTCACGAGGACTACATGATTCAGGCCGCGAAGGACTTCCCCGACGTGCAGTTCTGCCACTCCACCGGCACCAAGGCGCACACCGAGGGCCTTTCCAACTACCACAACGCATTCGCCTCCATCTATGAAGGCCGCTACCTCGCCGGCATCGCCGCCGGTATGAAGCTCAACGAGATGATCGCCAACGGCGACTTCGCCGCCGAGGACGCCAAGATCGGCTACGTCGGCGCGTTCACCTACGCGGAAGTCATCTCCGGCTACACCTCCTTCTTCCTGGGCGCCCGCTCCGTCTGCCCGACCGCCACGATGGAAGTCACCTTCACCGGCAGCTGGTACGACGAGACCGCCGAGAAGGAAGGCGCGCAGAAGCTCATCCAGAACGGCTGCAAGCTCATCAGCCAGCACGCCGACTCCATGGGTGCTCCGACCGCTTGTGAGACTGCCGGCGTTCCCAACGTCTCCTACAACGGCTCCACCGGCGCTGCCTGCCCGAACACCTACATCGTCTCCTCCCGCATTGACTGGGCTCCCTACTATGAGTACGCCATTACCAAGGCCATGAACGGCGAAGCCATCGACGCAGACTGGACCGGCTCGCTGGCGACCGGCTCCGTTGTCCTGACCGAGCTCAACGACAAGGTCGTTGCCCCCGGCACCGCTGAGGCCATCGAAGAAGCGACCAAGAAGCTCGAAAACGGCGAGCTGTTTGTCTTCGACTGCTCCACCTTCACCGTGGACGGCCAGACGCTGACCTCCCACATGGCTGACGTGGACACTGATCCGGACTACACGCCCGACACCGAGGTCATCGTGACCGGCTACTTCGCAGAGTCCTCGTTCCGTTCCGCTCCCTATTTCGATCTGCAGATCGACGGCATCACGCTGCTGGATACCAACTTCGGCTAATTCTCCGCCGTATACGATCGGGCTGCCCTCGGGCAGCCCGATTTGCTCTTTTCAAAAATGTTTTTTGAAAAGAGCTCAAACGGGAAACGCGCTGCTGGTTTCCCGTTTGAAAGAGCTGCGTGACGCTGCGCGCATAATTTGAGTGCAGGCTGCACCCAAATTCCACACTTGCGTCACGTAGAGAGTTTTGCCCAAGGTACACGCCCCCGGGCAAAACAGATTCACATCGGATTCGCGCCTGCGGGCGCGAACTCTGCGAGGCTTTTCCCACGCGCAAATTCTCTATTAGAATCTCTGTCCAAAGACGGTTTCCGCAATGGCGAACGCGCTTTGGCAGAACATGAAAAAATAGTTAGATAGCCAGACTTTTTTTGGCTATTCTGATTTACAAGCCAAAAATCTTATGATAAAATAAACCCATCGCACACATATGCAACGCACGCGCCGGACGGCGCGTTTGAATCTCGGGAATCCATCCCGCACAGAAAGGGTGACCGCCTTGGGAGCTGAATGCGCAATCAAAATGGAGAACATTACAAAGCGGTTCGGAAAGGTGACGGCAAACAACGCCATCAATCTGGAGCTGCACGAGGGCGAGATCCTGTCCCTGCTCGGCGAAAACGGCAGCGGCAAGACCACGCTGATGAACATGCTCTCCGGCATCTATTTCCCCGACGAGGGGCAGATCTACATCCACGGCGAGCCCGTGACCATCGCCTCGCCGAAGGACGCGTTTGAACACGGCATCGGCATGATCCATCAGCACTTCAAGCTGGTCGATCTGTTCACGGCGACGGAGAACATCGTCCTCGGCCTCAAGGAGCCGGGCAAGCTCGATCTGGCCGCCTCATCCAAAAAGGTCAGGGAGATCTGCGACCGGTACGGCTTTGACATCGACCCCAACCAGAAGATCTATGACATGTCCGTCTCGCAGAAGCAGACCGTCGAGATCGTCAAGGTGCTCTATCGCGGCGCCGACATCCTGATCCTCGACGAGCCGACTGCCGTTCTCACGCCGCAGGAGACGGACAAGCTGTTCCAGATCATGCGCAACATGAAGGCCGACGGCAAATCCCTCATCATCATCACGCACAAGCTGCATGAGGTGCTCGCGGTCTCCGACCGCGTCGCCGTCCTCCGCAAGGGCGAATACATCGGCGACGTGCAGACGAAGGACGCCGATCAGCAGTCCCTGACCGACATGATGGTCGGCCACGCCGTCTCGCTGAACATCGACCGGCCCGAGCCGGTGAACGTCCAGCCGCGCCTTGTCATCGAGGGGCTGACCGCCTACGACGAGCTTGGCGTCAAGCGCCTGTCGGACGTCTCGTTCACCGTCAACTCCGGCGAGGTGCTGGGCATCGCGGGTGTCGCAGGCTCCGGCCAGCGTGAGCTTCTCGAGGCCGTCGCGGGACTCTATCCCGTCTCCTCCGGCTCCATCGCATTCTACGCCCCCGACGGCAGCGCGCCGAAAAATCTCGTCGGGCTGGACCCGATGGACATCCGCAAGAGCGGCATTTCGATGTCCTTCGTCCCCGAGGACCGGCTGGGCATGGGTCTTGTCGGCTCGATGGGCATGACGGGCAACATGATGCTCCGCTCATGGCGCAAGGGGCAGAGCATTTTCCTCAACCGCAAGGACCCCGAGGCGCTTGCAAACCGCATCTGGGAGGAGCTTGGCGTCGTCACGCCGAGCACCAGCTTCCCCGTCCGCCGCATGTCCGGCGGCAACGTCCAGAAGGTCCTGGTCGGGCGCGAGATCGCGCAGTCGCCTGCCGTTCTGATGACGGCCTACGCGGTGCGCGGACTGGACATCAACACCTCGTACACCATCTACAACCTGCTGACCGAGCAGAAGATGAAGGGCGTCGCCGTCGTCTATGTCGGCGAGGATCTGGACGTGCTGCTGGAGCTGTGCGACCGGATCGTCGTCCTGTGCGGCGGCGAGGTCTCGGGCGTGGTCGACGCCCGCACCACCGACAAGCGCGAGATCGGCCGGCTCATGACCCTCGTGGGAGGAGGCAAAGCGGATGAATAAGAAATCGCTGTTTCACATCACCAAGCGCGACGCTCTGCCGTGGTATCAGGCGTTTGCCATCCGCGGCGCGGCAATTTTGCTCGCCCTGATCGTCTGCGCGCTCGTCACGATGCTGCTGACCGGCGAAAACCCGCTCAGCGTCTACGGCACCGTTTTCTACGGCGCGTTCGGAACCGCCCGCAAAACGTGGGTCACGCTCCAGAATCTCGCCGTCCTGCTCGGCATTTCGCTCGCCGTCACGCCCGCGTTCAAGATGCGCTTCTGGAACATCGGCGCGGAGGGTCAGGTTCTGATTGGCTGCCTTGCCACAGCCGCCTGCATGATCTGCCTCGGCGGCAAGCTCCCGAATGCGCTGCTGATCCTCGTCATGCTCGCCGCCGCCATTGCGGCCGGCGCGCTGTGGGGCTTCCTCCCCGCCTTCTTCAAGGCAAAGTGGAACACCAACGAGACGCTGTTCACCCTCATGATGAACTACATCGCCACGCAGCTCGCAGCCTTCTTCATCATCGTCTGGGAGGTTCCGAAGGGCGCGGGAAAGATCGGCATCATCAACCAGAACAGCGAGGCCGGCTGGCTTCCCGTCATCGGCGGGCAGAAGTATCTGCTGGTCATTCTGGTCGTGGCCGTCCTGACCGGCCTGATGTACGTCTACCTCAACTACAGCAAGCACGGCTATGAGATCGCCGTCGTCGGCGAGAGCCGCCGCACCGCGAGCTACGCCGGGATCAAGGTCGATCGCGTCATCGTCCGCACGATGGTGCTCTCCGGCGCGGTCTGCGGCCTGATGGGCCTGATGCTCACCGCCGGCACCGACCACACGCTGACGACCACCATCGTCGGCGGACGCGGCTTCACCGCGGTCATGGTCTCGTGGCTGGCGAAGTTCAACCCGCTCGCCATGGTCTTTACGAGCCTGCTGCTGGTCGTGCTCAGCCGCGGCGCGAGCGAGATCTCCAGCACCTTTGCGCTGAACCACTCCTTTGCAGACATCCTGACCGGCATCATCCTGTTTTTCATCATCGGCTGTGAGTTCTTCCTCAACTATCAGGTCAGCCTGCGCGCGGGCGAAAAGGAGGCGTAAGGAATGTCTTTTGATTTTGCATCTTTTATTCCCCGTGCCGTCATGCAGGGCATCCCGCTGCTCTACGGCAGCACCGGCGAGATCCTGACGGAGAAATCCGGCAACCTGAACCTCGGCATCCCCGGCGTCATGTACGTCGGCGGCATCTGCGGCGTCATCGGCGCGTTCTTCTATGAGCAGGCCGTCCCGGCCGCGGAAATGAGCGCGTGGCTCGCCATCGGCATCCCGATGCTGTGCTCGCTGGCGGGTTCGCTGCTGATGGGGCTTCTCTACTGCCTGCTGACCGTCACGCTCCGTGCCAACCAGAACGTCACCGGCCTTGCCATGACGACCTTCGGCGTCGGCATCGGCAACTTCTTCGGCGGCTCGCTCATCAAGCTCTCCGGAAGCGAGGTCCCGTCCATCGCCCTTTCCGCCACAAGCGGCTATTTCAGCAAGGCCCTGCCGTTTGCCGCAAAGCTCGGCTGGTTCGGGCAGATCTTCCTGTCCTACGGCTTCCTCGCCTATCTCGCGATCGTCATCGCGCTGCTGGCGTCGTACTTCCTCAAGCACACCCGCCCGGGTCTGTATCTGCGCGCCGTCGGCGAGAGCGCCGCGACCGCGGACGCCGCCGGCATCAACGTCACAAGGTACAAGTATCTTGCCACCTGCGTCGGCAGCATGATCGCCGGTCTCGGCGGGCTGTATTACGTCATGGACTACGCCTGCGGCGTCTGGTCGAACAACGCCTTCGGCGACCGCGGCTGGCTCGCCATCGCGCTGGTCATCTTCACGATCTGGCGTCCGAACGTCAGCGTTCTGGCGTCGATCCTGTTCGGCGGCTGCTACATCCTGTACATCTTCATCCCCACCGGCACCAACCTTGCCATCAAGGAGCTGTACAAGATGCTCCCCTATGTCGTCACGCTGGTCGTCCTGATCGTCGTCTCGCTGCGCAAAAAGCGCGAGGATCAGCCGCCCCAGTCGCTCGGCATTGCCTATTTCCGCGAAGAACGATAGACACGAATGGCCCCTGCTTCCGCAGGGGCCATTTCCTCTGTAGGGGCGGACGACTCTGTCCGCCCGCAGAAAATGCACGTTTTGTGCGCTTTCCGGCGCAATGGCGCTTTGCTCAGATCTCGAAATCCACGGCTCCGCGTGCCTCGCGGATGGATTTGCACAGCGACGACACCGCGACATGGCGCGGATCGTTCTTATACCGCTCCAGCGCCGCCAGATCGTCAAAATCCGCGATCAGGCAGGCGTCGTAATTGTTCTTTTCCAGAACGTTCACGCCGACCTCCATGCGCCGGATCTCCGGGATCACTCCGTCAAGGGCCTTCAGGCCGTTCAGGAACGCGTTCATATTTTTTTCTTCGCCTGCGCGGAATTTCCACATGATGACATGCCGGATCATTTTGTATCCTCCCTTGTATGCTCACACGATGTGATATTCAAAATCTTCAAACCGCAGGCGCATGCCCTCGCACACGCCGTCGGGCAGCAGCGCCAGCGCCACGCGCGTCTGCGACCCATCGTCCGAAACCAGCACGGCATAGTCGCCGTCGATCTCCCGAACCGTCCGTTCAAACGTCATTGCATTCCCTCCCGTGCCGTCCGCGGCTGTTTTGTATAGCATACCACACAGCAAACGGTTTTGTACATACTTTTCAGGAGGTACGCGCCATGAAAAAAGCGCTCTGTCTGTTCCTTGCCGCCGCGCTCACACTGACGCTCTGCGCCTGCGGCGCGCCCGAGACCGCCATCCAAAAGCTCGAAAGCCCGCCTGCCGCCGAATTGCCGGACGAGCCGCCCGCGGAAGCACCTGCGCAGCCGCCGGAGCTGCCGGAGGAGGCCCCCGCGCCCGCTCAGGAGGCCGAACCGGAGCCTGAACCGGAATCTGCCGCGGAGGAGGCGCTCCCGGAGGAGCCTCCGGCAGAGCCCGCCGCACCGGAGCCGCTTCCTGCCGAGGCGGAGCCGCCCGCCGCAGAAGCCGCAGGCGAAAGCGCCTCCGACCACGCCGGACACAGCCAGAGCAGCGCAGGCGTGACCGTTCCCGCGCCGGAGCAGGGCGAAAACCTCGTCTGGATCCCCACGAACGGCGGCACAAAGTACCACACCAGCGCCAAGTGCTGCAACATGAAAAATCCGATCCAGGTCACGCTGGAAACGGCGCTCGCGAACGGCTTTACGCCCTGCAAGCGCTGCCACTGAAAACGGCATACATTTTTTTCTTGCCCTGCGGCGGCTTTTGCGCTATAATAGTGGCATTCAATTTCAAAGGGGGTAATTTTATGACCAGCAAAGTCATCACCATCAGCCGTATGTTTGGCAGCGGCGGCCGCACCATCGGCAAGTCCGTCGCGCAGCGCCTTGGCATCCCCTATTATGATAAAGAGCTTGTCGACGCTGTCGCCAAGGAGAGCGGTTTTTCGCATGAGTTCATCGAGGAGATCGGCGAGTACGCCTCCGTCACGAGCAGCTTCCTGTTCAACATTGCGGTTTCCTCGCACCCGATGGGTCTGATCGATACCATGTCCGTTTCCGACAAGCTCTATGTCTGCCAGACGAATGTCATCCGCGACCTTGCCGACAAGGGTCCGTGCGTGATCGTGGGCCGGTGCGCCGACTTCATTCTGAAGGATCGCCCCGACTGCCTGCACATCTTCATCCACGCCGACATGGAGCACCGCGCCGCGCGTGTGCGTGAGCGCTACGGCGAGACAAAGCAGCCGATGGAAAAGCGCCTTCAGGAGAAGGACAGCAAGCGCAAGATCTACTACAAGCACTACACCAACCGCAACTGGGGCTCGGCACAGAATTATCACCTCTGCCTCAACAGCGGCCTGATCGGTGTGGACAAGTGCACCGACATCATCTGCGACATCGCGGAAATGTTCTGAGCTTGTCAAAAAAGTCTTTTTGACAAGCTCTCAAACGCGAACCGCGTGGCTGGGTTCGCGTTTGAAAAGGCAGCGCCCGCCTGCGGGCGCGAACTCTACGAGGTTTTTGACAGTCTGAAACCCCCGCCTCTCCGATGGAGAGGCGGGGGTTTTGCACGGTCATGAACATCGCGCCGGAGCGCTCAAAAAGCGGTGCGGCTGCTACGCCAGCGCCTGATAGCGCCGGAGGATCGCGGCGGCCTGCGCGCGCGTCATGGGCGCTGCCGGGAGCAGCCGGCGGCGCGCATCGCCCTGCAAAATCCCAGCGCCGGCTGCCCACGAAACGGCGTCTCTGGCATAGCCGGAGACCATGCCCGCATCGGCAAAGCCGTCCAGCGCAGCGGCGGCTCCGGTGTTTTTCCTGCCATTTTTCCTCGCAAAGCGCCAGAGCAGCACCGCCATCTCCTCGCGTCCGATCGGCGCGTCCGCGCGGAAGGTCATATCCTCCAGCAGTCCTGCCTGCTCCGCCCACGCGAGCGCCGCGCTGTACCAGCGCGCACTCTGCGGCTCGGTCTGCGGGCGGCCTGCCAGATTGTAGACGAGCTGGAGCGCAGCCGGCCACGTCACCTGTCCGTTCGGGTCCATTTTCCCGTGGCCGATGCCGTTGAGGATCCCGTTTTCGCTGGCGTAGCGCATGTCGTCATAGTACCATGCGCCGGGCGTCAGATCCTCAAACGGCAGAAGCGCACCGGTGACTGTGACCGTACACACGGCGCTGACGCCGCCGCAGCGCACGGTGATGTGCGCCGTGCCCGCCGACAGGCCGACCACACGGCCGCCTGTCACCGAGGCGACCTCCGGCGCGTCCGATTCCCAGAGCATCGTCCAGACGGCCGCCTCCGCAGGCTCGCAGCCCGCCGTCAGTGTGAGGGCGCTTCCCGCCGGAAGCTCCGCCGCCTCCGCCGAGAGCGTGACCGCCTCGACCGGAGTCTGCGTCCACGGGTTTTCCGGACGCGGGTCGGTGGGGTCCCAGCCGCAGTCGTCGGGGACCTTGTCCACGGCGCGCGCCGGCTTTCCAAGCGGGCCCGCTTCGTCGCCGTCGTAGATGGTCACGCGCGTTCCGGCAGGGCAGTGATCATAGATCCATTTCGCGTCCGCCGTCTGAAGCCGGACGCAGCCGAGCGATGCAACCTCGCCGAGCAGGTTGTACTCCGACGCGATCAGCGTCGCGGGGTCCGGCTCGGTATAGCAGATGGAGTGGAACAGGTAGTGACCGCTGAACTGCGTGGAATACTGCCCCCACGTGCCGTCGAACATAAAGCACCAGTCCTTTTTGAGGTCGGTGATCGTGAAGCTGCCGAGCGGCGTTGCATGGCCGCGCCGCCCCGTCGAGCAGATCATCGCCTTGTAGGGCACGGTGTATTCCCCGGCGGCATCCTGCGTGTAGACCGTCACGGTGTTCATTTTCCGGTTTACCATAATGTAATATGGACTCTTTTTCTCTGCCGCGGACACGGACGCGGTGAGCGCCGCCGCGCACACAGCGCCAAGCACCATGAGCGCCAGCGCCGCCGCAAAGGCATGCAGCCGTTTTTTCATAGATTATCCTCCCGGGGTCGTTGCAAGTAAGATTCTCTCACAATATAGCGCAGCACCCGCCGAATGTCCAGAAAAAAACGGCGCGAATCGTTTTTCGTTTTCGGAGCTGCCCTCCGCGCCGAGGGCTTGACGAAGTGCCCCCCGCGCGTGTAGAATAAATGAAAACAGCAGAAAAGAGGACATCCATGTCTGACCGGACAGAATTGGAGCGGCAGCTTGCGGAGCTGCCGCTGTATCAGTACGAGTTTTTAAAAACGGACGAGCTGACCTTCACCGAGCGCGTGCGCGACATCTGCCGCAGCGAGTGCCCCATGTACAACAGATCGTGGGCGTGCCCGCCCGCCGTCGGAACGGTGGAGGACTGCCGCGCGCACTGTATGCGCTTTGACAGCGTGCTTGCCGCCGCGACGATCTGCGAGGTCTCGGACATCGCAAACATCGACGAGACGCTCGCCACCCGCGCCCCGCACGAGGCGCTGACGCACGAGATCGCCGCCATGGTGCGGCAGTGGTGCGGCGGTGAGACGATGGTGCTCTCGACCGAGGCCTGCGCCATCTGCGAACGCTGTGCATGGCCGGACGCGCCGTGCCGCCACCCCGACAAAATGTATCCCTGCGTCGAGAGCCACGGGATCCTCGTCACGGCGCTGGCAGACCGGCTCGGCATGAGCTTTTTTAACGGCAATCTCGTCACATGGTATTCTCTGATCTTCTATAACGACCCGAGCGCGTCCGCTGAAAACAGCGTCCACGGATAGGTCTCCGGCGGGCGCGCGGCAAAGCGCAGCTCCCCGCCGTGTACGGGATGCGGAAAGCGCAGCTCCGCCGACCAGAGCGCGAGCGTGCAGCGGTTTTCGCGGCTTCCGTACTTGCCGTCGCCGGTGAGCGGCCAGCCGCGCGAGGAAAACTGGACGCGGATCTGGTGCGTGCGCCCGGTGTCAAGCTTCACGCGCACGAGCGCCCGCTCCTGCGCCGTCTGCAGCACGCGGTAGGATAGCCGCGCCTGCTTGACGCCCGCGCGGGCGCGCTTCACGACGTAGCTTTTTTTCTTCTGACGGTCGAAAAAGAGCAGGTCGCAGAGCGCATCCTCCCGCGCCTCCGGGCAGCCGTCCAGCACGGCGAGATATTCCTTCCCGAACGCCTCTGTCTGCACCGCCGCCGAAAGCCGCGCGGCGGCAGGCTTTGTCCGGGCATAGACCATCACGCCGCCCGCGGGCTGGTCGAGCCGGTGAACGGGATAGACCTCCCCGCCGAGCGCCGCGCGCAGGAGCGCGGGCATCGCGTTTTCGCCGTCCCCCTCGGAAAGCGCCCCGACCGGCTTGACGCAGACGGCCACCGCCGCGTCGGCATACAAGATCTCCGGCACCGCATATCCCTCCTTCGGCAATACCGCGCGGTATCGCCTTTTTTGGTTTCTATCATATCTGCCCCGGCCCAGAAATGCAAGCGCCGGTGATCATACAGAAACGGAGACACCTCATGACAACGAAAGACTATCAAAAAAAGAGCGGCCTTTCCATTTTCCTCTCGTTTTTCAAGCCCCACCGCAAGTTGTTTGCGCTCGACCTCAGCTGTGCGCTGCTGGTCTCGCTGATCGACCTGTGCTACCCCATCGTCTCGCGCACCGCCATGCACAAGCTGCTGCCGGAGCACGCCTTCCAGACGTTCTTCCTTGTGATGGGCGTCGTGGTCGCGGCGTACATCCTGCGCTCGTTCCTGTATTTCATCATCGGATACTGGGGTCACACCTTCGGCATCCGCGTCGAGGCGGACATCCGCAGCGTCCTGTTCACACACATGCAGGAGCTGAGCTTCGATTTCTATGACCACAACCGCACCGGCCAGCTCATGAGCCGACTGACCTCCGACCTGTTCGAGATCACCGAGCTTGCCCACCACGGCCCCGAGGATCTGTTCATCTCGATGGTCACGATTGTGGGTGCGCTCGTCATCATGTTCACGGTCGAATGGCGGCTGGCGCTGGTCGTGTGCATCATGGTGCCGGTCTTCCTCATTGTCATCATGAGCCGCCGCCGGAGCATGGGCAGAGCCTCCGTCTTTGTCAAGCAGAAGACCGGCGCGATCAACGCCGACATCGAATCGAGCCTTTCCGGTATGCGCACCGCCAAGGCCTTCGCCAGCGAGGATCTGGAGGAGGAGAAATTCCGCCGCTCGAACAACATGTACAAGACCTCCAAGCGCATGTTCCACCGGGAAATGGGCCTGTTCAACGCGCTGATGGAGTTTTTCGTGTCGATGCTGTCCGTGACCGTCATTCTGGTCGGCGGCACGCTGATCATGAAGGGTGAGATGGATTATGTTGACCTCATCACCTTCAGCCTCTACATCACCACGTTCGTAAACCCCGTTCGCCGTCTTGCGAACTTCACCGAGATGTTCGCCAACGGCACGGCGGGCTTCTCGCGCTTTCTTGAGATCATGCGCACCGAGCCGCGTCTCAAGGACAAGCCCGACGCCATCGAGCTGCGCAATGTCGAGGGCCGCATCGACGTGGAAAATGTCACCTTCGCCTATGAGCAGGAGCTCGACGTGCTGCACGGCGTGACGCTCCATGTCACGCCCGGCGAGACCATCGCGGTCGTCGGCCCCTCCGGCGGCGGCAAATCGACGCTCTGCCAGCTTGTCCCGCGCTTTTACGACGTGACCACGGGCGCGGTGCTGATCGACGGCCATGACGTGCGCGACATCACGCAGCGCAGTCTGCGCCGGAACATCGGCATCGTCCAGCAGGACGTGTTCCTGTTCGCCGACTCCATTCTGGAGAACATCCGCTACGGCAGACCCGATGCAACGATGGACGAGATCGTCCGCGCCGCCAAGCGCGCCGAGATCTACGACGACATCATGGCGATGCCCGACGGCTTTGACACCTACGTCGGCGAGCGCGGCACGCTGCTGTCCGGCGGCCAGAAGCAGCGCATCTCCATCGCGCGTATTTTCCTGAAAAACCCGCCGATCCTGATTCTCGACGAGGCGACCTCGGCGCTCGACAGTCTGACCGAGGCCAAGATCCAGCACGCCTTTGACGAGCTGGCAAAGGACCGCACGACGCTCATCATCGCCCACCGCCTGTCCACCATCCGGCAGGCCAGCCGCATTCTGGTCATCGCGGACGGCTGCATCGAGGAGCAGGGCACGCATGAGGAGCTTCTGGCAAAGGGCGGCACCTATGCCGGGCTCTATCACACGCAGAACGCGGAGGCGCTCCATGCAAGCTGACCACCCTGCGCAAACCTGCCGCAAGCGGCGGCGGGAGACGGTCTTTTTTGACCTTGACGACACGCTCTATGACCGCGCCGTGCCCTATCTCGCGGCGTTCCGGCAGTTTTTCGGCGGCCGCTACGAAGACCGCGCACACCGGCCAGATCACGATGGAGCAGATGCACATCTACCGCCATCAGACCGGCCTGCGCGATGTGGGCATCTCCATCACGCCGGAGCAGGCGCTTCTGGCCTGCCTCCGGGAAATTTCCGAACAGGACGCATAAAATATCCCCGTGTGAGCGTGATGCCCTCACACGGGGATGTTTGTTTCGGGAAATTCCGGCGGGAAGCGTGGAAATGGTGCGAATGCGCCGCAAATCTCCTAAAAACGCAGGATTTTCCGCGGGCGGACAGAGTCGTCCGCCCCTACGCGGTGTGTTCCCGTTTGGGCGGCGGGATGGGTCGATGTGGGCATCGACCCCTACGGCGTAGAATAAAATGTTGCGATTTTTCGCCGGACTCGCGTGGTTTCTCATACCCCTTGTAGGGGTGGACGACAAAGAATCATTGTTTTTAACGGTCACTTGTAGGGGCGGACGACCCTGTCCGCCCTCAAAATTCGTTAATTTCTCGTGGTCGTTCGTAGGGGCCGATGCCCACATCGGCCCGTTAGAATGTTGCGAATTCGCATTGGATTTCCATAAAAACGGGCATTTTCCGCGGGCGGACAGGGTCGTCCGCCCCTACGGCGTAGAATAAAATATTACGATTTTTCGTGGGCGTTTGTAGGGGCCAATGCCCACATCGGCCCGGTGCGGTATACGATTTTAACGAAAAACGCGGACTCAGGGGTTTTCTGCGGCAGCGTCTTCGGCTGTCCGGAGCAGCGCGGAGACCGCCGTCTCGCCCGATTCCTTGACGGCGGCAAGCTGCCAGCCGTCTTCCGTTCTGCGGCGGCGGATGGAAAGCGTCTCGCCCTCAAAGCACGGGCGGCGGTAATGCGTCTCCATCTCCCGGATGCGGTGCAGCTCCGCGGAGGGAAACGTCCCGAGCAGCATCCAGACATACGCGACGTTATTCATGTGGCAGCCCAGATCGAGATCGACCGAACGGACGGTATAACGGCAGACCTCGTCCTCCGGCACGCCGCGCAGCGGCGCATACGCCCCGTCGCAGACCGTCTCCTCCGGCAAAATCAGCTCCGGCGGGTAGACCGGTGCGACCGGGACGGGACGCTTGCTCGCAAGGTCGAGCACCGCCCACTGCGTCCGCGCCTCGGCCAGAAGCGTCTGGCCGTGCTTCATGGTGTAAAACCGCTCACAGCGGAGATTTTCGACTGCGCCCGGCCACGTCTCCAGCGTGACCGTCTGCATCATCGCAGGACGCGCATAAAGGCGGATGCGGCTGCGCACCGTCAGCCAGAACAGCCCTCTTTGCGCCATCGCCTCGCCGCCCACGCCGATCTGCTCCGCGTGGAGCGCGGCAATGTCCATAAACTGACTGAGCGCCCCCTGCACCGAGAGCCGCGCCGTATCGTCGCAGTGGCTCAGCGGCACCGTCCACGCGCCGCGATATCGATTTTCCATGTTCAAACCTCCTGATCACAGAAAATGCGGAGCCGCCGAAGCGCACTCCGCGTTTTTTGTCTGCTTTACGTCTTTTTGATGAAGCGCTCGCCGCATTTCGGGCAGCGGATGTTGATCGCGCCCTTGCCGCGCGGAACGCGCACCATCTGCCGGCAGCGCGGGCAGCGGAAATAGCGGTTGCGGCGGTCCTTGATGCGGCTGCAAAAGCCGAGCCAGCGCGTATTTTCGCGCCGTCTTGCCTCGATGTTGCGCGAGTAGGTGCGGAAAATGCTCCAGATCAGGAGCGCCTCCGACAAATAGGTGCATATCACCAGCCACGGCGTCAGGAATCTGGCGCCGAGCCCGCCGATCAGCATCCCGACCAGCGCCGCCGCCAGAATCGCCATATTGAGCTTGTCCGTGCCGTAGCGGCCTGCCATAAAGCGGCGCAGCGCGTCGCCGAGCTTCTGAAACATACGTCTCCTCCGATCCTGCATTTGCTCTTTCGTCCTTATTATATCCTGCGGACACGGAAAAGCAAGAACGCGCGCCAATCGTTCAAAAATTGTTTACGTCTGCCCGCGCGAGCGTCACCACGGGCACTTCCGGCGGGTTTGCGATGCGAAGCGGCAGGCGGTGGCTCGGGCCAAGGCCCCGGCTGACCACGAGCTGCGTGCGTCCGCGCGTGTAGACCCCGGCGGTGTATTCCGGGAAAAATTCATAGTGCGTGCCGAAGACCGGCCCCAGCAGCGGCAGACGGACGATGCCACCGTGTGCGTGCCCGGCGAGCACCGCATCCACGCCCAGCTCCGCCCACTGTGAAAGCTGGTCGTTCCGATGCGCCAGCATGAGGATGTAAACGTCCTCGCCCTCTTTTTCGCGGATCTCGCGCACCAGCTCGGCGGGTGTTTTCTGATCGGCGGGGCCGTTCGGGTCGTCCACGCCCGCCACGACCATGCGCGCGCCGCCGTTTGTGAGGACGCGGTAGCTGTTGTGCAGCCGGACGGCGCCCGCCGCATCGAGCATGTCAAACAGCGCCTGCCGCATCCGGCGCGGACAGACCCACTCGTGATTTCCGGTGACATAAAAGACCGGCGCAATGGCGCGCAGCGCCGTCAGCAGCGCGGGAATGTCTGCAAGCCCCGCGACCTCGTCGGCAAGGTCGCCCGTCAGGGCGATGAGGTCGGGCTCTGCGCGGCGCACGGCCTCGAGAAGCCGCGCGTTGTCTCTGCCGAACCGCGCCCCGTGGAGGTCGGAAAGCTGCACGATGCGCAGCCCCGAGAATTCCGCCGGAAGGCGCGCGCTCTCCAGCCGGTACGGCGTTGTCACGAGCGTGCAGTTCCCAAGCCAGCCCGCCGCCGTCAGCGCCGCCAGCGCCGGAAGCACCCAGCGCCCGCGGCGCGCGCCCTGCCTTCTTTTCTCCATCACATCCGCGCCCCTTTCCCAAAAATCCGTGTATACGCAGGCTTTCAAAGACCTCGTAGAGTTTCGCCGCGCACGGCGATGCGCACCACGTGGTTCCCCCTCGCGGCATAGCCGCTTCGGCCTGCGCTAAAAAAGTGCCACCGGCACTTTTTCTAAACGCTGCGGCCTCGGGCAAAACACAAAACGCCCGGCAAGTGTGGAATTTGTGCGCAGACAGCGCACAAATTATGCGCGTAGGCGGGCGCAGCCTTTTCAAACGCGAACCCAGCCCCGCGGTTCGCGTTTGAGAGTCTGTCAAAAAGCCTCGCAGGGTTCACGCTTGCGCTTTTATGCCCGCTTCGGCTGCATCGCCTCATGGAGCGTGTCGGTGATCGCGCCGCGGAACAGGCTTCCCGCGTTGCCGTGGACCACATTCAGCGCCGGAACGGCGTGGCTCATCGGGGTGTTTCCCTCCATGAACAGGTCGAGATCGAGCATAAAGACCTTCTGCTCCTGCGACTGGTGCGTCTGGTTGTTCACCTTGCGGAGCGTGCCGGGGCCGCACTTGATGTTGCACTTTGCGCCGCCGGGCATGGCGGCGGTGATGCTCTGCTCATTTTTAAAAAACGCGCTCTCCTGTGCGTCGTCGTCGCCCATCAGGCCGAGGTAGCCGGGCTGGATCAGCTCGCGCCACGGCGTGTCCGCAAGCTCCAGCTCCTCGCGGCGGAAGGCGTTGATGTAGCGCAGGCCGACGCGCGAAAAATACGCGGGCTGATACGCCTGAATGAAGGCGGCGAGGATGCGGTCGAGCCGCTTTGCAAACTCCTCCCACCGGGTATAGGCGTGGGTGGAGAGGGCGATGAAATTCTTCGTCAGGCTCACCTTCCAGTGGCCGTCGGCGGAGATGAACTGATAATTGTTGACGGTCCCCTGCGGCTGGAGCTTTCCGCCGACCGGCTGGGGCGGAAGCTGCTCGACCTTCTTGGCATACTGCGGATATTCGCCGCGGATGGCGTCCTGAAAGGCGTAGGGCTCCTGCGCCTCGATCTTCAGAATATCGGGAAAGCGAAGCTGGCAGATGACCTCCAGCAGCATATTTCTTCCGTAAATGCAGCGTTCTTCTTGTGAAAACATGTCTGCGTCTTCCTTTCTGTCACGTTTCTTACAGTATAGCCGATTTCGGAGAAAAAGCAAGAACTCCGGCATATTCCATTTTGGAAGAAAAGATGCTATACTACAGGCAGCAAATTTGACAGGAGGACTTCATATGGGTTTTCTTCGCCTGCTTGAGGGGATCCGCCTGCCCGCGTTCAGTGCGTTTTTCAGCGTCGTCACCTACTTCGGCGACGAGATCGCGTTCATGCTGGCAGCGTTCATCCTTTTCTGGTGCGTGGACAAGCGCACCGGCTATTATGCCTTCCTCGCCGGGCTGTTCGGCACGATCGCCAATCAGTTTTTGAAGATCGCGTGCCGCATCCCGCGTCCGTGGGTGCTCGACCCGGACTTCACGATCGTGGAGAGCGCCCGTGCCGCCGCAACGGGGTATTCCTTCCCGTCCGGCCACACGCAGAATGCCGTGAGCACCTTCGGTGCGGCGGCGGTCATGACGAAGCGGCGCTGGGTGCGCCGGACGTGCATCGCGCTGGTCGTGCTGGTGCCGTTTTCGCGGATGTATCTCGGCGTTCACACGCCGCTGGACGTCGGCGTGGCGTTTTTGATGGCGGCGGCGCTGCTGGCGGCGCTCTACCCCGCGTTCAGAACGGAGCACGCCATGCACAAGGCGATGCCGTGGCTGCTGGCGGGTGCGCTCGCGTTCGCGGGCGTGTTCCTCGGCCATGTGACGGGGCTGCGCGCGGACTTTGCGCCCGGCTCGGAGGATGCGAGCAATCTCGGCCACGCCGTCAAAAACGCATGGACGCTGACGGGCGCGGTGCTGGCGCTGCTGCCGGTGTATTTCATCGAAAAGAAATACGTCCGCTTTGAGGTCCGCGCCGTCTGGTATGCGCAGGTGCTCAAGGTCGTGCTCGGGCTCGGGCTCGTCGTGGCGGTCAAGACGCTGCTCAAGGCGCCGCTGCACGCCGTTTTGCCCGCAGGCCCCGCTGACGCGGTGCGCTATTTCCTGCTGGTGATGCTCGCCGGCTGCGTCTGGCCGATGACTTTCCGCTATTTCTCCCGTCTCGGGAAACAGGCTGCATGATCTGCGCCTGAAATGAAAGGAGACCCTATGGTCTGGCTTTGGATATTGCTTGGCATTCTTCTGATTTTTCTGGCGCTGGGGCTCGCGGGCTTCGAGGCTGCCTGCGTCCGGCGCGAGCTTCCGCCGCAGGCGCTGACGGAGGAATATCTGCGCGGCACCTCGCGCGCAAAATGGGCGGAGGACTTTGCCTTTTCCTCCGACTGGTTCTACGCGCAGAAGCCGCAGACGCTGCGCGTCATGAGCTACGACGGCAAGATGCTCTCCGCGCGCTTTCTGCCGCGTGAGGACGCAAAGGGCACGATCCTGCTCTTTCACGGCTACCGCTCGTCGGGGCTGCTCGATTTCGGGCCGGAGCTGGAGTTCCTGCACCGGCAGGGCTACAACCTCCTGCTCTGCGACCAGCGCGCGCACGGCGCGTCACAGGGGCGGTATATGACCTTCGGCGTGCGCGAGCGCTACGATGTGCTGTCGTGGGTCACATATCTTGCGCAGATGCTCGGCGCGGAGCACCCGATGTTCCTCTCCGGCATGTCGATGGGCGCGACCACGGTGCTGCTGGCCTCGTGCTTCACGTTCCCGGCAAACGTGCGCGGCGTCATCGCCGACTGCGGCTTCTCCTCGCCCTATGCGATCATGAAGTGCGTTCTGAATGAGCGCTGCAAATGGCTCCTTGCCGGTCTGGTGCTGCACCCGACCGACCTGTTCACACGCGTTTTCGCGGGCTTTTCTCTGCACGAGTGCGCCACGACCGACGCTGTGGCGGCCACGAGCCTGCCGGTCTTGTTCCTGCACGGAAACGCCGACCACTTTGTGCCCTGCCGCATGTCGCAGGAGGCGTATGACGCCTGCGCGGGCGAGCGGAAGCTGCTGCTGATCAGCGGCGCGGGGCACGCGCGCGCCTATCTCACCGATCCGCCGCGCGTTCAGTCCGCAATGGAGGAATTTCTGGAAAATCATCTGCCGAAGGAGGATGTAGTATGAGAGAAAATCACGAGATCCTGCGCGCCGCGCCGCTTCTGAATGCGGCCGGCGACCTGAACGAGCCGGGCTGGGCGTCATCGCCGCTGCCGGTCTATCGCCGCGCGGATATCCGCGCCGGAAAGCTCCGCATCAAGGAATGGGACTACTATCTCGTCACCGACGGCCATATCGGTCTGGCTCTCACCATCTCGGACAACGGCTATATGGGCCTCGACTCTGTCTCCTTCCTCGATTTTGACGGGAAGTGGGAGCAGACAAAAAGCCCGATGCGCCTGCTGCCGCTCGGAAAGACCGGTCTGCCGGAAAGCTCCGCCGAGGGCGTGAGCGAGATCGCGCGCGGCGGCTATGCGCTGGCGTTTTATCATGAGGACGGCGCGCGCCGGCTGAGCTTCCACATGGAAAACTTCCTGGACGGAGACATGATTGAGGGCGTTGTCACCCTGACGGACGCGCCGAAGCAGAGCATGGTCATCGCCACGCCGTTTGACAAGCCGAAGCATTTTTACTACAACCAGAAGATCAACTGTATGCGCGCCGAGGGCTGGATCCAGCTCGGCAAGCGCCGCATCGAGCTGACGCCCGACCGCTTCTTCGCCGTGCTCGACTGGGGACGCGGCGTGTGGACGTACCGGAACACATGGTACTGGGGCAGCGCCTCGGGCGAGCTTGACGGCGTGCCGTTCGGCTGGAACATCGGCTACGGCTTCGGAAACACGTCCGCCGCGACGGAAAACGCCGTTTTCTACGACGGCGAGCTGCACAAGCTGGGCGACGTACACTTCAACATCCCCAAAAACGCCAAGGGCAGGGAGGATTACCTGAAGCCGTGGACGTTTACCAGTGACGACAACCGCTTCTACATGGACTTCACGCCCGTTCTCGACCGCAGCGCCCTTGCCTCCGCGCTCATCGTCCAGTCCAACCAGCATCAGGTCTTTGGCCGCTTCACGGGCCGCGTCACGCTGGACGACGGAACGGTGCTGCCGGTGCGCGACTTCTTCGGCTTTGCGGAGAAGGTCGAAAACAGATGGTGACCCGTATCCCCTAAAACGCTCCCGGAGGGAAGATAGATGGCTTTATGGATGCTCGCGGCCGCCGCGGCCTATTTCGTCAAGGGCCTGTGCGGCTTTGCAAACACGCTGGTCTTTACCTCGATCCTGAGCCTCGGCTCTGCGACGAATGCGAATATCTCGCCGGTCGATCTGCTGGTCGGCTATCCGACGAATGTGATCCTGACGTGGAAAAATCGGGAAAAGCTGAACGCGCGGGTCTGGCTGCCGCTGGCGGCGCTCGTTCTGGCGGGCAGCGTGCCGGGGGCGCTGCTGCTCAAGCATGTGGACGCGCGGGCGATCAAGGTCGTGTTCGGCGCGGTGATCGTGCTGCTCGGGGCGGAGATGCTGCTGCGTGAGCGTCAGAAGGGCAAGCTGCGCAGCTCGAAGCTCCTGCTTGTGCTGATCGGCGTGCTGGCGGGCGTGCTGTGCGGTCTGTTCGGCGTGGGCGCGCTGCTGGCGGCGTATGTCAGCCGCGTGACCGACGACCAGAACGGCTTCAAGGCGAACATCAGCGCGGTCTTTGTGGCGGAAAACACGTTCCGCATCGTGCTCTACAGCTGCCTGCGGCTCATCACGCCGGAAACGCTCCGGACGGCGCTGCTGCTTCTGCCGTTTGCGCTGCTGGGTCTGTGGCTCGGGATGCGGAGCAGCGCCCGCCTCAATGAAAAAACAGCAGGCAGGCTCGTGGCGCTGCTGCTGGTGCTGTCCGGCGTCTCGCTGATCGTCAAAAATCTCGGCATGTGACCCTGCCGCCTTTTATATCCGCGCAAAAGCGCCGTCGGATATGCTCCGGCGGCACTTGAGCTTGTCAAAAAGTCTTTTTGACAAGCTCTCAAACGCGAACCGCCGGGGGCTGGGTTCGCGTTTGAAAAGGCTGCACCCGGCTGCGCGCATAATTTGTGCG
>OMBZ01000233.1_pt1 | contig 20197 bp, 18 predicted proteins | sample 1673831 | NCBI WGS metagenome assembly OMBZ01 (sample SAMEA103958129, study PRJEB25191) | human gut metagenome | reverse complement strand
TACCAGCTTATGACGACGAAACTATCTGAACGGGTGGAGCAGGCGTCGTAATGCGAGAGGTCAAAGAAAAAGCGCCGCTGAAAGAGCGAACCGTCAAAACCCTCAAATCCGCGCCGCAGGCAGCGTTCCGCCGCGGCGCGGATGCTTCCTTTCAGCAGCTTCAGCAGGAGCTGCGCGAGGCTGCGCAGGATGGTCAATCAGAAGATCGCTATGAGAGCGGCAAAATCACAGACACCGCCGATCATGCCGTGCGGCAAGTCAGCCGTCTGGCAGAAAAAGCTGTCCACAAACTGCCGAAAACGAAATCTGAACCGTGGCAGGAAGTCGGGACGGGATCTGTTCTACAGCACGAGCAGCCCCGACAGCCCCAGCAGCCTACTGCGGCACCGAAAGAATATCCGCCCGCTTCTGCGCAACCGAGCTATCCGCCGCAAGTAAAACAGTCTGTTCAGGAACCGACTTCTCCAATCAGGGAGAAACCGGTTTCTCCAGCAAACGTCCAACAGCCCAAAACGCGAGAATATACGCCAGATGCGAAAGCGTCAGTGTCCCCGTCTCAGCATTCAACTCCGAGGATTCATGAAAACGTAAAGGCTGTTCCTGCGGAAACGATGCCGTCAACAACGGAGCATTCTGTGCGTGAATCGGTTTCTCCGATTAAGGAGAAACCGGCTCTTCCTGTAAATGCACCGCAACCCAAGATGCGGGAATATGCACCGAATGCTGACGTGCCTGTGCATCGGCCCCAGCATCCAGATTCGCGGATTCATGAAGGACCGCAGCCTGTTCACCAACCGCAGACAAATCGTTCTGTGCGTGAGTTGGAAACATCAGTAAGAGAAAAGCCTGCTGGGAAAGCAAGACCGGTAGAACAACGGTCGATTGGACAAGCCCCTGCCAGCACGGAACCGTCTGCACCTGCGACGGCTCCGACGGTGCAGCCATCAGCACGGACTCTGCCAAGAGAAAAAACGCCTGTTTCGTCTCTGCATGAACAGCCTGTCACACCCAAAACGGATACCACACAGTTCGCGCTTCCTGCAATCAAGACGAAAGAGTACATCCGAAAGAAGCGGCAAAAGCAGAATTTTCTCAAAGAAGAATCAAGCGGTATTGAAAACACAATTACAGATTCCGAAACTTTTTCGCCGGTCATCCGTACACGGGAAACTGTTCGTGAACAGCAAAAACTCCACGTTTCCCATAGAACGGAGCCGGAGCAGCCGGTCATGCCGCAGATTCGAACGCGGAAGCCGCATCCGGTGTCCCTGCCTGACAATGTAGAAACTGCGAAACCGGATGCCCCGCAGCCACCGCTGCCGGACATCAAGAGCAAGCAGAAATACATTGCGGTGCAGAAGCCGGCACAGGTAACGCCCGTGCAGGCAAATCCACAGCAGGCAGCGCAGAAAATGATTCAAGGTGATATGAAATTATGCAAACCGCTGTTTGCAAATGAAACTGCCCCTCTTCCAACGGGCAAAAATGCCGCTCCTGCAAAACCTGTGCGTGTTCAGAAGCAGGTGCGTCCGGCTGTTGTGAGAAAGCAAAAGATCAAAACGGCCTCGAAAGCGAAAATCAAATCCGCCACATCTGCGGGAAAAGCCTTGCCCAGCAAAGCGTCGGCGGCTGCTCCCAAGCAGGCCGCAACTGTCATCCGCAAAGGGCAGGTGCTTCGGGATACGGCGATCAAAACGGCGAAAGTAGCAAAAGAGGCCGGAAGGAAGGTCCTGCGGGCAATCGTGGCAGCGGCAGAAAAGCTGGCCGCAGCTATCGGCGCAGGCGGCGCGGCGGCAGTTTCCGTTGTTGTGGTGATCCTGCTCGTGGGGATGCTGTTCGCTTCGCCGCTTGGAATCCTGTTCGCAGGCGAGGACACAGGCACGGAGATCAAGATCCCGGGCGCGGTTGCGACGCTGAACGGCGAGTTTACCGATGAGATCTACCGTATCATGGAGGAACATCCATACGATGAGCTGGATATGCAGGAGGGCATGGAAGCGGTCATGCTGCAAAACTGGCGGAATGTGCTGGCTGTGTACGCGGTCAAGGTCTCGACCGACGAAGAACATGGGCTGGACGTTATGACGATGGATGAGGAAAAACTCCAGCTCCTGCGGGAAATTTTCTTCGATGCCAACAAGCTCGAATACGAATTGACGATCAGAACCGTAGACGGCGAGCGGATTACAACGCTGCATATCTCTGTGCAGATCAAGGACGCCATGCAGATGGCAGATGAATACAGCTTCACTGCCCAGCAGCGGGAGATGCTCGAAGAATTGCTGAAGCCGGACTACGACGACATTTTCCTTTCCCTGATCGGCAATTACCAACCTGACGGTACGCCCATCGGCCCTGTCGACATTTCGGATATCCAAGGCACACTGCCGGATGATCTTGATCCGCTGCGAGAATCCATTATCCTGACGGCGTATCAGCTTCTTGGAAAGGTGACGTATTTCTGGGGCGGCAAAAGCCTCGTTCTCGGCTGGGACAGCCGTTGGGGAACGCCGACGACAGTCACTGCACCCGGCAGCGGTTCGACCGGCAAGGTGCTGCCATTCGGATTGGACTGCTCCGGCTTTGTGGACTGGACATTCTATAACGCCACGAACGGTGCATACCTGCCCGGACGCGGCGGTGGCGCAGCCTCACAGCATGGCTATTGCACCAACATTGCATGGTCAGACGCGCTGCCCGGCGATCTCGTCTTTTACGCGGACGACAGTCATGTCGGGATTGTCTGCGGCTACGACAGCGTGGGCAATCTCCTCGTCATCCACTGCTCCGGTGGACAGAATGGCGTGGTCGTGACCGGGCGCGAGGGCTTTGCCGTCGCAGCCAGACCGGATTTGTTTACGGATTAGTCCAATTTGCTTCGTTTGTGCGGCATTCTTTGTTGGCTCTGGTGAATAGCTTTCTTTCTCGTTTTCTGCGATACTTGGCGTACCAAATCGAAAGGAGACTGCAATGGAAACAAGAAAAAACCTATGCGCCATGCTGCCCGTCGCACTCCACACCTGAGTCCGGCAGGAGCAGGAAAAAGCAGGGATGACCCTCGGTGAGTATGTGGAAGCCATGATCACGGAATATTACGACTGGAAGGACGGAAAAATCATGACCGGAGAAATGAGAACCTTAGCCGCGCAGATCCCCGCAGAACTCTTTGACCGACTTGACCGCTACCTCAAGGAGCGCGGCATCAAGAAGAAGGACTTCTTAGTTGACATCATCACCCGCGCGCTGGAAGAAGCCGAAGCCGCCGAACCGGTTACAGAAGCATCGCCCCAGGACGAGCTGGAGGAACAGCCGGAAGCGGACGAAACCTGAACCATAATCAAGCCCCCGCAGGCCAAGCCTGCGGGGGTAAACCTTTGTTACAAGCCGTCAGCCGACACGCGCCTGCGTGTCGGCTTTTCTGCGTCCCGGTGGGGACGCTGCCCCCTGAAACCATAAACCCACGCGTTGGCGCGCGTAACGCGAAAGGAGACACTATGGAGAAAAGAACCTATCAATCCCTGCGGGAACTCCCGCTTATGCTAAGCATGATGGATGTAGCGTCCGTGCTCGGTATTTCCAAGGCAGGAGCCTATACCCTTGCCCACAGCAGAGATTTTCCTGCGTTCCGGGTTGGGCGCAGAATCGTCATTTCACAGGAAAAATTCCTGGACTGGCTGGAAAAGCAGGCTGCGGAAAGTTCTCTCACTTAGGACTAGCTATTTCGCTGTCTTTGTGATATTCGTTTGAGCTGCCGAAAGGAGGAACGCAAATGGCAAAAAAGCGAGTCAATGGGGAAGGAACCATTGGAAAACGAAAAGACGGCCGCTGGGAAGCGCGATACATCGCAGGTCGCGACCCGGAAACCGGAAAGCAGATTCGAAAAAGCATTCTCGGCAAAACACAGGCTGAGGTTCGCACCAAACTGAAAGAAGCACTGGCAGAAGCAACCGAGATCGATGTGGTCAAATCCGGTGAATACAACGTAGCAGGTTGGGTGCAGGCTTGGTACTCGCTGTATGCGCAGCCAAACGTGCGCGAAACGACCGCGCGCTACTACAAGGGTTATATCGATCACCATGTCCTCCCGCGTCTGGGCGATATTCCGTTAAACAAGCTGACGTCGCTGGACATTCAGCAGTTCTATAAAGATCTGTTGGAAAACGGCAGAATTCGTGAGGATACAAAAGCCAAAAAACCGGGGCTCAGCAGCACGACTGTGCATGGCATCCATGTCATGCTGAAATCTGCGTTGAAGCGAGCCGTGCAGGAGCGCTTAATCCCATTCAATCCGGCGGAATTCTGTATCCCGCCCAAGATCACGAAACCGGAACTGCAGGTGATCCCGTCGGAGCGGTATCAGTCCTACTTGACAGCCGCCGAACAGCGCGGTGTCCTGCCGATGTTTTATCTGGAGCTGGCTACGGGACTTCGGAAAGGGGAAATCGCGGCGCTGCTCTGGTCGGATTACGACGCGCAGACGCAGACCATTCATGTAACAAAACAGTACCTTTTCTACAATGGTCAGGGCACTGTGTCCCCGCCCAAATCAAGCACCTCTGTCCGCTACGTTTCCATCCCGGAGGAAGCTGCAAAGCTGCTGGAGCAGGAGCATGAAAAGCACCCGAAAAATCCCTACATGTTTCCTTCCCCAGTAACCGGTGAAATGTATCACCCGGACGCCATCGTGAAGATCCACCGGAAGATCTGCAAGGATATTGGATTGGAGAACGTCAGATTTCATGACTTGAGACATAGCTTTGCCACGACCGCGCTGCAATCCGGCGTGGACGTGAAAACAGTCTCCGCCATGCTTGGTCACAGCAGCGCGGGCTTCACGCTGAACGTCTACACGCACTCGACCAGCCGGATGCAGCAGGAGGCTGCACGGATCGTCGGCAGCGTCATGCCCAAGATGCAGGAGCGCTGAAAAACGCGAAGAACAACGCCCGGCTGCAAAGAAATGCAGTCGGGCGTCGCTGCTATTTCTCATTCTGTCCAAACAGGCACATTTTGTCCCATCGACGTTGGCGTCAGGGTTGGCGTCAATGTCTCTCAGAGAAAGACAGCAGGCCGGGCGGCTCTGACCACGACGCGCGGTCAGAAGAAGCGGGAAAAGCAAAAAACAGCACCGTCTTGCGCCCGAAAATTGTCGTGCGCGAGCCGGTGCCGTTTCCGCAAAAACTCATAAAATAGTTCGGAAATCGCCGAGAGTAAAGCAAAACTCCGCATCTTTCGATGCGGAGTTTGGTGGGGGAAGGTGGATTCGAACCACCGAAGTCATTGACAGCAGATTTACAGTCTGTCCCCTTTGGCCACTCGGGAAATCCCCCAAATATACGGGTATTCAATTGGAGCTGGTGGACGGATTCGAACCCCCGACCTGCTGATTACAAATCAGCTGCTCTACCGGCTGAGCTATACCAGCAACTCAAACAGCAAGGCTGATTATAGCTGAAGTGTGTCAAAAAGTCAAGAACTTTTTTCGGAAAGGCAAAAATTATTTTCGCGTGCCGGCGGGCGATTGCAGAACCGGTGATTTATGCTATACTGAATATAAAAAGGAGGGATCTGCCTATGAAGATCACATTCGTCGGCGCGGCCCATGAGGTCACGGGGAGCTGTACGCTGCTGGAGCTGGCAGGAGAGAACTACCTGATCGACCGGGGCATGGAGCAGGGCGTGGACATTTACGAGAATATCCCGCTGCCCGTCGCGGCGAAGGACGTCAGCGCCGTCTTTCTGACCCATGCGCATATCGACCACGCGGGGCTTCTGCCGCAGCTCTATAAGGACGGCTTCCGGGGAAAAATCTACGCTACGCCTGCCACGTGCAGTCTGGCCGACGTTATGCTGCGCGACTCGGCGAACATTCAGGAATCCGAGGCCGCGTGGAAAACGCGCAAGGCTGAGCGGGCGGGCGAGCCGCCGGTCGAACCGCTGTACACCGTTGACGATGCGAAGGGCGCGGCGGCGTGCTTCCGTCCCTGCCGGTATGGCGAATGCGTGACGATTGCCGACGGTCTGCGCGTGCGCTTTTCCGATATCGGCCATCTGCTGGGCTCGGCCTGCATTGAGTTCTGGCTGCGGGAGGACGGCATCGAGAAAAAAATTGTGTTCTCCGGCGACGTCGGCAACATTGACCAGCCGATCCTGAACGATCCCCTGCCCGTCGCCGAGACGGACTATCTCGTTGTCGAGTCGACCTACGGCAACCGCCTGCACGACAAGCCCAAGGACGTGCGCGCGGAGCTGACAGAGGTTCTGCAGCGGGCGTTCGACCGCGGCGGCAGCGTCATTATCCCGGCCTTCGCCGTGGGCCGGACGCAGGAGCTTCTGTACCTGCTGCGCGAGATCAAGCAGAAAAAGCTTGTGCATGGACACGACGGTTTCCCGGTCTACCTTGACAGCCCGCTGGCCGAGGAGGCCACCAGCGTCTTTTTACAGTGCGATACCGACTGCTTTGACCCGGAAACGCAGGCCGTCCTGAAAAGCGGGCAGAACCCCATCTGGTGCCCCGGACTGCAGTTTGCGATCACAGCAGAGGACTCAAAGGCGATCAACAGCGATCCGCGCCCCAAGGTCATCCTGTCTGCCAGCGGTATGTGCGACGCGGGCCGCATCCGGCACCACCTGAAGCACAACCTCTGGATAGCGGAGAACATCATTCTTATCGCGGGCTATCAGTCCAAGGGCACGCTGGGACGGGCATTGCTGGACGGCGTGAAGGAGGTCCGGCTGTTCGGCGAGGATATCGCCGTAAACGCCGAGATCGCCGTCCTGCACGGCACGAGCGGTCACGCAGACCAGAAGGGTCTTTTCAATTGGGTCGAGGCATTTGCAAAAAAGCCGGAGACAATTTTCGTCAACCACGGCGATACCGAGGCCTGCGAAGCGTTTCAGGCGCTTTTGCAGGAAAAGGGATATGTCGCTGTCGCGCCGTTCTCAGGCGCGGAATTTGACCTGCTTTCCGGCAAATTCCTTGCGTTCCCGGCCGGCCGCCCGATTGCCAAGCGCGGCGCGGCACGGAAGAAGGGCGTCTTCGACGCGCTCATCGCAGCGGCGCAGCGCCTGCTTCTTGTGGCGAAGAGCTGCAGGGAGCGCCCGAACCGCGATCTGACCCGCTTCACCGCGCAGATCCAGGCGCTCATCGACAGGTGGGAGAAATAAAACGATGGAAATCGATTATTATAAGCCCTGCCCGGAATACGACCGCTGCTGTGAGCTGATCGACCGATACTGGGAAGCCGGAGAATATGAAGCCTGCTTCAAGGGGCATCTGGAATTGGCCGAACAGGGCTATCCGCTGGCCGAGTGTCAGGTCGGCTGGTTCTATTTGAAGGGGCAGGGCGTTCCGCAGGACGACGCGAACGCGTTCTATTGGACAAAGCGCGCCGCAGAGCATGGCGACTGGGACGCGCAGTATAATCTCGGAACGTTCTACGAAGCGGGGATCGGCACCGCGCGCGATGCAGAGCAGGTAAAACGCTGGTATATCGCTGCTGCCCGGCAGGGACAGGATGAGGCACTTGAAAAATGCCGTGCTGAAGGGCTTTCATGGGAATAGACTGACGCACCGGTGCGACAGCGCCCGACGTCTCCCCTACCGGCCCGCAGCCTCTGAAGCTTTACACCGCAAACGAACAGCGACGGACGCATATCGCCTTCCCTTACGCAAGGGGAGGCGACTTTTTTGTCGGTTCAGGCTTTTTTGCCGGCGAGAGACTTGCGGTATTTTTCGCTTTCCCAGTTGGCAATGAACTTCTTCGCGGCTTCGCCCATGGTGGACAGTTCATAACCCGACTTGCGGATATGCTCCATGACGAAGAAGACTGCCGTGAGTGTTTCGGTCAGCGTCAGGGCCTTTTTCGCGTCCATCTGCATGAGCAGCTCGCCGGTTTTGCTGCTGGCGACGGCCTGTCCGGCTCCAAGCGTTTCCTGATCCAGATAGAACGTATCCGTCAGGAAGACCATCTGGTCGGGATACAGCGGCTGCGTCATGAGAAATTCCTGCGTATAGCCGCCGGTTCGGAACTGACCTGCCAGATACGGCACATCGGCGGCGTAAATGCCTGCGGCCATTTCGCGCACGGCGATCTTCGGGAAGCTTGTACCGGACAGGCCGAACATCCGTGCCAGCCGCTCGTTTGCGTCAGTGTGAATCGCAAGCGCGGTATCCGGGTCGTCGTCATGGACGATGATGCCGTGGTTCTGCATGAGGATGACGGACGGGACTTTGCCGGTTTCTTTTTCCACGCGGCGCAGCTCATCGCGGATGGCGAAGGTCAGATTCGCACCGGGATCGGTGTAGGGCACCCAGCCCCAGGTGTAATTTGCTCCGGCGAACGCCTGCGCCGCGATCGGACGGCAGGCCGTGGAGCAGGCGGCAAGGTTGGCATAGACGCTGTGCGTATGTACAACGAACGTCTTGAGGATGGAGTGGAAGCCCGCTTCGACGGACGGCCGCAGATCGGCAAGACCGTCGATATGGCGCACGTCCGCTTTCGCGCGGGCAGAGCCCTCTTTTTCCACGTCCGCAAGCGCGGACGGCTCGGTCGTGAGATAAAAATTGCGTAAATCAGCGCCATCCAGAACGGCATACGCCTTGTCCGGGCGGATATCGCTCAGACAGAAGCCGGAGGCCTTGATCGCCATCAGTCCGCCGGGCAGCTTGACGGAGGTATTTCCGCCGCCGCCCTGCACATAGTCGGCGCGTGCGCCCGCCGCCTGTGAGACGCGGGCAAAGTCGGAAAGCAGCTTTGCGTGTTCTTCAAAAAACATAGCGTTCCCCTCTTATCGCTTGCTCAGCACGTCGGCCTCGTAGCGCTTGATCTCAGCAAAATAATCCTGCGGGACAGTTTCGCGGCGCAGATACTCCTCCCAGACCGCGCCGAACGGCATGATCTTGAGTTCTTCCTGCCGCACCATCAGCTCGGTGAAGTTGTTTGCATCCTGCAGCGCCTTCAGCGTCTTCGGCTCCAGCAGAGCATACAGAAGCGCCTTCTGCACGGAATGCAGGCCTGTGACCCATGCGGAAATGCGGTTGATGGAAGCGTCAAAATAGTCCGTCGCGAGGAACACGCGGCCCAGCGCGTCCGCGCGGACGATCTCCTTCATCATTTCGCGCGTCTCGTCGTCAAAGAGCACCACATGGTCGCTGTCCCAGCGCATGGGGCGGGTGATGTGCAGCGCCAGACGGTCGTTAAAGAGCAGCATGGAGCTGATCTTGTCCGAGACAAGCTCGGTCGGGTGATAGTGACCGTTGTCCATCAGCGGGGTAATGCGGCGGGTATTGACATAGTTCGTGCAGAACTCCGCCGAGCCGACCGTGTAGGCTTCCAGGCCGATGCCGAAGACCTTGGACTCAATGCACGGGAAGACCTTCGTCTTGTCATAGGGAACTGACAGAATTTCGTCCATCGACTGCGCGTAGCGGCGGCGCGGAGAGAGGCGGTCCGCCGGGTAATCCTTATAGCCGTCGGGGATCCAGAAGTTGATGACGCAGGGCTTGCCGGTCTCCTCGGCGAAATACTCCGCAATGGCCATGCAGCGCTTGCCGTGCTCGACCCAGAATTTGCGGACAGTTTCGTCCGGGGACGAGAGCGTCAGGCCGTCCTTGACCATGGAATGAGAGAAGAACGTCGGGTTAAAGTCGATGCCAAGGCCGCGCTCTTTGGCATAGGCGACCCAGCGGGAAAAATGCTTCGGCTGGATGGCGTCGCGGTCGGCAAACTCACCGGCTTCGAAAATGGCGTAGCTTGCGTGCAGATTGAGCTTCTTTTTGCCCGGCGTCAGGTGCAGGACCTCATCGAAGTCCGCCATGAGCTGTTCGGGCGTGGTGGCCTTGCCGGGGTAGTTGCCGGTGGTCTGGATGCCGCCGGAGAGGGCCTCCTTCGCGTCAAAGCCGACGACATCGTCGCCCTGCCAGCAGTGGACGGAGACGGTCACGTTTTTCAGTGTTTCCAGCACGGCTTCGGTATCGACGCCGAGCGCGGCGTAGCGTTCCTTTGCAAGTGTATAAGCGTTCATAGTTGTTCCTCCCTCAATTAAAAAAGAAGACCTGTTTCATGAGCGGCTGCGCACCGGTTTCCGGGTCCATTTCCATCAGCATAACGTCCTTCATGTACTCGTTCCAGCGGTCCACGACCGGGCTTTCGGCCTGCACGCGGGCAGCCTCGGCGACGCTGTCGCACTCATAATAGCCGAACAGCTCATTGCCGACATTCCAGATCGTATAGTTGCGGATCCCGGCCTGATGCAGCACGTCCTTCATCTCCGGCCAGATCTCGTTGTGGCGGCGGATGTATTCTTCCAGCTTTCCCGGAAGAACCGTCGCTTTCCACGCGTAGCGTTCCATGTTCGTTTCCTCCCTGTTTTTATGGGTTTCTACATTTCATTATAGAAAAGCAAGCCTGTGTGTGGTATCATAGGCTTGCTTTGAAATATCAATATCTTGCTGTTTTGCGGAGGACTGCCGAATGGAAGTGCTGCACTACAATCTCGATATGACGCCGGAGTCCGAATGGAAGATCGTCTCGGCGGGCGCGTTTGCCCGCGACAAGCTGCTGTATTTGCAGGAGGCCGGGCATTTCATTTCTGGTGCAAATTACTATACCGTCCGAAAGGAGCTGGATTCGTATCTTGTCAAGCTGACGCTTTCCGGGGCCGGAATATTGGAATATGGCGGCGAAACCTACCGGCTTCCCGCCGGGAGCTTTTTCTGGATCGACTGCCGTGCGCCGCAGCACTATTATACCGCGCCGGACACGGGACAGTGGGACGTCCTCTGGTTCCATTTTTACGGCGCAACGGCGGATGCATACTATCAGGCGTTTTTGTCGCAGACGCAGGGGCGGGCAGCCGCGTCGCTGCCGGTCGACAGCCCGGTGTCCGCGCAGATGAGCGCGCTTCTGGCCCTGGCCGGGGAGGACGGCGGCGGGCTGGGCCGCGATCTGGACGCGTCGGCGCTCATGACGACGATCCTCTGCGGTCTGATCCACGGCGCGGCGCAGCAGCGCCCGCAGCCGGTGCCCGCAGTTTTGCAGAAAGTGCGGCAGTATCTGCACGAGCAGTACGCGCAGAAAATCACGCTCGATACGCTCTCGGCGCGCTATAACATCAGCAAATACCACCTGCAGCGGAGCTTCCAGCGGTATTTCGGCCAGTCGCCCGGCGAGTATCTGACCCGCCTGCGCCTGACCCGCGCCAAGGAACTGCTGCGCGCGACCGACCTGCCGGTATCCGAAGTCGCCTACCGCGTCGGCATGGAGAACACCAGCTATTTTATCAGTGTCTTCCGTTCCCGCGAAGGCGCTACGCCTCAGCAGTACCGCCGCCGCTGGTCGCCGGTGGCATAAGCGCGGCAAGCTCTTCCGCCGTCAACGGGCGGTATTCGCCCGGGCGGAGCGCTTCGTCCAGCCGGACGGGGCCGATGGCAAGGCGCTTTAAGTAAAACACATGGCCGCCTACGGCTTTGATCATCAGCTTGACCTGATGCTTGCGCCCTTCCGTGATCCAGAGCTTGCCGGCCGTGACGGGCCGGGCCGGGTTTTTCAGGTATTTCTCGCGGAAGCGCTCCGGCAGATACGGCGCGCTTTCCCCGATGCTCGTGTGCGCAAGCAGCTGCGCGCGGGCAGGCAGCGAGGGCGGCTGCCCTTCCAGGAGCAAAACACCCGTCTCCAGCTGCCGCATGGCCGTCTCGTCAAGTAACCCGAATGCGCGGTACTCGTATTCCTTTTCCACGTGCTGCTCGGGCCGGAGCAGGCGCACGTCGAGCATCCCGTCGTCCGTAAACAGCAGCAGCCCCTCCGTATCCCTGTCCAGCCGCCCGACCGGGTGCAGCATCTCGCGCAGCGCCTCCGGAAAGCAGGACATGACCGTCTCCCGCCGCGCGTCGCGCTTCGCGGTGAGCAGTCCGCGCGGCTTGTAAAGCATATAATACTGCGCCATCCGCCTGTCCCTCCCGTCTGTTTTGTCCATCATACCGGACGGAAGCAGAAAATGCAAGAACGGTTCGCACAAAATGACGGGATAATCGTGCATACTTGCAAAACGTCCTGCATATCAGGGAGTTTTCTGCTGGATTTGCAGGATTTATGAATTTTTTCAGAAGCACTTTTCAAAAACGCATTTCTGTGATAAAGTATATCCCAAGAAAAAAGACCCTGTACAGAAGGGAGAACATACTATGAAACTGACCGATCACGGCGTATTCCTCTGCGGCGGCGTGCCGCAGCCGACGGCGCCGCTCACCCCGGACGAGGGCCGCAGACGCACCATGGCCTACCGCATTTTGCAGGCGCACAACCAGTCCGGCGATGAGCGGCAGCTCCGCATCCGGTTCGACGCCATGCTTTCACACGATATCACCTATGTCGGCATCATCCAGCAGGCGCGGGCCTCCGGCATGAAGGAGTTCCCACTCCCCTACGCGCTGACGAACTGCCACAACAGCCTCTGCGCCGTCGGCGGCACGATCAACGAGGACGACCACGTCTTCGGCCTGTCCGCGGCAAAGAAATACGGCGGCATTTACGTTCCCGCCAACCAGAGCGTCATTCATTCCTACGCGCGCGAGCAGATGGCTGCCTGCGGGTCAATGATTTTAGGCTCTGACTCGCACACGCGCTATGGCGCGCTCGGCACGATGGCCGTCGGCGAGGGCGGGCCGGAGCTTGCCAAGCAGCTTTTGAGGCACACGTGGGACGCGCCGCTTCCCGAGGTCGTGCTGGTCTATGTGACGGGAACGCCCCGCCGGGGCGTCGGCCCGCACGACGCGGCAATCGCACTGGTCAAGGCGACATTCGCAAGCAGCTTCGTCAAGAACCGCGTACTGGAATTCGCAGGCCCCGGCATTGCGAAGCTGCCCATTGATTTCCGCAACGGCATCGACGTCATGACGACCGAGACGACCTGCCTGTCCTCCATCTGGGAGACGGACGAGGAGACGAAACGGTTTTTTGAAGTTCACGGCCGCCCCGAAGCGTATAAAAAGCTGTCGCCGGAGGATGGCGCGTATTATGACCGCATGATCGAGCTGGATCTCAGCCAGCTTGAGCCGATGATCGCGCTGCCGTTCCACCCGTCGAACGCGTACACCATCCGTGACTTCCTTGCGAACGCGCAGGAACTGCTGGCCGGTGTGGAGGCCGAGGCAAAAAGGCGCTGGCCGAAGGCCAACGTGCATCTGCTGGACAAGCTTCACGACGGCGGTGTCTGGGCCGATCAGGGCATCATCGCGGGCTGCGCGGGCGGTATGTTTGATAATATTGACGAGGCTGCGCAGATCCTGCGCGGCGGCTCGATCGGAAGCGGGTATTTCTCCATGAGCGTCTATCCCACATCCGTCCCGGTCAGCCTCGCCCTGACGCGCTTGGGCGTGACGGAGTCGCTGCTGGAAACCGGTGCGATCATCAAGCCCAGCTTCTGCGGCCCGTGCTTCGGTGCGGGAGATGTGCCGGCCAACAACGGCCTGTCTCTGCGCCACACGACGCGCAACTTCCCGAACCGCGAGGGCTCAAAGCCCGGCGAGGGGCAGTTTGCGGGCGTGTGCCTCATGGACGCGCGTTCCATTGCGGCAACAGCCAGAAACGGCGGCCGCATCACCCCGGCGGACGAGCTGGATTATACCCCGGAACGCCATCCGTACCAGTTTGACAAGACGGTTTATGCCCGCCGCGTCTATCACGGCTTCGGCCATCCGCAGCCGGAAACAGCGCTCATCATGGGCCCGAACATCACGGACTGGCCGAAAACGTATGAGCTGGGTGAAAATCTTCTGCTTGAGCTTGCCGCCGTCATTTATGACCCCGTGACCACGACGGATGAACTGATTCCGTCCGGCGAAACGTCGTCCTACCGCTCGAACCCCCTGCGGCTGGCGGAGTTTACGCTTTCGCGCCGCGTGCCGGATTATGTGCCGCGCGCAAAGGAAATTGCCGCAAAAGAAGCCGAACGGCGGGAGGGTTCGAATCCCTCGGACATTCTCGCCGCGCTCTCGCGCGTCGGCGACGCGGAGGCGCTTCTGAACACGACGCAGTTCGGCTCCTGCGTGTTCGCCAACAAGCCCGGCGACGGCTCCGCGCGGGAGCAGGCCGCGTCCTGCCAGAAGGTTCTGGGCGGACTTGCGAATATCTGCTATGAATTCGCCACCAAGCGCTACCGCAGTAACTGCATCAACTGGGGTATGCTGCCGTTCACGCTGGACGCAGGCACGCCATTCGACTATGCGCCGGGCGATCTGGTCTTCGTGCCGGACGTGCGGAAGCGGCTGGAGAAAGGCTGTGAGGATTTCCCCGCGGAGGTTCTGCGGCAGACCGGCGAAAAAGCAGAGCTTCTGCTGCACGTAAAGGGCCTGGCGCCGGACGAGCGGGACATTCTGCTCGACGGCTGCCTGATGAATTACTACGCCAAGCGCGGATAAGAGAGAAGGGACCGATATGGAAAAAATTCAGATGAAAACGCCGCTCGTCGAGATGGACGGCGACGAAATGACGCGGGTGCTCTGGCGGATGATCAAGGACGAGCTGATCTGCCCGTTTGTCGACCTCAAGACCGAGTATTACGATCTCGGCCTGCTGCACCGCAACGAGACGCGCGATCAGGTCACGGTCGACGCGGCGCTGGCGACCAGAAAATACGGCGTTGCCGTCAAATGCGCGACGATCACGCCGAACGCGCAGCGGATGGCCGAATATCCGCAGCTGACCGAGATGTGGAAAAGCCCGAACGGCACCATCCGTTCCATTCTGGACGGCACGGTCTTCCGCGCGCCCATTCTGCTGGACTCCATCAAGCCGGTCGTGCGCACATGGAAAAAGCCGATCACGATCGCCCGCCATGCCTACGGCGACGTGTATAAGTCCGTAAGCCTTGAGACGGACGAGCCCGGCGAATGCACCATGACCTTCAAGGGCGCATCCGGCAGGGAGCAGACCGTTCTCGTCCAGAAAACCGACGGCCCCGCCGTCTTCCAGGGCGAACACAATAAGGAAAGCAGCATCCGCTCGTTCGCGCGGGCCTGCTTCCAGTATGCCATTGATACGAAGCAGGATCTCTGGTTCTCCACCAAGGATACCATTGCCAAGGTCTATGACGGCGCGTTCAAGCGCATTTTTGAAGAAGAATACGAGAAGAGCTATAGGACGCAGTTCGAGGCGCTTGGCCTGCGGTATTTCTACACGCTGATCGACGACGCGGTCGCCCGCGTCATCCGCAGCGAGGGCGGCTTCATCTGGGCCTGCAAGAATTATGACGGCGACGTGATGAGCGATATGGTGTCCACGGCGTTCGGCTCGCTTGCCATGATGACCTCCGTGCTCGTCGCGCCGGACGGCACGACAGAATTTGAGGCCGCGCACGGCACGGTCACGAAGCATTATTACCGCTACCTCAAGGGCGAACAGACCTCGACCAACCCGATGGCGACGATCTTCGCGTGGACAGGCGCGCTGAAAAAGCGCGGCCAGCTGGATAAGCTTCCGGCGCTCGAAGCCTTCGCGGACAGGCTCGAACAGGCCAGCCTCGACACGATCCGCTCCGGCATCATGACCGGCGACCTCGCCGGCCTCGTCGAGGGCGAACGCCCCGCGCCGGTCACGAGCGAGGCATTTTTGAAGGCCATCCGCACACGGATTGAAGCGTGAGACTGACCAACGAACAAAACTTTCCCAAAGGCTCCCATTGTCGTACAGCGTGCGGCAACGGGAGCCTTTCTGCGTACACTTTACTGCATAAAAGTTTTGCATGCTGACTAAAAATTTGTTAGGCCTGCTATATTTTTTTGTATTTTTTGCAGAAAGCGTATTTACAATCTCTTCACAAAATGATAGAATATCTTTAGTTTTTAACTGAGATTCCCTGTTTTTTCAATTCCGTTCAACGTTGGAGGGACAGGCTTTCCGCGAACTCGCCAAAACCGCCGCCGGAAAGCGGCGTTTTGCAAAACAGCGGAGCGAATTCCAAGACAGAAAGGATGACTTGCTTGGCAAACGCAATCGAACTGAGAAACATCACCAAGCGCTTCGGACAGGTCGTGGCGAACAAATCGATCAGTCTGGAGCTGCATAAGGGTGAGATTCTGTCCCTGCTGGGTGAAAACGGCAGCGGCAAGACCACGCTTATGAACATGCTCTCCGGCATCTACTATCCGGACGAGGGCCAGATCTTCGTCGATGGGAAGGAAGTGGAGATCCGCTCCCCGAAGGACGCGTTTGATCTGCACATCGGCATGATCCACCAGCATTTCAAGCTCGTCGACGTCTTTACGGCTGCCGAGAATATCATTCTTGGCCTGCCCGGCGACAAGGGCAAAATGGACAAAAACGCCGTTGCCAAGGCCGTCCGCGAGATCGCCGACCGCTATGGCTTCGACATTGACCCGAACCAGAAGATCTACGAGATGTCCGTCTCGCAGAAGCAGACCGTCGAGATCGTCAAGGTGCTCTACCGCGGCGCGGATATCCTGATCCTCGACGAGCCGACCGCCGTTCTGACCCCGCAGGAGACGGAAAAGCTCTTCACCGTCATGCGCAACATGAAAAAGGACGGCAAGGCGATCATCATCATCACGCACAAGCTGCATGAGGTGCTTGCCGTCTCCGACCGCGTGGCCGTTCTGCGCAAGGGCGAGTACATCGGCGATACTGACACTGCCACCGCTTCCCAGCAGTCGCTGACCGACATGATGGTCGGCCGGGCCGTTTCCCTGAACATTGACCGTCCGCTGAACGAGAACCAGACCGAGCGCCTGAAGGTCGAGCACCTGACCGTCAAGAACAAGGAAGGCGTCAAGATGCTCGACGACGTGACCTTCACCGCCATGGGCGGCGAGATCCTCGGCATCGCGGGCATCGCAGGCTCCGGCCAGAAGGAGCTGCTTGAGTCCATTTCCGGCCTGCAGAAGCTGGAGGCCGGCAGCAAAATTACATACATCGAGCCGGACGGAACCGAATGTCTGCTCAACGGCATGGACCCGCTCGATATCATCCGCAAGGGCCTGCTGCTGTCCTTCGTCCCGGAGGACCGGTTCGGCATGGGCCTCGTCGGCGGCATGAACATCATTCAGAACATCATGCTCCGCACCTACCGGCGCGGCAAGGGCCCGCTGACCGACCGCAAGTTCCCGCGCGACCTGTCGCAGAAGATCGTGGACGATCTTGAGGTCGTCACCCCGGATATCAATCGCACGCCCATCCGCCGTCTTTCCGGCGGCAACGTGCAGAAGGTGCTCGTCGGCCGCGAGATCGCGCAGAACCCGGCTGTTCTCATGACGGCCTACGCCGTGCGCGGTCTGGACATCAACACGTCCTACGTCATCTACAATCTGCTGACCGAGCAGAAGATGAAGGGCGTCAGTGTCATCTATGTCGGCGAGGATCTGGACGTTCTGCTGGAGCTGTGCGACCGCATTCTCGTTCTGTGCGGCGGCAAGGTTTCCGGCATCGTCGACGGCCGCAAGACCACGAAGGACGCCGTCGGCCTGATGATGACGAAGATCGGAGGTTAATAGAGTATGCATATCTCCAAACGAGACACAATTTCCCTCAGCAAGGCCTGGTCGATCCGCGCCATCGCCATTCTGCTGGCTCTGATCGTCGACGGCATCATTATCTATGCCATCGTCAAGATGAACCCCCTGAAGGTTTACGTTTCCCTCGCCTCCGGCGCGTTCGGCACGAGCAAGCGTATGTGGTTCACCATCCGTGACTGCATGATCCTGACCTGTATCGCCATCGGTCTGGCGCCCGCGTTCAAGATGCGCTTCTGGAACGTCGGCGCGGAGGGCCAGATGCTCGTCGGCGGCATTGCCACCGCGTTCTGGATGATCAACTTCGCAGGCAAGATGAACATCGTGATGCTTTTCCTGTGCATGGCCATCAGCGCCATCGTCGCGGGCGGCATCTGGGGCCTCATCCCCGGCTTCTTCAAGGCCAAGTGGAACACGAACGAAACGCTGTTCACGCTGATGATGAACTACATCGCCATTCAGCTCACGTCGTTCGCCGTCTCCAAGTGGGAGAACCCTCCAGGATCGAACTCCATCGGCACCATCAACTCCAAGGGCGACGTCAAGTACGTCGGCTGGATCGGCAATATGTTCTCCGACGGCTATAACAAGGACTTCATGTGGACGGTCATCATCGTGCTCGTCCTCGCGGCGCTCGTGTACCTCTATCTGAAATACACCAAGCACGGCTATGAGATCGCCGTCGTCGGCGACTCGGAGAATACCGCACGCTACGCCGGTATCCGCGTCCCGCGCATCTATGTGCGCACGATGGCCCTGTCCGGCGCGCTGTGCGGCTTCGCAGGCTTCCTCGCCGTCTCCGCCGTCAGCCATACCCTCTCCACCTCGACCGCCGGCGGCCGCGGCTTCACCGCGATCATCGTCGCGTGGCTCGCGAAAATGAACCCGTTCGTCATGATCCTGATCTCGGCGCTGCTGTCGTTCCTCGACAAGGGCGCGGTGCAGATCGCTTCCGACTTCGGCCTGAACGAATACGTCTCGAAGATCATCTCCGGCGTCATTCTGTTCTTCATCCTCGGCAGCGAGTTCTTCATCAACTATCAGGTCAAGACCGGCGCGAAGCACAAGTAAGGAGGAGCTGAATATGTTAGATTTTTTGCTGAAATTCCCTGACCTTCTGCACTCTGCCATCGTGTTCGGCACGGTTATCATGTTCGGCGCGCTCGGCGAGATCATCACGGAGAAATCCGGCAACCTCAACCTCGGCGTTCCCGGTATCATGTATTTCGGCGGCATCGCCGGTCTGACGTCCACGTTCATGTATGAAAACGTCTACTGCGTCAACGCAGGGATCGAGCCGAGCGCGGCGCTGTGCGTCATTATGTGTCTCGTCGCGTCGTTCCTCGCCTCCGCGCTGGGCGGCCTCATCTACAGCTTCCTGACCATTACCCTGCGCACGAACCAGAACGTCACCGGCCTGACCCTGACGATCCTCGGCTCCGGCGTCGGCAACTTCTTCGGCGGGAGCCTCAACAAGCTCGCTGGCGGCGTCGGCCAGGTCTCCGTCGCCGTGACCTCGCAGGCATTCCGCAACTACTCGCTTTCCCTCGTCAATTTCTTTGACGGCTTCACCGGCAGGCTCCGTCTGGGCACGCTCCTGTTCTCCTACGGCTTTTTGACCTATGTGGCGATCATCCTCGCCGTTGCGATCTGGTTCTTCCTGTCGAAGACCCGCACGGGCCTGAGCCTGCGCGCCATCGGCGAAAATACCGCCACGGCTGACGCTGCCGGTATCAACGTCACAAAGTACAAGTACCTTGCCACCTGCATCGGCGCCGGTATCTCCGGCCTCGGCGGCACGTACTACGTCATGAACTACATCAAGGGCACATGGGAGAACCAGGGCACGATCGAAGCCCTCGGCTGGCTGGCCGTCGCGCTGGTCATCTTCGCAACGTGGAAATCTCTGCGCGCGATCTGGGGTTCGTATCTGTTCGGCGTTCTCTACTGGGCGTATAACTACATCCCCGGCCTGTCCAGAAGCACGCTGGAGCTGTTCAAGATGCTCCCCTACGTGGTCACGATCCTTGTCCTGCTCATGGTCTCCATGCGCAAAAAGAAGGAGGATCAGCCGCCTCAGTCCCTCGGCATCCCGTACTTCCGCGAAGAACGGTAACCGCACCGCACAACACGCCCTGCGAGGCTTCTCGCAGGGCGTGTTCAGCATATCAGATTGCTTCCCTTGGAAGAGCAATGTCATCAACTTAAGACCGGTGCATTTGTTTTATGCGAAAAAACGGCAAAACAAATGCAGTTGGTAGGGGCGGGGCTCTGCTCCGCCCGGCAGGATACACCGAATTATCGAAAATCTTCGGCGAATCCGTATGCACTTACCCGCTTGGCCGTAGAGGCCGATGCCCACATCGGCCCGGCAGAATGCACCGTTTTTACGGGAATCTACGGCGAATTTGTAACTTCTCAATGGGCCGACAGAGTCGTCGGCCCCTACAACAACCCTTCGCACTCTCTGTAGGGGCGGACGACTCTGTCCGCCCGCGGGATGTACCGATTTTACGGGAATCTTCGGCGAATTCACAGCTGCCCCCTACATCCAAAGAGGTAACTGCTTACGGATTCGCCGCAAATTCTCGAAGGAATTCACTGCATTCTGCCGGGCGGAGCAGAGCCCCGCCCCTACCAACTGCGGTTGCATTTCAACGGTTTTTGCGTAAA
>OMBZ01000226.1_pt1 | contig 20554 bp, 16 predicted proteins | sample 1673831 | NCBI WGS metagenome assembly OMBZ01 (sample SAMEA103958129, study PRJEB25191) | human gut metagenome | reverse complement strand
GCCAGCCTTCCCAGTCGTTCTCCGACATGCCGTCCTCGATCGAGTCGATGGGGTACTTGGCAACCAGGCCCTTCAGGTACTCGACCTGCTCCTTCGAGGTGCGCTTTGCGCCCTTCTCACCCTCGAAGATCGTGTAGTCGTAGATACCGTCCTTGTAGAACTCCGACGAAGCGCAGTCCATGCCGATCATCACGTCCTTTCCGGGAACGTAGCCGGCCTTCTCGATGGCCTTGATGATCGAGTCGAGTGCATCCTCCGTGCCGTTGAGTGCGGGAGCGAAACCGCCCTCGTCACCGACAGCCGTCGAAAGGCCGCGCTCGTGCAGCACCTTCTTCAGGTTGTGGAACACCTCGGCACCCATGCGGACACCCTCCTTGAGCGACGGAGCGCCCACGGGACGGATCATGAACTCCTGGAATGCGATCGGGGCGTCGGAGTGCGAGCCGCCGTTGATGATGTTCATCATCGGCACGGGCAGCGTCTTGGCGTTGGCACCGCCGATATAGCGGTAGAGCGGCATGCCGAAGTAGTCGGCAGCGGCGCGGGCCACGGCCAGCGATACGCCCAGAATGGCGTTGGCGCCGAGCTTCGACTTGGTCGGCGTACCGTCCAGGGCGATCATCGTCTTGTCGATGCCCACCTGATCGGCGACGTTCATGCCGATGACGGCCGGAGCGATCACCTCGTTGACGTTCTTGACGGCGTTCAGCACGCCCTTGCCCAGGTAACGGTTCTTGTCGCCGTCACGAAGCTCGAGGGCCTCGTTCTCGCCCGTCGATGCGCCGCTCGGAACGGCTGCACGACCGAAAGCGCCGGATACGGTGCGAACTTCGACCTCAACGGTCGGATTGCCTCGCGAGTCGAGGATCTCCCTTGCGTGAATCTCTACAATCTGCATAGTCGTAATGATTTGAATTTATGGTTCTTGAATACTCTATTGCTTTTTCGCACCGCAAAGTTACAAATAATTGTCGAATTGCGGACGCCTCGCTGTTATTTTTTTCACGCCCCGGGGGCTCCGACGCTTTCAAACAAGACGGAAATGATTATCTTTGAGCCGCGGAACGCCCCGCCCGACATACAAAAACGACCTCGACCATGCGTAAAGTACTCTCGTTCTCGCTCTTTCTGATGCTGGGCCTCGTCGCCTCGCAACTCCTGCCCGGCCTGCTCGGCGAGGCCCACGCGGCCTTCAAGACCACGACCGATCTGCTGCTCTACATCTGCCTTGCGTTCATCATGATCAACGTGGGGCGCGAATTCGAGATCGACAAGTCGCGCTGGCGCTCCTACACGGCCGACTACTTCATCGCCATGGCCACGGCGGCCCTGCCGTGGCTGCTCATCGCCCTCTACTACGTCTTCGTGCTGCTGCCCCCGACGCTGTGGGGCGACACGGCGGCCTGGAAGGAGAACCTGCTCCTGAGCCGCTTCGCCGCGCCGACCTCGGCGGGCATCCTCTTCACGATGCTTGCCGCCCTGCACCTGAAGCGGAGCTGGATCTACCGCAAGATCCAGGTGCTGGCGATCTTCGACGACCTGGACACCATCCTGCTGATGATCCCGCTGCAGATCCTGATGATCGGCCTGCGGTGGCAGATGTTCGTCATCGTGGGGCTCGTCGCCGTGCTGCTGACCGTCGGCTGGCGGTGGCAGGGGCGCTGGAACGCCCGGCAGGACTGGCGGGCGATCCTCGGCCTCGCGCTGGCCGTGTGCCTGCTCACGCAGGCGGTCTACTACGTCACAGCCCACCTCTACGGTCACGAGGAGAGCATCCACGTCGAGGTGCTGCTGCCCGCCTTCGTCGTGGGCATGCTCATGCGGCACCGCCACATCGACACCCCCGCCGAGCGGCGCGTCGCCACGGGTATCTCATTCCTCTTCATGCTGCTCGTGGGCATGAGCATGCCGCTCATGGGCCACGCCGGCTCGGGCAGCGACGCCACGTCGGTGACCGCCTCGCAGCCGATGATGCCGTGGGGCACGCTGCTGCTGCACGTCGTGGCGGTCTCGGCGCTCTCGAATCTCGGAAAGCTCGTGCCGCTGCTCTTCTATCGCGACCGCCCCTTCAGCGAGCGGCTGGCTCTCTCGGTGGGCATGTTCACGCGCGGCGAGGTCGGCGCCGGAGTGATCTTCATCGCCCTGGGCTACAACCTCGGCGGCCCGGCGCTCGTCATCTCGGTGCTGACGCTCGTGCTGAACCTCATTCTCACGGGCGGCTTCGTCCTCTGGGTCAAGCACCTCGCACTGAAGACCTGCACGCCCGACGAGGAGCTGCCGGAGGAGCCGTCCGACGCACCGCACGGCGCATAGCCGCCCGCGACCTGCCGCCCTGCCCGCAACCGGCCCAACACAGACAACCGGACGCAGACGACCGGACGCAGACGACCCGGCACAGACGACCGGCCCCGACACGTACAGCCCGATACACCCGGCCCGGCTCAACACTCCGGCACGTCCGGCCCGATACCAGATAACCGCCCCAACATCCCGCCGCGGCCGTTCACCGGCAAAAAACGGCGCTTCATTGAAAAAGGGGGCCGGAATGCCCGCCGCATGAAAACTTTTTCTATCTTTGGCGTACCGTTGCAGGACGACGGCAACCAAACCCAAACACCTCAACTTATGAAAAAGGTATTTCTTCTCCTCTCCGCGCTGCTGCTGGCAGGCGTCGTTTCGGCCCAGGGCCACAAAAAGAACATCCTCGGCGTGCGGGCCGGACTGAACGTTTCGAGCTATTCGATCTCCGAATCGGGCGTCTCGATCGAAAGCGACGCGCGCGCAGCCTACCACATCGCCGTCTCGGACCAGATTCTGCTCTCGGAGAGACTGCCGTTCTACCTCGAAACGGGCCTGGCGTACACGAGCCGCGGCGGCCGCCTCGGCAACGTCTCCCTGCGCCCCTCCTACCTCCAGATTCCGGTGCTGGTCAACTACCATATCGGCATCCGCAACATCGTCTCGATCCAGCCCTTCGCCGGTCTCTACTACGGACTGGGTATCGGCGGCAAGATCAAGGAGCGCAAAAGCGGCGCCAAGGTCGACGCCTTCGGAGAGGACGGCATACTCAAGCGTTCCGACCTGGGCGTGCGTCTCGGCGTGGGAGCCACGTGGCGCCACTACTATTTCGGGCTGGGGTATGACTTCGGCTGTCTGAACACGTTCAAGGAGGCCGAGGGCGGCAGTTCTATGCGCAACAACTGCTTCACGATCAGCGTGGGCTACAACTTCTGACCAATCCGTTCCAGCGACGGAAGACAACAGGCGGGACGCAGCCGATCGCTGTGCCCCGCCTTTTATAATAAAGGATCACCCTTTCCGGATCAGTCGCGCATGAGCAGCGACGAGTCGCCGTAGCTCAAAAAGCGGAAATCGTGACCGAGGGCGTAGTCGTAGATGCGGCGCCAGTCGTCGCCCACGTAGGCCGAGACAAGCAGCAGCAGCGTCGACTTGGGCTGGTGGAAGTTGGTGATGATGTTGCGCACGATGCGGAAGGTGTAGCCCAGCGGCGTAATCATGATCTGCGTCGCCGCCTTGAGGCGCTCCTCCCCCTCGCGCTCCATCCAGCCGAGCAGCTCCCCGAGGGCCGTGCGGCCCGTGTAGTCGGCCGGGATGTCGTAGAGCTCCCACTGCCCGATCACGCGGCCGGCATCGGGAGAGCCCGTCGTATGGATGCGCCAGGCAAGTGCCGCAAGCGACTCGAGCGTCCGCACCGAGGTCGTCCCCACGGCCGTGACGGCCCCCCACTTCGCAAGCAGCTGCCGCACCGTGTCGCGGCGGATCTCGAAGTGCTCGGTGTGCATCGGATGCTGCGCGGCATCCTCGTCCTTTACGGGCAGGAAGGTGCCGGCCCCGACGTGGAGCGTCACCTCCGCGAAGTCGAAGCCGCGGCCGCGCAGCGACTCGAGAAGCTCGGGCGTGAAGTGCAGCCCGGCGGTTGGCGCCGCCACCGACCCCTCGAATTTCGAGTAGACGGTCTGGTAGCGCGTGTAGTCGATCTCCTCCGAATCGCGGTTCAGGTAGGGCGGAATGGGAATTCGGCCCAGGTGTTCGAGCAGCTGCCCGAAGGTCATCGGCGCCGACCACTCGAAGCGCACTGTGCATTCGCGCCCGCGCTCCTCGACGATCCAGGCCCGCAGCCAGACGGCCGCTCCTCCGTAGTCAAAGTTGATCTCGACATACCCCTCCTTCCACTTCTTGCGGTTGCCCACGATGCACGACCATTCGCACGTGCCCGTCACGGCGAAGGCCCGCTCGTAGTCGGCCGGGGCGTGCGGCTCGAGGCAGAAAACCTCGATGCGGGCCCCCGAGGGCTTGTGCATGATGATGCGCGCGCGGATCACCTTCGTGTTGTTGAAGACGATGAGCTGCCCCGCGGGCAGCACGTCGCCGATGTCGGCGAAGCGGCGTTCGGAGATCTCCCCGCCGCGGTAGACGAGCAGTTTCGAGGCGCTCCGCTCCGCGAGCGGGAACTTGGCGATCCGCTCGTCGGGCAGCGGGTAGTCGAAATCGTTGATGGCGATGTGTCGTTCCATGATCGGAAAGGTTTGGGGCGACAAAATTACGAAAAAAACAAAGTCCCGGAATTTTTTTCACTATACTTGTTGCGTTTTACGCCTCTTGTGCGTCTTACGGGTAAATGGAGCAAACCGAATTCGACATACGGATCGTACCGCTGCGCGACCGGCTCTACCGCTTCGCCCACACCCTGCTCGGGCGCGGCGACGAGGCCGAAGACGTCGTACACGACGTGCTCGAACGGCTCTGGCGCCGCCACGAGTCGCTGCATGTGGAGAATCCGGAGGCCTTCGCCATGACGGCCGTGCGCAACGCCGCGGTCGACCGCCTGCGCCGCAGCCGCACGACCGAGGAGCTGCCTCTCTCGCTGCCTGCCGACGAGCAGACCGGCGCGTGGAGCGACCGCGAAATGGTCCGCCGGGCCCTTGCCCTGCTGCCGCTGCGCCAACGCGAGGTCCTGCACCTGAAGGAGATCGAAGGCTACCCGACGCACGAGATCGCCGCCCTGCTCACGACCGACGAGGCGCAGGTCCGCGTGTTGCTCTCGCGGGGCCGGATGCGGTTGCGCCGCGAACTCGAAAAACTGATGAACTATGGAATCTGATCTGCTGAAAGCCCGGGCGCTCAGCCGCCGCTACTTCGACGCCACGGCCACCGAAGCCGAGGAGCGGGAGCTGCGCGCACTGCTTGCCGCCCTGCCGCGCGAAGCGCTGGACGGCGAGCTGCGCAGCGCCGCCGTGATGATGGGCGGATTCGAGGCCCTCGCCCGCGAAACGCTGCCCGGCCGCCCGGCCGCAAAAGCGCGTGCGCAGGCAGCTCAAGCGCCGCTCACCGCCGGGAAGGCGGGCGCTGCCGACCGGGCTGTCCGGCTTCCCGCCGTCGGGAAGCTGCCGGCCGATTCCGCGTCCGACTCCTCCGCCGACACGCCGCAACGGACAACGGCGGCGCCGCACCGTCCGCACCGCCGCTGGAACCTGCTGCTCGGAACGGGCGCCGGGATCGCCGCGGCCCTGCTCGTGGGGCTCTTCTTCCTCACGCGCGGCACCGTCTACGGCTACATCGACGGACGTCCCGTCACCGACCCGGCCGAAGCGATGTGCGCCACGGTCTACTTCCAGCCGCTCGAGGAGCTCTCGCGCAGCTTCGACATCGCCGACCGCCTGCTCGAAGCGGCGGAAAAGAGCCGCGACACCCGGTCCGAACAAAGATAACAACCGTCAAACGCAAACAATAGCACCATGAAACACCTTGCCTTTATCCTTCTGCTGCCCCTCTTCCTCCTTCTTGCGGCCACAACGGCCGCACAGCCGGCCGCACCCGCGGGGACCGAACCGGCACCGGCCGCATCCGCCCCGACGGAACTCTCCTCCGCCGTGCAGGCCGACCCGACGGAAAAGCCCGCCGCAACGCCGGAAAGCGCCGCACCCGGAAACGACTCCGAACAACCCGACGCCACAGCCACAACCGATGCAGCCGGCTCCGCCGCTGCCTCTCAAGCCGCCGGGACGGCCCCCGCTGCAACCGCTGAAACGACCGCCATCTCCGGAACCGCTGCCACCTCCGCACCCGCCGCGACCGCCATGCCGTCGCCCGATCCGGAAATCGTACAGCTCAAGAGCGACCGGGGCGAGCTGCGGCTCGAGATCGCCGGATACGGCATCACGCTCGGCAACCGCGACGCCGACGAAAGCAAGGTCGCCGGGAACGAGGCCGCCGCGCCGTCGGAAAAGCCCGAAAAAAAGCCCCTCAAGCGCTTCCACGGCTGCTTCGGATTCACGGACTGGGAGATCGGCATCCCCCTGCTCGTCAACACGACTTACGGGCCGGCGTGGGCCGGCGAAGGGGAGTTTCTGGAGACGAGCACCCGAAAGAGCTTCAGTTTCGGCTACACGCTCCTCAGCCTGCGCTACATGCTCGACCGGAGCGGCCACTGGTGGCTCTCGACCGGCGTCCGGGGCAACATCTACGACATCGTGCTGAGCGGCAAGCAGACGATCCGCTACACCGACGGCATGATCCACGCCCTGGAGCTCGACCCCTCGACCAAGAAGTCGAAACTCTCGTTCACCACGCTGGGCATTCCCCTCATGCTCACCTGCTCGGTCAGCGACTTCCGAATCACGCTCCGCGCCTCGGGCAACCTCTACACCAGCTACCGGGCCGTCCACAAGAAACCCAAGGAGAAGTACGAACTGCGGGGAATGGAACCCTGGAGCTGGAACATCGGCGGCGCGATCACCTACCACAAGGTCGGCGTCTCGTTCGACTACGCCCTCACGCCGCTCTTCCGCTCCGACGTGGGACCGGAAACCCACCTGTTCACCTTCGGAATCTGCTTCGGATTCTGACCTGCACGACCACGAAAAACCTACGACCATGAAACGCTGGCTCCTGATCCTGATCCTGCTGCTGCCCCTTGCGGGCACGGCCCAGAACCGCGCCTTCGACGAGTTCTACCAGTCCTACGCCGCAGAGACTAACGTCCGCAGCATCGAGCTCGGACGCAAGATGATGGAGATGATGCGCCGCGACGCCGACCCCGAACTGGCCCGGCTGCTCGACGGCATCCGCAGCATCCGCATCCTCGCGGCGCAGAAACCCTATCCGTTCCTCTTCCGCGCGCAGGCCTACAAGGTCGTGCGCGACAAGGCCTTCGAGCTGATCTCCCGCACCGACAGCAAGGGTCCGTCCGTCTCGTTCTACTTCATCGAGGGGAGCGGCGAGCGGCTCTCGGAGCTGCTGATGCTCTCCGACGGCGACGAGGAGTTCATCGTGCTGGACATCTGCGGCGTCTTCGACGTGCGCGACATCTCGCGCCTCACGCAGCTCGGGATTACCTCCCCCGCGGCCGACGGGAAGCCCTGATCCGGCGACGACACCCCGCACAAAGCACCGCCCTGCCCCGGACGGTGCTTTTTTCATCCGCACGTATCGGCAAATCGGGCTTTTTTTCGTACCTTTGCGGCGCATCTTCCTGCGCCTGCGAGAAAAACAACCCGAAAAGGGTCCCCGCATCCGGTCCCGCCGGGGCCGCGGAAGCGGATCCGCTGCGGTCCGCCGCCAGGAAGACCCGACGCAACTTCCGATCCGGAACCGGGGCGCACGCCCGCTAAAGAGATGGCAGAGACGGGGCCCGGATCGGGGACGGCCGATGGTTCGCATGGGCCGCAAAAGTCGTCTCTGTCACTGGAAAAACTATGAAAACCGACTTTCTGGTCATCGGCTCGGGCGCGGCAGGCCTGTCGTTCGCACTCAAGGCCGCAGCCCACGGACACGTCACGATCGTCACCAAGGGCGAGATGAAGGAGTGCAACACCAACTATGCGCAGGGCGGCATCTGCTCGGTGACGTATGCCCCCGACACCTTCGAGAAACACATCGAGGACACGCTCGTCTGCGGCGCCGGCAAATGTGACCGGAAGGCCGTCGAGCTGGTCGTGCGCCGCGCGCCGGAGCTCATCCGCGACCTCATCGCCTGGGGCACGCGCTTCGACAAGACCCCCGACGGACGCTTCGAGCTCAACCGCGAGGGCGGCCACTCCGAACACCGCATCCTCCACCACGAGGACCTCACGGGCGCCGAGATCGAACGGGCGCTCGTCGAATCGGTGCGCCAGCACCCCAACATCACCGTGCTGGAGCACCACTTCGCCATCGACCTGCTGACGCAGCACCACCTGGGCGAGTTCGTCACGCGCCACACGCGGGGGCTGACCTGCTTCGGCGCCTACGTCCTCAACGAGCAGACCAACGAGATCGAAACGATGCTCGCGAAGTTCACCATCGTGGCCACGGGCGGCTGCGGCAACATCTACTCGTCGACCTCGAATCCGGTCGTCGCCACGGGCGACGGCATCGCCATGTGCCACCGCGCCAAGGCCATCACCGAGAACATGGAGTTCATCCAGTTCCACCCCACGACGCTCTACAACCCGGGCGAGAAGCCCAACTTCCTCATCACGGAGGCCATGCGCGGCTTCGGGGCCATCCTGCGCCTGCAGTCGGGCGAGGAGTTCATGGACAAGTACCACCCGATGAAGTCGCTGGCGCCGCGCGACGTCGTGGCCCGCGCGATCTACCGCGAGATGACGCGCCGCGGCGAGGACTTCGTCTACCTCGACGTCACGCACAAGGATGCCGACTCCGTGCGCAGCCACTTCCCGAACATCTACGAGAAGTGCCTCTCGATCGGCATCGACATCACGAAGGACTGGATTCCCGTCACCCCCGCGGCGCACTACTGCTGCGGCGGCGTGAAGGTCTCAACCGACGGCGAGACCTCGATCCGCCGCCTCTACGCCCTGGGCGAGACCTCCTGCACGGGGCTGCACGGCGCCAACCGCCTGGCCTCGAACTCGCTCATCGAGGCCGTGGTCTACGCCGATCAGGCCGCCCGCCACACGGCCGGCCTGATCGACAAGGTCGACTTCCAGGAGGGCATTCCCGACTGGGACTTCGAGGGGACGCAGCACACCGAGGAGATGCTCATGCTCATCCAGTCGAAGCGCGAGGTGCAGCAGATCATGTCCAACTACGTGGGCATCGTGCGCTCGAACCTCTCGCTCAAGCGCGCCATGCGGCGCCTGTCGATCCTCTTCGAGGAGACCGAGGAGCTCTACTCCAAGACCAAGCCCAACCGCGAGCTGTGCGAGCTGCGCAACATGATCGCCGTGGCCTACCTGGTCATCAAGCAGGGCCGCGAGCTCAAGGAGTCGGTGGGCTGCCACTACAACGTCGACTATCCGAAAGACAAATAACGATACATGACCCTACAGGAAGAGATCACACGCCGGCGGACCTTCGCCGTCATCGCCCACCCCGATGCGGGCAAAACCACGCTGACGGAGAAGCTGCTGCTCTTCGGCGGCGCCATCCACGTGGCCGGAGCCGTCAAGAGCAACAAGATCAAGAAAGGCGCCACGTCGGACTTCATGGAGATCGAGCGGCAGCGCGGCATCTCGGTGGCCACGGCCGTCATGGGATTTGAATACGAGGGGGTGAAGATCAACATCCTCGACACGCCGGGACACGAGGACTTTGCCGAGGACACCTACCGCACGCTGACGGCCGTCGACTCGGTCATCATCGTCATCGACGGCGCCAAGGGCGTCGAGACGCAGACGCGCAAGCTCATGGAGGTGTGCCGCATGCGCCAGACGCCGGTCATCGTCTTCATCAACAAGCTGGACCGCCCCGCGAAGGAGCCCTTCGATCTGCTGGACGAAGTCGAGAAGGAGCTGCACATCCGCGTGCGGCCCCTCTCGTTCCCCATCTCGAACGGCCCGACGTTCAAGGGCGTCTACAACATCTACGAGCACAACCTCTCGCTCTTCACCTCGGACGAGGAACTCACGGCCGACGCCTCGACGGTCGAGATCGCCGACCTCGCCTCGAAGGAGCTCGACGCGCGCATCGGCGAGCGCTACGCCGCGCAGCTGCGCGCCGACATCGAGCTCGTCGAGGGGGTCTACGACCCGTTCGACCGCGACGCCTACCTGCGGGGCGAGGTGGCCCCGGTCTTCTTCGGCTCGGCGGTCAACAACTTCGGCGTGCGCGAGCTGCTCGAATGCTTCATCCGCATCGCCCCCTCGCCGCGCCCCTCGCAGACCGAGACACGCACGGTGGAGCCCGCGGAGCCGAAGATGACCGGCTTCGTCTTCAAGATCCACGCCAACATGGACCCGAACCACCGCGACCGCATCGCCTTCCTGAAGATCTGTTCGGGCATCTTCGAGCGCAACAAGAACTACCTGCACGTGCGCAGCGGCAAGCAGATGAAGTTCTCCTCGCCGACGGCCTTCATGGCCGAGAAGAAGTCGGTGATCGACGTCGCCTACCCGGGCGACATCGTGGGCCTGCACGACACGGGCAACTTCAAGATCGGCGACACCTTCACCGAGGGCGAGAAGCTCCGCTTCACGGGCATTCCGTCGTTCGCGCCCGAGCAGTTCCGCTACATCGAGAACGCCGACCCGATGAAGTTCAAGCAGCTGGCCAAAGGCATCGACCAACTCATGGACGAGGGGGTGGCGCAGCTCTTCACCAGCGCCCTGAACGGCCGCAAGATCATCGGCACGGTGGGAGCCCTGCAGTTCGAGGTCATCCAGTACCGCCTCGAGCACGAGTACAACGCCTCGTGCCGCTGGGAGCCGATCTCGATCTACAAGGCCTGCTGGATCGAGAGCGACAACGCCGCCCAGCTGGCCGACTTCAAGCGCCGCAAGCACACCAACATGGCCGTCGACAAGCACGGCCGCGACGTCTTCCTCGCCGACACGAGCTACGCCCTGGCCCTCGCGCAGGAGAACTTCAAGGACATCCGCTTCCACTTCACCTCGGAGTTCTGACCCGGGGGGGGGCAGTCAACACAACCCGATACGAAAAGAGCGGCGGACCCTGACGGGTCCGCCGCTCTTTTGTTTCCGAAGTAAAGGCCGTTACCGCTCTTCCGGCCGCAGCTCGACCGTGCGGCCCGTGAGGCGGCTCTCCTCGGCGGCGTAGCAGATGCGGTGGCTCTCCAATGCGTCGTCGATCCCCACACGCAGCGGATGCGACGGATCGCGCACCGACAGCAGGAAATCCTCGAGCAGCCGCAGGTCGGCCCCGGCGTGGAACGGCTGTCCGAGCTCCTCCAAAAAGTCGTAGATGCGCTCGTCGCCCGAGCGGAAGCGCCGCACGCGCAGCCGGCGCTCGTCGCCGTCGATCTCGCCGCCCGTCAGGCGGATGCAGGTCTTGCGGAAATCATCCTTCGTGAAGGCATCCATCGTCAGGCTGATCGTCGAGCGATCCTCCATCTCGAGGGCCACGATCTGGTGGTCCGCCACGTCGTTGTCGCAGCGGAAGGCGCACCGCCCGTAAGGGCCCGTGCGGAGTTCGCGCAGGATGGCGTCGTCGAGCGTTCCGCCCTCGGGGATGTCGAAATTGCCGACCCAGTCGCGGCGCACATAGTAGAGGTCGCGGGCCGAGAAGGGGCAGGTCGGCTCGACGGGGCAGTCGATGCAGCGCTCCGTGCTCCCCGCCGGGGCATTCGCCTCGCGGAACCAGCGCAGGGCGCCGAACGACGAGAGCCGCCGGCACCGCTTTTGGGTCAGCCACAGCAGAAAGTCGATGTCGTGGCAGCACTTGGCCAGCAGGATGGGATTCGCCTCCTGCGCCCGGCGGAAGACGCCGCGCACGTAGCTGTGCAGCATGCGGTCCAGCCCCACGCAGACCGTGTGGTTGACCGAGACGATCTCGCCCAGCTCGCCCGAGGCGACCAGCTGCCTGATCTTCGTGAAGTAGGGGTGGTAGCGCAGCACGTGGCAGACGCCCACCAGCACCCCGTGCTCACGGGCCAGGCGCGCAATTTCGAGGCACTCGTCCCACCGCTGCGCGATGGGTTTCTCGAGCAGCACGTGGTATCCCGCCCGGATGGCCCGCACGGCCGGGTCGTAATGCACGGCGTCGGGTGTCGTCACGAGCACCATGTCGGCGTCGATCCCCGCGGCGAAGAGCTCTTCGTAGCGGGCGAAGCAGGCCGCAGCGGGCAGCGAGAACTCCCGCGCCAGGCTCCGGCGGCGCTGGCCGTTGAGCTCGGCGACGGCCACCGGCCGCAGCCGCTCCGGGAAGCGGTGTGCGTATTCGAGGTATTTCCGTGCACGGTTTCCGGCGCCGATGACGATGACCCGTACCGGCGCGGAACCGAATGATTCGTTGTTCATGAAGTCTCTGTTACTCGTTGTGGCCCGCGGCCGCCTGATGGCGTTCGATGCGGGCCGAGAGGCGGATGCTCAATTCATAGAGTCCGTAGAGCGGAATGATGACCAGCACGAGGCTGAAGATGTCGGGCGGCGTGATGATCGCCGCGATGACGAGCAGCACCACGAAGGCGTGGCGGCGGTATCGCTTCAGAAAGGCCGAGGAGATCAGCCCCATGCGGGTCAGGAAGTAGATCAGCAGCGGCAGCTGGAAGACCAGCGCCGAGGCGACCGAGGCGACGATCACCGTCGAGAGGTACTGCCCGACGTCGATCATGTTGACGATCGAGGGGCTCGCCTGGTAGTTGATGAAGAAGCTCACCGAGAGGGGCACCAGTACGAAATAGCCGAACAGCAGCCCGGCGAAGAAGAAGGTCGAGGCCCAGAAGACGAAGCGGTGCGTGGCGGCGATTTCGCGGGGCGTGAGCGCCGGGCGCACGAAGCGCCAGAACTCCCACAGCACGTAGGGCATGGCCAGCACGAACCCCGAGATCATCGAGACCTTCATGTGGAGGTTGAACTGCCCGGCCATCTGCGTGTTGATGACGCGGAAATCGAGGTTCGCGACGTCGAAGGCCTCCGTATTGACGCTCAGGGAGAGCCCCGACCAGGAGTTGATCCACGCGCACAGGTCGGCGAGCGCATGCCCGGCGGCCAGCAGCAGGCGGTTGGTCGGGAAGTCGGCGCTCTTGGGGCCGAACAACACCGTCTCGATCAGAAAGTGCTTCGAGAGGAAGGCCACGACGGCCACGACGACCACGGCCACGGCACTGCGCACCAGATGGGGGCGCAGCGCCGCGAGATGGTCCCAGAAGCTCATCTCCACGTCGGAGGATTCGATCCGTCTGTCAGCCATTTCACACGCTTTTCACTCGGTTCGCACGGCGGGGCAGACGCCCCGCGAGGCTTACTCCCGGGCCGAAGGGGTCTCGTTGTCCGACTTCTGCGCGGAGTCCTTCTTCCGCTCCTCGGCCGAATAGTCCGTGTTCATGGCATCCTTGAACTCCTTGACGCCGCGGCCCAGTCCGCGCATCAGCTCGGGAATCTTCCGGCCGCCGAAGAGCAGCAGCACCACGAAAACAATTACCAGAAGTTGCGTATATCCGATTGCACAGGGAATGAACATGGTTTGCAAAAGTTAAGTTTGACTTGGTAAAGATAGGAACTTTTCACCGCACTGCAAAAAAACGGGGGCTGTCCCGGGCTCCTTTTCCGGGCAGCCCCGTCCGTCTATTTCGCGTCGGCCTCGGGCGAGAGGTCCAGGATGCGCACGCGGCGGAACTGGATGCCTGCGCCGTGACCGCAGAAGGCGATGTGGCCCCGCTTGTTGAAAAGGCCCGGGTGGTTGCGGTGGTCGATCATGTAGGGGTTCTCCGTTCCGCCGTCGGGTGCCACGGCATGGCCCTGGCACGCCTCGCGGATGTTGCCGTCGAGAATCACCTCGCCGTTGACCGTCACCGTGATGCGGTCGCCCACGGCCCGAATCTCCTCGACGTTCCACTCGCCCAGCGGCGGGAAGACGACGCGCTTGGCCGCGATCACGCCGTAGACCGAACCGTGCTGCTGATAGGCGTGCAGGTCGCGGTAGATCGGGGCATCGTGGTCCAGCACCTGAATCTCCATGCCGTCGAACGCGGCGTCGACACCCATCGGCGTGCGGATGCCGATGCCGTTGTTGACCGCCTCGTGCAGGAAACGGAACTCGAAGCGCAGGATGAAGTCGCCGTACTCCTTCTTCGTGTAGAGGTTGCCACCGCCGCCGTAGGAGGCCGTGACGTCGATCGTCCCGTCGAGCGGCACGTAGTTGACCTTGTTGCCCGTCCACTTGTGCAGCGAACGGCCGTCGAAGAGCAATTCGAAGCCTTCGGCGCGCTCCTCCTCCGAGAGTTCGTAGAGCGGGGTCGAGGGCAGCTCGCGCAGCCACATGTCGCGCAGCTCGACCGGCGAGCCGAGACCCGCGATCCAGACCGTGCCCGTCACGTCAACCGGCATGCCGGGCTCGCGCAGATTCTCCATCGTGCGGTTCTCAACGACCGTCACGCCGTTCTCCACCACGGTGATGCGGTCGTCGGAGACCTTCACGTAGAGCGTGTTCCACTCACCGGCGGCATTGTCCGAGGCGGGGACATCCTGCACGAAGCCATCGGCCGTGCGCACCGTCGTGCCGGCGCCGCCCAGGCGGACCAGCGGCAGGGAGCGCACACCGAGACCCGCTTCACCCTGCGAGCGCCACTCGAGCCAGAGCTCGAAGTTCTCGCGGGGCTTCTCCAGCGCGATCGTCGAGGGGCTCTTGCCCGCATAGAGCAGCATGCCGTCCCGGCCGGTCCAGTTCTCACGCAAAGCCGTTTCGGCACTTCGGCGCAGCTTCGCGGCGGCCGCAGAGAGCTTCCGCCCGGAAGCCGGGCTGTCGGCCACGGGCTGCCACTGAGCGGGATCGGTCGGCAGCGCCACGAAGCCCGTCTCGGGCAGGCGGCCCAGCAGGCCGGTGATCTCGTCGACGGCATATCCGGCATCGGCATCCGACTGCGCCAGCTTGCGATAGACCTCGCGGGCCTTCTCGAGCGCTGCGCGGATGTCGGCACCGCCCGGCATCGGGCTGCTCTTCGCCACGAGGTTCTTCACCACGGCCGCTGCGGCCGCAGCCGTCCCCTCGTTCTCAAGGTACGAGGCGGCCAGTACCAGGGCGGGATAGGCCTGCACATCGAGCAGGTTCGTCAGCAGGCGGCTGCGAGTCGCATCCGAAGCCTCCAGAGCAAGGGCCCGGCGCGTCTGCTGATAGAGCCGCACGGGGGTGGTCCGGAAGCGGGCCGTCAGCTCGGCATAGCGTCCGAGCGCCCGGTCGGCCAGCGTGGGATGCTCCGCGGCAAGGGCATAGAGCGTGTCGATCATCTGCGGGGTGTTGACCAGCAGCAGGGCGTCGAAGGCCGCTTCGCTGCCGTCGGCACGGAAGCGCTCAAGCAGCCGTGCGACGGCCTGCGGCGTATCGGTCCGCGCCAGCACCGGGTAGTAGCGCTCCCCGGCCGGCGACGCCTCCATGAAGGCCTCGATCCGGGCGCAGCGCTCCTCGGCGGAGAGCGGCAGCAGCGCCGCATGCAGCGCCTCCTGCAGGCCACCCACACGGGTTGCGTCGGCCGTATCGAGCATCGCGGCGATGCGTCCGGCATCGCCCGAACGGGCAACCTGTGCCAGGGTTGCGCAGGCGGCATCGGCCACCTCCGGCTGCGGAGCATCGAGCAGTTCAAAGACCCGGTCGGCGCATGCCGTCAGGCGGCGCGCCCCGGTCAGGCGCAGGGCGGCGACAAGCACCTGCGGCTCGTCGCGGTGCAGCAGCTCCTCCATCCGCCCGTCGATCTTTCCGTTGAAGTGCAGCAGCGCCGCCTCGGCCTTGGCGGAGAGCGGGCCCTCCAGGGCGCCGACCAGGGCCGTGAGCGTCTGCTCGTCGCCGATGTGCGTTGCGGCGTCGATCGCCGCGGCGACAATCTCCGGATCGGGCGAAGCGATGGAGCGGGCAATCACGTCGCTCTGCGACGTGGCGTGGTGTTCACCCAGCCAGCAGAGCAGGGCGGCCTGCGCCCCGGCATTCCAGCGCGGCATGGCAGCCGTCAGCCGGGCGAAGAGCTCGTCGTCACCGGCCCCCAGCACGTCAAACGCCGCAAAGCGGTACTCGGCCGGGCCCTCGCCGATGGCCTTCAGCAGCAGCGGCATCGACTTCCGCACGCCCTGCGTCAGCACGAGCAGCCGCAGCGCGGCACCGCGCACGTACTGGCGGTCGCAGGCGAGCAGCTTCCGCGCGGCCTTTGCGACAGGCTTCGCGTCGCCGGCCGCGGCACACCGCTCCAGCAGCACGAGGTAGGACTCCGTCGCTTCGGTGGGCTCGGCCGCATAGCCGACCGCCGCAGCCGCCTCGCCGAGCAGGCGCAGCGACGAGGCCGTGCCGCAGCGTGCCAGCGCCGGCCAGAGCGCCGCCTTCAACTCCCCGTCGGCATCGGCCGCCCACGCCGTCAGCACGGGTTCGGCCGCAGCCGTACCCTTGTCGGCAAAGGCGCGCGCAAGGGCGCAGCGGCGCGCGGTGGTCAGGCCCTCCTGCCGGGCAAGCGAAAGGAGCAGCTCCTCCGTTCCGGGCATCGAGACCAGCGCCCGCAGGGCATAGTCCGCCAGGGCGGGGTCGTCCAGCGCCGGGAGCAGCGCCGCAGCCTCTTCGGCCGTACCGCAGAGCTGCAGCTGCGAGATGAGGAAGCTCCGCTTGGCCGTATCACCCTCCTGGGCGAGGGCCGCGACGAGCCCCTTGCGGATCTCGGGCAGCAGCGCCTCGCGCCCGGGCGCCGAAGCGTAGCAAACCACGCCGTTGAGGGCGTATTCGAGGGTCGTGTTCTTGCCTTCGGCGGCCGGGACGAACATCGAGGCCACCATTTCGACGCCCCGGCTGCCGGTGGCGGCGATTTCGCCCATCACCTCGTCGAAGAGGGCGGGCGTCGAGACGGGCAGCTGCGCCAGGGCATCCGCCACGATCGTCTCGGCCGTGCGCTGCCGCGCATCGAGCGGCTGGGCGATGCCGAACAGCGGCAGCAGCGCCAACAGCCAGATTGCAACTATCTTATTCATCTTTGCGTATCGTTTTTGCAGGTTATCAGATATGCCACGGACCACGCATGGGCTGGTCGATGAGGCGGTTGGCGGCATCGTCCCCGACGAAGAGCTGCGTCTCGGGATCGAAGTGCAGCGTGCGGTTCAGCCGCAGGGCGCAGGCGCCGAGGTTGACCAGCGTGCAGCTGCGGTGGCCGATGCGCTCGTCGAGCGCGAAGCGGCGCCGCGTGCGCACGCACTCCAGGAAGTCGGTGTTCTGCGGTTCGGGATCGGGCATCTCGGAGATCTTCTCCATGACGTTCGGGATCGTGCACTCGAACCCGCGGTAGACCTTGCCGCCCGGGCCCTCGATGTAGGGCACCTTGCCGAGCGTCTCGTAGCCCTCGCCCTCGAGGACGATCTGGCAGCCGTCCTCATACGTGTAGACGATCTTGCGCCAGATGCCCACGGCGTCGTAATGCTGCTCGGGGGCGTCGACCTCGATCTTCACGGGCGAGGTGTCATCCTTGCCCAGCAGGTACTGCACGGGGTCCATGTAGTGCTGGCCCATGTCGGTCAGACCGCCGCCGTCGTAGTCCCAGTAGCCGCGGAAGGTCTGGTGCACGCGGTGGGCGTTGTAGGGCTTCCAGGGGGCCGGACCGAGCCACATGTCGTAGTCGAGCTCCGCAGGTACGGGCTCGGGGTCGAGGTGGTCGCGGCCGATCCAGAAGAACTTCCACGTGAAGCCCGTGGCGCCGGAGATCGTCACCTTGAGCGGCCAGCCCAACAGCCCGCTGTCGATGAGTTTCTTCAGCGGCTCGACGGTCGTGCCCAGACCGTAGAAGGTGTCCGTGAAGCGGAACCACGTGTTGAGCCGGAAGATGCGGTTGTTGCGCCGCACGGCCTCGACGACGCGCTTGCTCTCGCCGATGGTGCGCGTCATGGGCTTCTCGCACCAGATGTCCTTGCCGGCGCGCGCCGCCTCGACGGCCATGATGCCGTGCCAGTGCGGCGGCGTGGCGATGTGGACGATGTCGATGTTCGGGTCGGCGATCAGGTCGCGGAAGTCGGTGTAAGCCTGCAGGGTCTCACCAAACTTCTGCTTGCCCAGCTCGATGCCGCTTTCGAGGTGACGGCGGTCGACGTCGCACACCGCCACCAGCCGGCACTCCTTGGTGCTGGTGAAGTGGTAGCTGCTCTTGCCGATGCCGCCCATGCCGATGATGCCCTTGGTGAGCTGATCGCTCGGGGCGATGAAGTTCGGGCCGCCGAGCACGTGGCGCGGGACGACGGTCAACAGCGCCATGCCGCCCAGCGTTTTCAGGAAGTTTCTGCGGGATGTCATATCAGTTGTTGGTTTACAGTGTTTTCAATCGGATGTTGCGCCAGAGGACCTTGATGCCGCCTCCGTCGTGAATCTGCAGGGCGATGCGTCCCTGCGCCGCGCCGATCTTCGCGTCGGTCAGATCGGCCATCGGTACGTCGTTGAGCCACGTCTGCACGCGGTCGCCCTGCACCTTCAGGCGCAGCGTGTTCCACTCCCCTTCGCGGAGCACCGACTCCTTCTCGTCGGGGATCTGCACCAGCCAGCCGCGCCCGTAGGACTCGTAGATGCCGGCCGTGTCGTTGTTCTTCGGCGCCACCTCGCACTGCCAGCCGTGGATCTTCACGGGCGGCTCGACGAACGAGCGGAAGAAGACCCCCGAATTGCCGTTGGCCAGCTGCCGGAATTCGAGCGTCAGGTCGAAGTCGTCGTAGTATTCGCGCGTGGCGAGGTAGCCGTACTCCCGGTCGGGTCCGCTCTCGCAGACGAGGTTGCCGGCGTCGTCGACATACCACTTCTCGGTGCCGTAGACCTCCCAGCCCGTGAGGTCACGGCCGTTGAAGAGCTCGACCTCACGCCCGGCACGGCGGGGCAGCTCCTTGATCTTCAGGTTGCGGAACGAGGCCGGATAGCCGTGGTCCTGCAGGCAGATGACCCCGCGGTGCGCCAGTCCGTACTCGGGTGCGCCGGCCCACTTGCCGCTGTTGCGGCGTGCGAACCAGTCGTCGGTCCAGGCCTCGAACTCCAGAATCTTGTGTCCGTTGAGCCAGTGCTCGACATGGCCGTTGTCGCAGACGATGCGCGACGAGTTCCACTCGCCCTGCGGATTGACAAAGAGCGAGTCGGGATCGGGCAGGTGCATGGCGTAGTCCACGCCGAGGCGCTGCCACGGTTCGAGGCGCGTCGGGGCGTTCTGCTCCTCCCAGCCGTCGTTGTCGATGAGCTGGTACTCGGGGCCCGTCACGTAGGGCACCGCGAAGGCCGGGTCCTCGACCACGTGGTAGAGCATGCCGCTGTTGCCGCCGTAGGAGAGCTTCCAGTCCCAGTCGAGGATGAAGTTTTCGTACTGCCGGCGCGTGACGATGTAGCCGGTCAGGTCGCTGCCGTCGCCGTTGGCCTGGATGCAGCCGTCGACCACGTGCCAGGGCATCGTCAGCTCGGTGCCGTTGTAGTCCTTCCACTGATCGAGCGTCTTGCCGTCGAAGAGCAGCTGCCAGCCGTCGGCCTGCTCGGCTCGGGTGAGCGTGTTGTGCGCCGGCGTACAGGACGCGGCCGCCAACAGCAGGGCGCACCCCCACAGGGGCGCATGTAAAGTTCGGGTCATAGATCGGGTAATATTAGAGATTGTGAAATGCCGCACCTTCGGGAACAGAGACGACGAAACGGCCCGCCGGCAACCGGCAGGCAGACAACGGATTCGGAAAAATGCGCGGATCGGCGTCAGCGACTTCATCGTAGTTGTTTTTCAAAAAAGGACACCCGCCGCGTATGGTGCACGGCACCACGCACGGCCCTGCGACCGGCTGAAAAACAACTCTCCCCAAACAGCCGGTGACGCATTCGGAACCGACCCTACGGTCGGCCACCGGACAAAATTAATAATAAATTACGGGAAAAACGACCTCCCGACGCGAAAAAAAATGCGGCGCGCCCCGCCGACAGCCGCACCCGCACCCCGCCAGTCCGGACAATCCGATCATCGCCAGCCGCTTGCGCCTGCCACCCGTCAGAACCCGGAGCCCGGCTTTTTCGTTCCGCGGCCGGGCGGTCACCGGCAGACACTTGCCGGATGGCAGCAACCGGAACGCAGGGCCTGCCGCAGCCACCGGCCACGACAAGCGGGGCGCCGACCCGGGCGACAGCAACCATCGGGCGACAGCAACCATCGGGCGACGGCGGCCGCTACCGTCCCAGCACCTCCCAGAAGCGGGCAGGCAGATGGATGTTCTCCACGTCGCGGGCCCGGGCAAAGAGCGGGGCGATCTGTGCGGGGGTAAACCCGGCGATGCCGCAACCGATCTCGGTGACGAGGAAGGTCATTTCCGGATGCTGCCGGGCAAACCGGATGAAGTCGTCGACATAGGGGGCAATGGTCTCCACGCCGCCCTGCATGGTCGGAATGGCATAGCTTTGGCCCTGCAATCCGACGCCCTGGCCCCAGACGGCGCCGAAGCGCTGCCAGGCCAGCCGTGCGGCCCCGCCGCCGTGCAGACCGCCGAGATTGCTTCCGAAGACAAAGATTTCACCGGGCCGCAGCGCGGTGATCCGATCAGATGTCGTGCGCATAACAATAGGATTTTTACAAAGATACGGAAATATCCAACCAGTTCAAAACCATGCCGGAAGCATAGCGCACGGATGGCGGCATGCACAACCGCCGAAAACGAAAAAGGCTTGACAATCATGTGATTGT
>OMBZ01000220.1_pt1 | contig 20911 bp, 18 predicted proteins | sample 1673831 | NCBI WGS metagenome assembly OMBZ01 (sample SAMEA103958129, study PRJEB25191) | human gut metagenome | reverse complement strand
ACACTTTATTCGCGCCTGCGGGCGCGAACTCTACGAGGTTTTTTGACAGTCTGAAGCGGACGCCCACCGGGCGTCCGCTTTTGAGTTTGAAAAGCGCTGCGCGCCCGGAGCGGGAATTTTCCGTGACGGCGATGCGCGGTTCGACTTGAGAAACGCGGCGGTTTCCGGTATACTGATACAAAATGAACGAAAACGAGGCAAAGCTATGAAGGTGCTCATCATCGGCGGCGGCGCAAGCGGCATGGCGGCGGCGCTGTCTGCGGCGCAGGACGCCGGAAATCAGGTCACGCTGCTGGAGCGGCAGGCGCGCGTGGGGCGCAAGCTCCTTGCGACGGGAAACGGCCGCTGCAATCTCACGAACCGAAATCTCGGCGCGGAAAATTACCACGGCCAGACGCCGCGGTTTGTCCTTCCGGCGCTCGAGCGGTACGGCGTGGAGCGGACGCTCGCAGTGTTTCAGACGCTGGGGCTCGTCACGGTGACGGAGCCCTCGGGGCGCGTGTACCCGTTCTCCGATCAGGCGAACAGCGTGGTCGATGTGCTGCGCTTTGCGCTGGAGGCGGCGGGCGTGACGATCGTCTGCGGGTGCGAGGTCTGCGAGGTCAAAAAGAAGGCGCGCGGCTATCAGGCGCGCGCGGTGACGGGCGAGACATATTTCGGCGACCGCCTGATCGTCGCGGCGGGCGGCTGCGCGGGACGAAAGCTCGGCGGTACGGAGGCGGGATACGCGCTTTTGGAGGCGCTCGGGCACGAGCGCACGCCGCTTTTTCCGAGCCTTGTGCAGATCCGGACGGAGACGGACTTCGTCCGCGCTCTCAAGGGCGTCCGCGCCGACGGGCACATCGCGCTGAAGGAAAACGGGCACGTGACCCGGACGAGCGAGGGTGAGCTTCAGTTCACCGAGTTCGGCGTCAGCGGCCCTGCCGCATTCGAGCTCTCCCGCGCCGTTTCGACCGGAGGCGGCGAGCGGACGCTGCTGATCGATTTTTGCAGAGAAATGGACGAGGAGGCGCTTTGGGCGCTGCTGACGGCGCGGCGGGCGCGCTTTCCGGGGCTGGCGGCGGAGGAGCTTCTGACAGGGCTTTTGCAGTCGCGGCTCGGAAAAACGCTTGTCCGGCGCGCGGGACTGAACGCGGCAAAGCCGCTGGCGGAGCTGACGGATGCGGAGCTGCGGGCGGTCTGCGGCCTCATCCGGTGCTGCCCGATCGCGGTGACCGGCGTCATGGGCATGGACAACGCGCAGGTCACGGCGGGCGGCGTCCGCACGGCGCAGTTCCGCGCCGACACGCTGGAAAGCCGCATCGCGCCGGGCGTGTTTGCCTGCGGCGAGGTGCTGGACATCGACGGTGACTGCGGCGGATACAATCTTCAATGGGCGTGGTCCTCCGGCTGGCTTGCCGGACGGCTCGGCGCCGATGGATCACAGGAGAAACCGGTATGATACGAATCAGAGACATTTCCCTTGCACCCGGACACAGCAGCGCGGAGCTTGTCAGCGCCGCGGCGCGGCAGCTTCGCATCCGGGATACGGAGATCAAGCGTCTGGACATCAGAAAACGCTCGGTCGATGCGCGGAAGAAAAACGATGTGCGGCTCATTTACACCGTCGATGTGCTGGTGAAGGGACGCGAGGACAAGATCCTGAAAATGGCGCACTGCGCCAAGGCCGCGCCGGCGAAGGACGTGCTTTATGCGCCGCCGAAGCCTGCGCAGCTCCCGCAGGCGCGGCCGGTGGTCGTGGGCTTCGGGCCCGCGGGCATGTTTGCCGCGCTGGTGCTGGCGATGGCGGGGCTTCGCCCCATCGTGCTCGAACGCGGTCTGGACGCGGAGCGGCGGAAGGAAAAGGTGGAGGCGTTCTGGGCGGGCGGCGCGCTCGACCCGGAGTGCAACGTCCAGTTCGGAGAGGGCGGCGCCGGTACGTTTTCTGACGGAAAGCTCAACACCGGCACGAAAAACGAGCGCATCGGCTGGGTGCTGGAGCAGTTCTGCGAGGCCGGCGCCGGCGCGGAGATCCTGTTTGACGCAAAGCCGCACATCGGCACCGACGTTCTGGTGGGGGTCGTGCAAAATCTCCGCGAGAAGATCCTCCACTACGGCGGCGAGGTGCGCTTCGGCACGCGGCTGACTGCGCTCTGCACGGAAAACGGGCGCATCACGGCGGTCAGGGCCGTGCAGGACGGCGTGGAGGCGGTGATCGAATGCACCGAGGTGCTGCTTGCCATCGGGCACAGCGCACGCGACACCTTTGAGATGCTGCACGCCACCGGTGTGCCGATGGAGCCGAAGCCGTTTTCCATGGGCGTGCGCATCGAGCATCCGCAGAGCCTGGTCGATGCGAGCCAGTATGGCCCGTTTGCGGGCTGCGCCGGGCTTCCGGCGGCGGATTACAAGCTGAATGTGCATCTGCCCTCGGGCGGCTCGGCCTACACGTTCTGCATGTGCCCCGGCGGGCAGGTCGTCGCGTCCGCGTCGGAGCCGGGCGGGCTTGTGACAAACGGCATGTCGAACGCGGCGCGTGACGGGGAAAACGCCAACGCGGCGCTCCTTGTGACGCTGAATCCGGAGGATTTTCCGGAAAAGTCGGCGCTCGGCGGCATGTACTGGCAGCGGGAGCTGGAGCAGGCGGCGTTCCGCGCGGGCGGCGGAGATTATCACGCGCCGGCGCAGCTCGTGGGCGATTTTCTGGCCCACAGAGCGTCGCAGCAGGCGGGCGGCGTCATGCCGACGTACCGCCCCGGCGTCAAATTCTGTGCGCTGCACGACGTTTTGCCGGAGCGCATCACATCCGTTCTGGAGCAGGCGCTGCCGGAGCTGGACAAGCGTCTGCACGGCTTTGCGCGCGCGGACGCGGTCATGACCGCGCCCGAGACCAGAAGCTCCTCGCCGGTGCGCATCGTGCGCGGTGAAAACAGGCAGTCTGCCGTAGAGAGGCTTTATCCCTGCGGAGAGGGCGCGGGCTACGCCGGAGGCATCATGTCGGCGGCGGTGGACGGGATGCTCACGGCGGAGGCGGTCATCGCCGCCGCGGACGCGCGGTGAAACGCGCATTTACAAACAGGCATCCGCTATGGTATAGTATGGTCAGAAAAGGAGGGTGATCCCCTTGTTATATGTATATTTGACGCTTTTTGCGGCGGCAGTCGCGGCGCTCGACCAGTGGACAAAGGCGCTGGCCGCGGCGCAGCTTACCGGCCGGACGGTCGTTTTGATCCCGGGCTGGCTCCAGCTGCACTACATTACAAACGACGGCATGGCGCTGTCGCTTTTGAGCGGAAAACGCTGGTTTTTCGTGGTCGTGGCGGCGGTGTACATCGCGTTCGTCGTGTGGGCCGTTGCGAAAAAATACGTCCGCAAGAAGCCGGTGCTGTGGCTGCTGGCGGCCATCACGGGCGGCGCGATCGGCAATCTGATCGACCGCATCGCGACCGGCGAGGTCATCGACATGATCTGCATTCCGTGGTTTTCGACGTTCAACGTGGCGGATATCTTCATCACGGTCCCGGCGGTGCTGCTGGTTTTGTACATTCTGATCTGGGACAAGGATTTCCTGTCGGAAAAGAAGCCGAAGGACGCGGCGCAGGACGGCGCGGAGGATACGAACGATGCTTCTGACCGCTGACCGCTCCGGCGAGCGTCTGGACGCGGCGATGGCGCGCCTTGCGCCGGAGCTTTCACGCAGCGCGGCGCAGAAGCTGATCGAGGACGGCGCGGTACGGCTCAACGGACGCGCCGCGCGCAAGAGCGACCGTCTGACGGAGGGCGACACGCTGGAATTCGAGCTGCCGCAGGTGCAGCAGGCCGCGCTGGAGGCGGAGGACATTCCGCTGGATGTGGTGTATGAGGACGCGGACGTGATCGTTGTCAACAAGCCGAAGGGGCTGGTCGTCCATCCGGCGGCGGGCCATTGGAGCGGGACGCTCGTCAACGCGCTGATGCATCACTGCCGGGACAGTCTCTCCGGCATCGGCGGCGAGCTTCGCCCCGGCATCGTCCACCGCATCGACAAGGACACGTCGGGGCTGCTGATCGCGGCGAAAAACGACTTTGCACACCGGGCGCTTGCCGCGCAGCTCAAGGATCACACGCTTGCGCGCACCTATGCCTGCATCGTCTGCGGAAACATCCGCGAGGACAGCGGCACCATCGATGCGCCGATCGGACGCGATCCGGCGGATCGGAAGAAAATGTGCGTGACGAAAAAGGATGGCCGCGAGGCCGTGACGCACTGGCGCGTGTTGGAGCGCTTTGCGGGCTATACGCTTCTGGAGTGCCGGCTCGAAACGGGGCGGACGCACCAGATCCGCGTGCATCTGGCGTGGCGGAGCCACCCGATCCTCGGAGACACGGTCTATGGACACAAAAAGCCGGAGCTTGGCGTGGACACGCAGTGCCTGCACGCGCGGGAGCTGACCTTCGTGCATCCGCGCACCGGAGAGCATGTCACGGTCAGCTGCGAGCTGCCGGAGTATTTTCAGGAGCTGCTGAGAAAGCTCCGCCAAAAAGGATAAGAACCATGATTTGGGCGCTGGCTTAGGCCGGCGCCCCTGCGCTTGTCAAAAGATTTTTGACAAGCGCTCAAACGCGAACCACGCAGTCTGGTTCGCGTTTGAAAAGGCTGCGTGATGCGGCGCGCATAATTTGTGCGCGGATCGCGCACAAATTCCACACTTGCATCCCGTAGTGTGTTTTGTCCGAGGTACACGCCCCCGGACAAAACCGATTCACACTTTATTCGCGCCTGCGGGCGCGAACTCTACGAGGTTTTTGGCAGTCTGAAACGCGGTGCGGAGCCAAGCGGCCCCGCACCGCGTTTTGCTTAAAATATCTGAAAAATGATATATGCAGCATTGCGGGTTTTGAAATGGGGAAGGGCGGTGCGCCGTCTGTGCGGCCGGCGCAGGCGATGCAGTCTTTGCACACTGACCATACCTTGAAAAATGCCATGTCCTGCATACAGATCGACCGGATATATTCGGAATGATACGGCATATATCCGGAATGATACGGAAAGATCGGAAAAATATCCCGTCCGCCAAGTCATAGCAGTGAATGGCGGGCGGTATTTTATTTTTGATATGGCACGGACGCGATTAGCATTTCTGTTTTCCCACCGATTCGCTATAATTATATCGATTGATTATCTGGCATTGCGCCCGGAAAAGCACATTGGTGAAGCGGCGCGATGCAAAGCAATTTGAAGCGGCATCCCATCCCGAACAGATGATCTGAGAAGACGGAGGCAGTATATATGACATTTTCTTATTTTCCCGGCTGCACGCTGAAAACGCGCGGCAAGCAGCTCGATATCTACGGGCGCAAAGCCTTTGAGGCGCTTGGGATCGAGCTTGCGGAGCTTCCCGATTGGCAGTGCTGCGGCGCGGTGTATCCGATGGCGCGCGACGAGCTCGCAACGCGCCTTTCCTCCGTGCGTGCGCTGGCGCAGGCGCGGGAGCTTGGCAGCGAGCTGGTCACGCTCTGTTCTGCGTGCCACCACGTCATCAAGCGCGTGAACGGCGATATGAAAAACGACGCGGTCATGGCCGCGCGTGTGCAGAACTATCTGGGTCTGGAGACGCCGTACACCGGTGAGACGACAGTTTTGCACTATCTTGAGGTTCTGCGTGACCGTGTCGGCTTCGACGAGCTTGCGAAGAAGGTCGTAAAGCCGCTGAGCGGACAAAAAATCGGCGCATATTACGGCTGCCTGCTGCTCCGGCCGAGTCGGGAGCTCGGCTTTGACGACCCGGAAAACCCGACGATCATGGAGGATTTCCTCCGTGCCATCGGTGCAGAGCCGGTCTGCTACGGCATGCGCAACGAGTGCTGCGGCGGCTACACGACGATCGAGGGCAAGGAATTTGCACAAAAACAGGTTGCGAAAATTATCAACAACGCCAAAGCCTGCGGCGCGGAAGCGCTGATCACGGCGTGCCCGCTGTGCATGTACAATCTGAGAGAGAACGCCGTGGACGGCCTGCCGGTGTATTACTTCACCGAGCTTCTGGCGCAGGCGCTCGGCGTGAAGGAGGATGCCGAATGACGGACAAGAATCTGATGGAAGACATCCGGCGCATTTCCGGCGTCAACCCGCGCAAGTGCATGAAATGCGGCAAGTGCTCGGGCGCGTGCCCGGCGTATGACGAGATGGATCTCCACCCGCATCAGTTTGTGGATATGGTCGAAAGCGGCCGCATCGATGAGCTTATGAATTCAAAGGGCATCTACCGCTGCCTGAGCTGCTTTGCCTGCGTCGAGCGCTGCCCGCGCAGCGTTGAGCCTGCGGCGCTCATCGAGGCGGTGCGTCTGGCGGTCGTCCGCAGACAGGGCGCAGACCACCTGAGACCCGAACAGATCCCGGCGCTTCTGGACGAGGCCATGCCGCAGCAGGCCATCACCAGTGCGTTCCGCAAATATAAGAAGTAAGGAGGGGAGATCGTGCAGAGGATCGGCGTATTTGTTTGTCACTGCGGCACCAACATTGCCGCAACGGTCGATGTGGAAAAGGTTGCACAGGCGCTCGGAAAGGAACCCGGCGTGGTCATCTCCACCGACTATCCCTATATGTGCTCCCAGAGCGGGCAGGACATGATCCGCGCGGCCATTGAGGAGCATCGGCTCACCGGCGTGGTCATCTGCTCGTGCTCGCCGCGTATGCATGAGCAGACCTTCCGCAAGACATGTGCTTCGGCAGGGCTGAACCCGTATATGCTGGAGATCGCGAACATCCGCGAGCAGTGCTCGTGGATCCACAAGAATAAGGACGAGGCGACGGAGAAGGCCGTCATTCTCGGCAGAGCCGCCATCGCAAAGGTACACCTGAACGCGCCGCTCACCGCCGGGACAAGCCCTGTCACCAAGCGTGCGCTCGTCATCGGCGGCGGCATCGCCGGCATCCAGACGGCACTGGACATTGCCGACGCGGGCTTTGAGGTCGACATCGTCGAGAAAAAGCCGACCATCGGCGGAAAAATGACCCAGATCGACAAGACCTTCCCGACACTGGACTGCGCGGCGTGCATCCTGACGCCCAAGATGGTCGATGCGGCGCAGAATGAGAAGATCAGGATCTATTCGTATTCCGAGGTCGAGGCCGTCAAGGGCTTCGTCGGAAATTTCCATGTTACGATCAGAAAGAAAGCACGCTATGTGAAGGAGGACGTCTGCACCGGCTGCGGCCTGTGTACAGAAAAGTGCCCGCAGAAGAAGGTGCCGAACGAGTTTAACCTTGGCCTTGACAACCGCCGCGCCATCTATATCCCGTTTGCGCAGGCGGTGCCGAAGGCCGCGACCATTGACCCGGACTTCTGCAATATGCTGAAAAACGGCAAGTGCGGCGTCTGCGCGAAGGTCTGCACCGCCGGGGCCATCGATTATAAGCAGCAGGACGAGCACATCGAGCGGGAATACGGCGCGATCGTCGTGGCGACGGGCTTTGACCCGATTTCGCTGGAGAAATTCGATGAGTTTGCGTATTCCAAGAGCCCGGACGTGGTCTCGAGCCTCGAATTTGAGCGTCTTATGAACGCGGCGGGCCCCACGGGCGGAACGCTGCTGCGCCCGTCCGATGGCGCACACCCGAAGACCATTGTTTTTGTGCAGTGCGTCGGCTCCCGCTGTGACGGCGGCGAGAAGGGAAAGCCCTACTGTTCGAAGATCTGCTGCATGTACACGGCAAAGCACGCCATGCTCTGCCGCGAGAAATATCCGGATACCGACGTCTATGTGTTCTACATCGACGTGCGCACGCCGGGCAAAAACTTTGACGAGTTCTACCGCCGCGCGGTCGAGGAATACGGCGTGCATTACATCAAGGGCATGGTCGGCAAGGTCGTGCCGGAGAGCGGCAATCTCAAGGTGCAGGCCTCCGACCTGCTCGGAAACCGCCAGCTCCACATCGACGCGGACATGGTCGTTCTGGCGGCGGCCATCGAGCCGGACAAGTCGGCGCGGCCGCTTGCCACGATGCTGACGGCGTCGATGGATACGAACGATTTCTTCACCGAGGCGCATCCGAAGCTCCGCCCGGTCGAAAGTCCCACGGCGGGCGTGTTCCTCTCCGGCGCGTGCCAGGGGCCGAAGGACATCCCGGAAACGGTCGCGCAGGCGGGCGCGGCGGCCTCGAAGGTCATCGGCCTTCTGTGCAAGGACGCCCTGAGCTGCAACCCGTGCGTGGCACAGCCGGACGAGATGATGTGCAACGGCTGCTCCAACTGTGAAAAGGTGTGCCCCTATGGCGCGATCACATACATCGATAAGGAATTCAGAGGCCCGAACCGGACGACGCTCCTTCGCCGTGTGGCGCAGGTCAATCCGGCGGTCTGTCAGGGCTGCGGCGCATGCACGGTGGCGTGTATGTCCGGCGCCATGGATCTCAAGGGCTTCTCAAACAAGCAGATTTTCGCGGAGGTGGATGCAATATGCAGGTAAATGAAGGCTGGAAACCCACCATCGTGGCGTTCTGCTGCAACTGGTGCTCGTATGCGGGCGCGGATCTGTCGGGCACGAACCGGCTGAGCTATCCCGCGAACGTCAAGATCATTCGCATTCCCTGCTCCTGCCGGCTCAATCCGATGTTCATTCTGCGCGCCTTCCAGCGCGGTGCGGACGGTGTGATCCTCTGCGGCTGCCACCCCGGCGACTGCCATTACACGACCGGCAACTATTACGCGCGGCGCAGAATGACGCTCCTGTTCTCCATGCTGGACTATCTCGGCATCGAGAAGGAGCGTACCCGCGTCGAGTGGGTCTCTGCCGCTGAGGGCGCAAAGTTTGCCGCGACGATGAACGAATTTGTGGAGACCATCACAAAGCTTGGCGAAAACCGCAGATTGGAGGACCTGAGATGCAAGGAGTAAAAGAAAAAGCCGTCCAGCTCCTCAGAGACGGGACGGTCGACCGCGTGATCGGCTGGCGCGCGGGTGAGTTCTTCTATGATCTGACGCCGTCGGTCTTTCAGACGGTCGAGGATGTGGAGAAAAACTTCGTCTGGAGCGTCTTTTCCGCCGCAAACGTCTCAAAATACCTCATTGCGGAATCGAAGAAGGGCGGCAGAGTCGCGGCGTTTCTCAAGCCCTGCGACAGCTATTCCTTTGTCCAGCTTCAAAAGGAGCACCGCATCGCGCGTGAGGCGGTCTATGCCGTTGGCGTGCAGTGCGACGGCGTCTGCGACATGGAAAAGCTGAGAACACTCGGCTGCAAGGGCGTGACCGCCGTGCAGGAAGACGGCGGCGCGCTGCGCGTCCAGACGCTCTACGGCGAAAAGACCGTGGAAAAAAAAGACGCCCTTCTGGAGCGCTGCACGGTCTGCAAGAGCAAAAAGCTCGTCGGCTTTGACGAACTGCTGGGCGAGCAGGGTGAGGACTGCGGCGCGGCGCGCTTTGAGGCGGTCGGGAAGCTCGAGGCCATGACGCCCGAGGAGCGCTTCGCCTTCTGGCGCGGGGAGCTCTCGCACTGCATCCGCTGCAACGCCTGCCGGAACGTCTGCCCTGCGTGCTCCTGTGAGAAATGCGTGTTCGATAACCATGCCCTCGGGACTGACAATAAGGCGGCTGCGGACGATTTCGAGGAGAATTTCTTCCACATCATCCGCGCCTTCCATGTGGCCTCGCGCTGCACCGACTGCGGCGAATGCTCCCGCGTCTGTCCGCAGCATATTCCGCTGCATCTTCTGAACCGGAAATTCATCAAGGACTCGAACGCGCTGTACGGCGAATATCAGGCAGGCGCGGACATGGACGCCTGCCCGCCGCTCATGGACTTCCGCAAGGACGACTGTGAGCCGTCGGTCATTTATCAGAGGGGAGGCCCGCAGGCATGAAGAAAATCGCGAAAAGCAGTCTCAGCGGCCTCTTTGCCGCCATCGCGGCGACCCAGACGCTCTATATCCCCGCCGACGGAAAGGGCGGGCAGGCGTATTTCACGCCCTGGCAGGAGGGCATGGCGCTCTCGACCGCGCTGAACACGGCGCGCAGCGCCAAGGATCTCTTTTTCCCGCAGGTGGAGAACCTCATGGGCTTCAAGGTCACGGGCAAGCAGATCGAGCTGATCGAGCTGCGCGACGAGACGGCGCCGTTCGTCCTGTTCGGCGTGCGCGCGTGCGACTGCCGGAGCTTTGACATCCTCGACAGCGTCTTTCTGGCAGAGCCTGCCGACACCTATTATCAGGCACGGCGCGCGCACGGCACGGTCGTAACGCTGGCATGTGCCGAGCCGGAGGAGACCTGCTTCTGCGGCGCGTTCGGGATCGACGCGGCGGAACCGGCGGGCGATGTGACGTGCTGGCTGGACGCGGAAAACCTCTACTGGCGCGCCAACACCGAAAAAGGCGAGACGCTGACGGCGGCGCTTGCCATGCTGGAGGAAGCGGACGGCGCAGCCGTCGCGGCGCAGCAGGAAGCAGCGCGCGCGCTTCTCAAAAAGCTCCCGCTGGCGGAGCTGGAGCTCGGCGCGGTCGGTGCCGGGAAGACCAAGGCGCTCTTTGAACGCCCGGAGTGGCAGCGCCTTTCGGAAAGCTGCCTCGGCTGCGGCACCTGCACCTTCGTCTGCCCGACGTGCCAGTGCTACGACATTCAGGAATTTGACAACGGGAAGACGGTGCGCCGCTTCCGCTGCTGGGATAGCTGCATGTATTCGGACTTTACAAAAATGTCCGCCGGTCAGCCGCGTCCGACGCAGCTTGAGCGCTTCCGGCAGAGATTTATGCACAAGCTGGTCTACCATCCCGACAACCACGAGGGGACGTTCGGCTGCGTCGGCTGCGGCCGGTGCCTGCAAAAATGCCCCATCCACATGAACATCGTCAAGGTTATCAAAGAGCTGGGAGGTGCGGCGCAATGAGACACGATCCCCTGATCCCGATGATCGGCGTGGTGACAAAAATCCGCGTGGACACGCCCGACGTCAAGACCTTCCGCGTGGTGGGGCTGGACGGCAAAAAGCCCTTTGAGCACATTCCCGGCCAGTGCGCGATGCTCTCGATCCCCGGCGTGGGCGAGGCACTGTTTTCCATCACCTCCAGCCCCACGGAGGCAGATTATGTCGAGTTCTCCATCAAAAAATGCGGCTGCGTGACGGACTGGCTCCACAGCATGGACGAGGGCCAGCAGATCACCATCCGCGGCCCCTACGGAAACGGCTTCCCGGTCGACACCGCATTTGCGGGAAAGGATCTGCTGTTCATCGCGGGCGGCATCGGCCTTGCTCCGCTGCACTCGGTCATCAATTACTGCCGCCACCACCGAAGCCGCTACGGCAAGATCGACATTGTCTACGGCTCGCGCTCCAAGGAGGATCTGGTCGATTATCAGGAGATCCTCGATACGTGGTGCAGGGAGGACGGCATCAGTGTCCATCTGACCATCGACCGCGAGCAGCCGGACTGGGACGGACATGTCGGCTTCGTGCCGAACTATGTCAAGGAGCTTGCCTTCACAACGGACAAGACCGTCGTGATGTGCGGCCCGCCCATCATGATCAAGTTCACCCTCGCGGGGCTGATGGAGCTCGGCTTTGCGCGCGAGCAGGTGTACACCACGATGGAGCTGAAGATGAAGTGCGCGCTTGGAAAATGCGGCCGCTGCAACATCGGCGACAAATACGTCTGTAAGGACGGCCCGGTGTTCCGTTTCGACCAGCTCGACGAGCTGCCCAACGAATATTAAGGAGAAAACGCGATGGAAAACATGGTAAACGTTTTTCTGTTCGGGAAAAAATATGAAGTCCCGGAGAGCCTGACCATCATGGAGGCGATGGAATATGCGGGCTATCAGCTCGTGCGCGGCTGCGGCTGCCGCAACGGCTTCTGCGGCGCGTGCGCGACGATCTACCGCATCGCGGGCGACCGGGAGCTGAAGGCGTGTCTGGCGTGTTCGACCAAGGTCGAAAACAATATGTACGTGGCGACGCTGCCGTTCTTCCCGCTGGTGAAGGCGGTCTATGACGTGGAAAAGGTCAAGCCGACGGAGCAGATCATGATGCAGCTCTATCCCGAGATCTACGCCTGCGTCGGCTGCAACGCCTGCACCAAGGCGTGTACGCAGGGACTCAATGTGATGCAGTACATCGCTTACGCCCAGCGCGGCGAGTATGAAAAGTGCGCGGAGGAATCCTTTGACTGTGTGATGTGCGGCGTGTGCTCATCCCGGTGCCCGGCGGGCATCTCGCATCCGCAGGTCGCCATGCTGGCGCGGCGGCTCAACGGCAAGTATCTGGCGCCGCACTGTGCGCATCTCGACGAGCGCGTGCAGGAGGTCAGAGACGGCAAGTTTGAGGCTCTGATCGAGGGGCTGATGGGAAAGCTGCTTGACGAGATCAAGGAGCTTTACAACCACCGCGAGATCGAAAAGTAAGGAGGGAAAAGCAATGTATACCGATCCGAAAATTCTGGAATCCATCAAGCGGGTGGAAGCACACCGCGAGGAAAATGCAAAGCTCGACCCTCGCCGCATGACGGCAGAGGAGAAGGAGGTCCTGCTGCGGACATTCCACCCCGACTACCGTGAAAACCAGTTCACCGAGCTTCGCATCGGCCCGAACAAGGGCGGTAAGGTGCCGCTGGAGCTGGCAGCGCTGCTGGAGGGGCGCTCCCGTCTGGGAGAGCAGCTTCCGAGCCTGACCGAGCCGGACTACGATGCGGACGTGCTCATCATCGGCGGCGGCGGCGCAGGCTGCTCTGCGGCCATTGAGGCGCACAAGGCGGGTGTGAAGGTCCTGCTCGTCACGAAGCTCCGCACGGGCGACGCCAACACCATGATGGCGGAGGGCGGCATTCAGGCTGCCGACAAGCCGAACGATTCGCCCGCACAGCACTTCCTCGACGCCTACGGCGGCGGGCATTTTGCCGCGCAGAAGGATCTTCTCTGCAAGCTCGTCATGGACGCGCCGGAGGCCATCCAGTGGCTTTCGGGACTTGGCGTCGAATTTGACAAGGCGCCCGACGGCACCATGATCACGACGCACGGCGGCGGCACCTCCCGCAAGCGTATGCACGCGGCAAAGGACTACTCCGGTGCGGAGATCATGCGCACGCTCCGCGACGAGGTGCTGAATCACACGGATATTCAGGTCGTGGACTTCACCTCTGCCATCGAGCTTATCAAGGACGAGCAGGGACGCTGCGCGGGCGCGGTGCTTTTGAACATGGAGACAAAGGAGCTTCTGGCCGCGCGGGCAAAGACGGTCATTCTTGCGACCGGCGGCGCGGGCAGACTCCACTATCAGGGCTTCCCGACCTCAAACCACTACGGTGCGACCGCCGACGGACTCATCCTCGGCTACCGCGCGGGTGCAAGACTCCTGTATCCCGACACACTTCAGTACCATCCCACGGGCGCGGCGTTCCCGGCGCAGATCTTTGGCGCGCTGGTCACGGAAAAGGTGCGCTCGGTCGGCGCAATGCTCATCAACGCCGAGGGTGAGGCGTTCATGAACCCTCTGGAGACGCGCGATGTGGCGGCGGCGTCCATCATCCGGGAATGCTCCGCACACGGCAAGGGCGTCAAGACGCCGCTTGGCGATGCGGTCTGGCTGGACACGCCGATGATCGAGCTCAAGCACGGCGCGGGCACCATTGAAAAGCGCATCCCTGCCATGATGCGCATGTTTGCAAAGCACGGCATCGACATCCGCACCGAGCCGATCCTCGTCTATCCGACGCTCCACTACCAGAACGGCGGCCTGCACATCACAGTCGATGGGCAGACGGACGTGGAGAACCTCTTTGCCGCAGGCGAGGTCGTGGGCGGCATCCACGGGCGCAACCGCCTGATGGGCAACAGCCTGCTCGATGTGATCGTCTTTGGACGCAACGCGGGCCAGCACGCCGCAGAGAAGGCGAAGACAGTGACGACCGGCACGCTGACGCTCGCGCATGTCGCGGCATTCGAGGCCGAACGCGCGGCGGCGGGCATCGCAGACGGCGCGCTTTCGCCGCAGCTTTTGCCCGACTACACCAGAAAGGTCAACCCGTAAGCGCGGATGCGGGAAAAAGAGAAACGAGGAAAACGAAAATGTCCTTTACAATGAATGCGGCGAACTTCCTGATGCTCTCCGTCTTTGCCATTGCGGCGTTCGGATATATTCTGGGACGGATCACGATCAAAGGCATCAGCCTCGGCACAGCCGGCGTATTTGTCATCGCGCTGATCTACGGCGGCTTTTTCGGCGTTTTTTTCAATTCCAAGTTTGTGATCGAGGAGGTCAACTACGCCTCGCAGGCGCTGAAGATCGTTGAAAACCTCGGTCTGGTGTTCTTTGTCACCTCGGTCGGCTTCATCGCCGGGCCGAACTTCTTCAAGAATATGAAGAAGAATTTCAAATCCTATGTCCTTCTGGGGCTTGTCATCATTCTCTCCGGCGGCATTGCAGCGATCGCGTGCATTCTGATCGGCCGCGTGCTGGAGAGCGGTACAGACCCCAAGCAGCTGACAGCCATCATCACCGGCCTTCTCTCCGGCTCGCTGACATCGACCCCGGCGTTCTCCGCGACCAAAGAGGCAGTGGCGGCGCAGTATCAGGACGCCGTCACGGTCGGCTACGGCATTGCCTATCTCTTTGGTGTCATCGGTGTGGTGCTGTTCGTGCAGCTCATGCCGCGCATCGTCCACGCCGACATGGCGGAGGAGGTACGCAAGATCACGCATGTCGAGACGGGCGATGTTGCGAAGTTCAAGGGGAAGCTGCTGGAATTTGACGATTTCGGCTTCACACCCTTCGCTGCGGCGGCGGTGCTTGGCATTTTGATCGGCTCCGTCAGGTTCTTCGGCTTTTTCTCCCTGACCACGACGGGCGGTACGCTGCTGGTCTCGCTGGTATTCGGACATTTCGGACATGTCGGCCGCGCCGACCTGATGCCGAGCAAGAAGGTTCTGGAGACCTTCCGTGAGCTTGGCCTGATGGTCTTTCTGATCGGTGCGGGTGTTTCGGGCGGTATGAGCTTCGTCCGGTACTTCAGGCCCATCTACTTCGTGTACGGCGTCGTCATGACGCTGCTGCCGATGGTGCTTGGCTATCTGGTTGCAAAATATGTGCTGAAGCTGAACCTCCTCAACATCCTCGGCTCGATCACCGGCGGCATGACCTCCACGCCTGCCCTTGGCACGCTCATCCATGTGGCAGGCACGAGCAATGTCGCCTCGGCGTATGCCGCGACCTATCCCATCGCGCTCATTGCGGTGGTGCTGGTCACGCAGTTCCTTGTCCGTGTGTTCTGAATCAAAAATGGGGCTGTCTCTTAGTGAGACAGCCCCATTTGCGGCGTTGTTTATTGCTTTTGCAGCGTTACGGCCAGCTCGATGAGACCGTAGACGACGGGCTGGTGCAGCAGATAGATCCAGAGCGACTGCCGCCCGCACCACTGAAAGAAACGGAAAAGGAAAAAATCCTGTGCCGTGCCGGGCAGAAGCGTCCGCTTTTCGTGATAGAGCGTCCTGCCGATGACGATGCCGAGCAGGAACCAGCCGAGCTGCGGCAGGAGCGGGAAAAAGTCGCTCGAGGTAAAGCCGGGGTAGACGAAGCCGAGCGGAAAGAGCCACCGCACGGAAAAACGCATACCCTGAATGGCATATCCGATGGCAACGATCGCGGCGGCAAGCACGCTGAGCGCCGTCGTGGGGAGCTTTTTGAGCAGGGGATAGAGCATCATGCAGACGCCCAGCAGATGCAGCACACCGAATTTCACCACCACGTCGGAGGCGGCCATGCCCATCCGGTACATCCCGAGGGTGACGAGCGTGATCAGCATACCGCACCCAAAGACCAGCACGCCGCGCCGGAAGCTCCGCGAGCCGAGCGTGGCGCAGCAGCCGGACAGAACGACAAAAATCGCGCCTCCGTACTGCTGAATGAAGGTATAGAGCGGCGGGAAATCGACCTGCTTTCCGAGGAAATAGACCAGATCGAACATGAAGTGGACAAAGATGACACAGACAATGCAGAACCCGCGCAGGGCGTCAAGCTCCCAGATGCGTTCGCGTTTTTGCTCCATAATTTGCTCCTGATACAATGTGCGGGCCGCAAAGGCCCGCACGGATTTTTTGCTTACTCCTCGTTCTGCTCGAGCGCGGCCTGACGTTCGGCTTCTTCTTCCTCCAGCACGCGGTAGGCGACCTTGCCCACCAGCGTTTTCGGAAGCTCAGCGCGGAACTCGATGTCATACGGCATGGCGTACTTTGCAATGTGACCGCGGCAGTACTCCAGCAGCTCCTGCTTGACGGCCTCTGACGGCTCGTAGCCCGGCCGCAGGACGACGAATGCCTTGACCTTCTGCATCTTGTACGGGTCCTTGACGCCGATGACACAGGACAGGAGGACTTTTTCGTGGCCGTCGATGATGTTCTCGAGCTGACCGGGATAGACATTGTAGCCGGAGGTGACGATCATGCGCTTGATGCGCTGGGAGAAGTAGACGAAGCCATCTTCATCCATCTTGCCGAGATCGCCGGTGTGCATCCAGATGCGCCCGTCGGGATGGCGGCGCAGGGTGCTTCTCGTCTCCTCGTCGTTGTCCATGTAGCCCAGCATGACGGACGGGCCGCTGATGCAGATCTCGCCCTCCACGTTGGGATCGACCTCGTCGGTCGTGCCGACCTTGACGACCTTGTAATAGGTGTCGGGGAAGGGGACGCCGATGGAGCCGACGCGGTTATAATCCTTCGGCGTCAGGCAGCTTGCCGTGACGCACTCCGTCAGGCCGTAGCCCTGACGGATCTGGACGGAGGCATTGTGCGCCTTGAGGAATTCGTCAACCTTCTTCTTCAGCTCGATCGACAGGCTGTCGCCGCCGCAGAACACGCCCTTGAGACAGCTCAGGTCGGCGTTTTCCAGCTTTTCTGCACGCAGCAGCGCCTCGAACAGCGTGGGCACACCGGGGATGATGTTCGGCTGCTTCTTGATAAGAAGCTCCGCATAGGTTTTGACGTTGAACTGCGGAACAAGGATGCAGCAAGCGCCGCCGATGAGTGCGGTGTGGATGCCGATGCCAAGGCCAAAGCCATGGAAGACAGGCATGACCGAAAGCATCTTCATGCCGTTGATGGGAGCAAAGCCCGACGCGGCGATGGTCTGAAGGCCGAGGGCGTTGAAGTTGAGGTTGCTGAGCATGATGCCCTTGGTGGTGCCGGTCGTTCCGCCGGAGTAGAGGATGGACGCGCAGGCGTCTGCGGCAGGCAGGCGTCTGGGCAGCGGAAGATCACGCTTTTTGCCCATGCGCATAAACTCATTCCACCAGATGTAATCGCCCTTTCTGGGCGGGGCAGGGTACTTGCGCGCCTTGGTGAGCTCGTAGCCGACCGCCATCGCAAGGGGCAGCTCGTCCTGAATGCGGGCAAGAAGGAGCTTGCACGGCGCCTTCAGCTCCGGCAGGATGGACGCGACCTTGGTGTAAAACTGGTCGAGCGTCAAAATGGCCTTGGAATGGGAGAAATCGAGATAGTGACGGATCTCGCCGGCTGCGGACAGGGGGTGGATCATGTTCGACACCGCGCCGATGCGGTTGAGGGCGTAAAAGCTATCGACCGCCTGCGGACAGTTCGGCATACAGATCGTGACATGATCGCCCTTCGTGATGCCAAGCGCGAGATAGGCCTTCGCGGTGGCGTCGATGCGGCGCATAAACTCGGCATATGTCGTCTTTTTGCCCATGAATTCATAGGCGTCGTTTTTGGGGAATTTCTCTGCGGCAATGCGTACCATGCCGTAGAGACTTTCCTTGGGATAGGTCAGGTGATGCGGAGTACTTCCGTAATAGCTGAGCCATGGTGCAGAGGAGGAAATGCTCATTGTTGTCATCCTTTCTTGTTTCACGCGGGAGGCCCGGATGAGCATCCCGTACACACCTGCGATGTTCCGGCGCACACACACCTGCCGAAAGACCGCTGCGTAGAATTATACCGTTTCTTTGCGGAAAATTCAATATTTTTCGAGGATTTTAGGAGGAAACGGCTGTTTTCAGCGATTCAGAAGCCGCGCGATAAACGTCCGGCGCACCTTCATCGCACCCTTCGGGCAGAACTCCTGACAACAGAAGCAGTGGATGCAGGCAGAGCGGTCGATCTTCGGGAGCTTGTTTTTCATTTTGATGGCCTTGGCGGGGCAGACGTTGGCGCATTTGCCGCAGCCGATGCACTCCGGCGCATGGACGCTGGGGTCAGAGCGGAAGGCTCTGCGCGCAATGGAGGCGGTGATCTTTCCGATGATGCCGCTTCCGACGTGGAACGCCGCGATCGGCTTCTGAGCTTCAGGCACATCAAAGTCGGGCTTGCGCAGCGCGGCGTAATCGCCGCACACATGCAGCTCTTCCGCCGTCTGCGGGATCAGACCGCGCGCCAGCGCGGCCGCGAGCGTCGGCACATCCTTTGCCGTGAGGCCGATCAGATCGGCGCAGAGCAGGTCGAGCTTGTGAGACGAGCACGCTGCCGCGACCGCACCGAGATGGACGGGCGTGCCCTGTGTGGGGCCGTTTCCCTCCATGCAGGTGATGGCGTCGCAGATGCAGAGGCGCGGCTTAAAGTACTCGTTCAGATCGACGAGCATGTTTGCAAAATCGCCCGGATCGGGGTATTTGTAGTGATATTCCGGCTTCATGGTGCCGGGGATGACGCCGAACAGATTCTTCGCGGCGTTGGACATGCCCATCATGCCATGGCTCTTGAGCTTGCAGAAATCGATGATGGCGTCGGCGCCGTCGAGCCATGCGGTGTAGGAGAACTGGTGCGCGCAGACTGCGTCGGGGAACACAGCCTCCGACCTTGCGAAGTTCTGGTTGAGCTGCGCCCCAACCTCCTCGCAGGCGTGCATTCCGGTCACGTCATAGACGTGCGCCAGATGCGCGGCATTGAAAAGACCGCCGGGGCTGTCACCGACAACCACAGCCGCGCCGCGGGCGGTAAGCAGCTTCACAAGCTCGCACAAAAGCGTCGGATGCGTGGTTGCGGCGCTCTCCGGCGGCATGGCAGAGACCAGATTGACCTTGATGGCAATGCACATACCGGGCTGCACCCAGTCGAGGCCGCCGAGCGGCGCAAGCACGCTTTCCAGCGCGTGGCGGCAGGCTTCCGCTTCATATTCCTCACAGCGGACGATGGAAACATCTGTATTCATTCGGCTCGTCTCCGTTTTCAGCATATTTTTCATATCATACCACAGTTGCGGCTTGATTTCAAACAGAAGCGTGTCAAAATACGCAGTGTTTACAAATTGGTGAATATCTGTTATAATAAAATGTCAAAACATGGTCTGAACGTGCAAAAGACGCGGCTTTTTGTAATGGACCAAAAGAAAGGAGCCTTCTTATGGACAACAGAGACGGCTTTGACATCCAAAAACTGGACCGCGAGGTAGATGAACTCCTTTCCGACGTAAAGGATCTTCTGAATGAAAACGCAGACTCTGTGAATGAAAGCGGGGGAGAGGACGCTGCGGACGCGGATGCAGCTGCGCCGGAGCTTCCGCAGGAGCAGGTGCCAGAGACGCCGGCATTTCCGCCGGAGGCAATGTCGGATGCGACCGTGGTGTATAAGCCGCTGACGTATTATGAGCAGTCCAAGCCTGCCTATCAGACCGCACGCCGCGCGCAGTATGAGCGCGAGCGGGAGCATGCGCGGCTGGAGCGCGAACGGCAGCGCCTTGCGCGCGAGGCCGAGGAGGAAAAGATCATGCAGGAGCTGGAGCAGCGGCAAAAAAAGCCGCGCGGCCGCGCAAGTACCGAGCCGCCTGAGGACGCGCGGGACTACGCGGATTGGCTCTATGAGCAGGGCGACGGCGAGCAGACCGTGATGCAGCGTGAGGCGCTTGCGCAGCGCGAGCGCGGCGGCGAGCCGCCGAAACAGAAAAAGAAACGCCGTCCGGTGCGCACGGTGCTGATCGTTTTGCTGGTACTGCTGCTGGCGGGAACGGCGGCGCTCTGGATCGCGGCAAAGCAGCCGAAGGCGGAGAGCGCGCTTGGCGCGCGCCGCAAGGACTGCGCCACGATCCTGCTGGCGGGCACGGACAAGGATGGCTTCCGAACGGACACGATGATGCTTCTGTCGATCGACCGGGCAAACGGAACGCTCAGTCTTGTATCCATTCCGCGCGATACGCTGGTTTTCTGCGAATATGCCATTCCGAAGATCAACTCGGCCTATGGCTGGGGCGGCGGCGGTGAGGACGGTATGCGCGAGCTGATGCTCCGCGTCAGTGAGATCATCGGCTTTGAGCCGGATGGCTACGTCCTGATCGGTCTGGAGGGCTTTGAAAAGCTGATCGACGCTATGGGCGGCGTAGAATTCAACGTTCCCATAGATATGCGCTACAGCGACCCCACGCAGGGGCTTGAGATCGATCTCCGGGCAGGCGAGCAGCGCCTCAGCGGCAGCGACGCCATGCAGCTTGTCCGCTTCCGCTCCGGCTATGCCATGGCAGATCTGGACAGAGTCACGGTGCAGCGGGCGTTTGTGAAGGCGGCGCTCAGTCAGTGGCTCTCGCCGGAGAAGCTCCTGCGCCTTCCGAGCGCTCTCAATACGCTCAAAAAGTACACGCAGAGTGACCTCACGACGGAGAATTACCTCTGGCTGGCAGAGTCTGCGATGTTCTGCGACCTTGAAAGCGTCCGAATGGAGACGCTTCCCGGCACGGCCATGTACATCGGCGGCGGCTCATACTATGTGCTCGACCCGTCCGGTGTTGCAGAAACGGTCAACACCTGCTGCAACCCCTATGAGCAGGGCGTCGCCGTTTCCGACCTCAGCATCCGCGTCGGATAAGAGAAAAACGAAAGGTAAACTGGAAGCATCCCCCACCCGCCGGACAGCGGATGGGGGATGCTTTGCTGTGTGCATTTTGAAATCAGCGCGTGCAGGCTTTTCGCCTCACTTGCAGCTTCCGCTCTCCAGCAGCGCGTCCTGAAGTGTCTTGAGGGCTTTTTTCTCAATGCGCG
>OMBZ01000195.1_pt1 | contig 22352 bp, 18 predicted proteins | sample 1673831 | NCBI WGS metagenome assembly OMBZ01 (sample SAMEA103958129, study PRJEB25191) | human gut metagenome | reverse complement strand
TGCCGATGAGCATCGTCTGCTGGATGATGACCATGATGATCGCCGGCATGACGAAGGTTCCGTAACCGAGGTAAGGGTTGAAGAGGTTGTGCGCCTGGTAGATGACGGGCTGCGTCGTGGCCTGCGCCTGCGGGATGTTGGCCCCCTTGGCGATCAGCCGCTGGAACTCGACCATGGCGCCGGTCTGCCCGATCGAGGTCACGAGCTCCTGGAATACCTGCCGGTACATGAGGAAGTAGCTCGCGTCGCAGTAGATCGCCACGACGGCCTGCTCACCGCCGTAGAGTTTCTCGGCGTAATTCGACGGGATGTAGACCACGCCGTAGATCTTGCGGTCGTAGAAGAGCCGGCGGGCCTGCTCCATGTCGGTGGGCTCGTAGGCCACATAGGTGTTCGGACCCGCGTTGAAGGCCTCGATCAGGCTGCGGCTCGTCGGCGTGCGGCTCTCGTCCACCACGCCGATGGGGACGTTGCGCAGCACCTGCGCCCCGTAGGCCAGCGAATAGGCCGTGGCGTAGATCAGCAGCGCAAAGACGAGAATCAGCATGACGCCGCCGTCGGTGAAGATCGTGCGGTACTCGTTGCGCATGACCGTCAGCAGCTGCTGGCGGTAGGATTTCATCTGTCTCGAAAAGCGGCTCATGCTACAGTCTCCCCCAGAATTTCTGCTCCGTGCAGACCCGTTTGAGCCGGGGCAGGCACAGGAGCGGTAAAACAACGAATAGCGACATCCAGCCCAGATCGGGCAGCGAGCAGACGACCGGTGCGCCGCGCAGCATCTGATCCACGAACAGGTCGGTGTAGTAGGTGAACGGGAAGAGGCGGCTCAACCACTGCATGGGCTCCCACATGGCCATGATCGGGAAGGTCAGGCCCGAGAAGGTGAAGGCCAGCACGGAGTAGCCGCCGCCGATCGAGAGCGAGAGCCGGAGGTTGGCCAGCAGCGAGACGATCAGCACGGAGATCGCCTGATAGCTCATGATGAAGAGCAGCGTGCCCGTGAGAATGATCGCGAGCGAGCCGTTGAGCGGCGTGCCGACGACCTTGAAGATGATGACGAACATCGCGAGCGAGAGCAGGAACATCCCCACCGTGACGGGCAGCGTCTTGCCCAGCAGCGCCGCGCCCACCGAGTCGTCGGCCGTGCGGAGCCACTCGCGGGCCGTGGCGTTCTTGAGCTCCGTGCCGATCGAGAAGACGGTCGTCAGCACGACGAAGATGAGCAGCATCATCGGCAGGAAGCTCGGCGAGAGGTAGTAACCGTAGTTGATGTAGGGATTGAACAGCACGTGGCGGTCGAAACGCACGGGCATCAGCTGTGCCATGGCCTGCCGTTCGGTCAGCCCCTGCTTGGTGAGCAGCTGCAGCTGGATGCCCGCCGAGAAGGTCGTCACGGCGGTCTGAATATCCTTCGAGAGCAGTCCGTTGACGGTGATGTTCGTGCCCGAGACGTAGTTTTCGATGTGGGTCTGCGTGTTGCTCAGGATGCACTTCTCGAAGAAGGCCGGAATCTGCACGATAGCCATCACCCGGCCCTCGCGCATGAGCCGCTCGCCCTCGTCGATGTCCTGGATGTCGTAGGCGACCATCGCCGTCGGCGTGTCGTCGATCATCTGCGCCACCTTGCGCGAGAGCGTCGTGTGGTCCTCGTCGAGGATGGCAATGGGGATGTTGCGCGCCACGCCCTGGTTGAAGAGCAGGGCGAAGAAGGCGAACGATAAGAGCGGCAGGACGAGCATCAGCGTAAGGTACATCGGCTGGTGCGTCATACGCACCAGCTCCCGTTGCAGCACGGCCCAGGTATTCCGCAGAAAACGCATCGCCCGATCAGTCGATTTTGTCCCAGTCCACCAGTGCGCTCATGCCGGGGCGCAGCTGCCCGGCGTCACCCGTCGGGCGGGCCTTCACGGCGAAGGTGCGGATGTCGAAACCGCCCTGCGTGCGCGTGGCCGCCCAGGTGGCGAAGTCGGCCTGCACGGCGATGTAGCTCACCTCGAGCTCCACGTCGCGGTCCAGCGCCGGGACGTAGGCCGTCATGCGCGTGCCGACCTTGATTTTGGGCAGGAGCGTCTCCTTGACGTTGAAGGTCACCCACAGGTCGCTCATGTCGAGGATCGCCACGACGGGATAGCCGCTGCCCACGAGCTCGCCCTGCTGGGCGACGATCGTCGAGACCTCGCCCGCGACGGGCGAATAGACCATCGCGTCGCCGATGTACGACTCGACCTCGCTCACGGCCCCCTCGGCCTGGCGCACCCGTGCGGCGGCCGCCTCCTTGTCCTCCTTGCGGGCGCCGTCGGCCGCCATATCGTACTGCGCCTTCGCGGCCTGCGCCGTGGCCTTCATGGCCTCGTAGTTGGCCGTCGCCTCGTCGAGCTTCTGGGTCGGAACGACCCCCTGGTCGTAGAGGTTCTTCACCCGCTCGTAGGTCTTGCGGGCCAGCTCCAGCCCGGCCTGCGCCTTCTCCCACATGTTCAGCGCGGCTTCGATCTGCTGGATGCGTGCTCCGGCCACGGCTGCGGCATCGAGCGCCGCGGCGGCACTCTTCACGGCCTCGGCCTGCGCGAGCTTGGCGTCGAGTTCGGGCGTCGAGAGCACGTAGAGCAGCTGCCCCTTCTCGACGCGGTCCCCCTCGGCGACCTTCATGGCGTCGATGCGGCCCGGAACCTTCGACGAGGCTTTGTAGGTCGTGCATTCGACGGTTCCCTGGATCAGCATCGGACTCCGCTTGGTGAGGTACCAGCTGATGAGTGCGACCGAGAGCAGAATGACCGCTGCGGCCGCGACGACTCCGTAAATGTTGCTTCGTTTCATATCGGTAGTTGTTATTTCTTATCGAAATAGATCGGCCGGGCGTCGGCACGCCGGGCGTAATCGGCGAACTCCTCGCTGATACCCGCCGCTTCGAGCAGCCGGGCAAGCGCCAGATCGAACTTGTAGGCCGCCTGGAGCCGTTCGGCACGCACCCCCGCGAGGTTCAGCTCGGCGTCGATCAGGTCCGACGACGAGCTCATGCCCTCGAGGAAGGCGGCATTCTTCATGCGGAGGTACTCCTCGGCGAAGGCGAGCGACGAGTCGATCGAGGCCATCTGGTTGCGGTAGTTGAGCAGTTGGTTGTAGAGCTTCTCGATCAGCACCGCAATATCCTGCCCGGCCTTGTTCTGCAACTCGCCCACGCGGCGCACGGTCTGCCGGGCCGCTGAATATTTGTATTCGCGGTTCAGTCCGTCGAAGAGCTTGATGTGTATCCCCACGCCCACGGCCCAGCGCGGCACGAGGCCCGAGACCTGGTAGTTGTAGAAGGTGCCGCCGCCCATGGCCGCCACCTGCGGCAGGAAGTCGGCACGCTGTGCGCGCACCCCCTCCTCGGCCAGCTGCCGCTTGAGCGACACCTGGTTGAGCAGCGGGTTGCGCTCCTGCGCGAGGGCCTGGTAGTCGGCCAGCTCACCGATCTCGTCCACCATGAACATCGCCGTTACGGGCTGCCAGTCGTTGTCGCGTCCCAACGTGTTCGACAGGGCGCTGGCCACGGTCTCGGCCTCGAGCTCGGCGTTGGCCAGCTCGCGCTCGGCCTCCGTCATCTTGAACTCCACGTAGAGGCGCTCGCTGCGCGAGATCATGCCGTTCTTCTCGAGAGCCACGGCATCCTCGAGGTGGCGGCGTACACCGTCGACCACCTGCCGGCGCACCTCGACGACCTGCCGCGCGAGCGACAGCCCGAAGTAGCGTTCGACGAGCTCCGAGATCAGCGCGTTGCGCGTCTGGTCGCCCTGTGCCTCGGCCGTGCGCTGGTTGATCTTCGCGGCACGGTTCGCGGCGTTGATCTTGCCGCCCAGCCAGATGGGGAGGGTCACCTCACCGCCCACGAAGCCCAGACTGCGGTCCTGAATCGTGAGCGACCAGTCGGCCGCAAGCAGCGGTGAAATCAGCCCCTGGATCGTCGGAATGTACTGCGGCGGCACCATGCCGCTGCCGAGAATCTGACCCGCAAGTCCGTTCACCGGCTCCTTCATGTCGTTGAGATCGAATCCGATATCCTTGCCCAGGTAGGCGTAGGCGCCGGTTACCCCGATGCGGGGCATGCGCAGACCGATGGCGGCCCGGCGCTCCTGCACGGCGGCCTTCTCCTCGTAGGCGGCGGCCTTCATGGCGGGGTTGTCCGTCAGGGCGGCCGTGATGGCTTCGTCGAGCGACAGCAGCTGCCCGTCGGGCTGTGCGGCGAGCGGCACGGCGACCGTCAGGGCGGCGGCGGTCAACAGGGTTCTGACAGCAGATTTCATAGCGTAAATCATATTTATGCGGCAAATATATGCGGAATCTCCGGATATTCGCCACAGTGCATGCACTTTTGACCAATATTAAGCCTTTATGGACACAAAATGTGCCTCTTTCAATGCTTCAGGTGGGCATTGATCTTCAGCACTTCGTCGCCCAGATCGGGATAGAAGCGCACGTCGACGCCCTCTTCGCGCAGGGTCTGCGCTCCGCGGCAGCAGGCGAAGCGGTCGGGTTCGTAGAGGGCGAAGGCCACGTGGGCGAACCCGTGGCGCAGGATCAGCTGCGTGCAGCTTTCGGGCTCGCTCCGCCGTGTCGAGCAGGGCTCCATCGAGGAGCAGATCGACGCGCCGCGCAGCTCGGCACCCGCCCGCAGCGCCTTGGCAATGGCCTCCTGTTCGGCATGGTGCGTGGGTGACGTCTCGTGGGTGTATCCCGTGAAGAGCTCGCCCGCCGTCGTGCGGATCACCGCCCCGACGCGGTAGCAGGTGTCGCACGGCACGCAGCGGCGGCTTTCGCGGATGGCCAGCGCGAGGTCTTCCCGGTCCCGGGCCGCGGTGTCCGCACGGAGCCTCCATACTGCAACCTCCATGCCGTCGTTCAATCGCTCGCGGCGGCACGGCAGCGAGGTGTCGGGGTGCAGGTCGAGCCGTGCGCCGCCCCGCTCGGGTCCGAGCGTCAGCGCGGGGTTCACCGCCAGGCGCAGCGTGTCGGCCAGCCCGGCGTCGAAGAACTGGCGCAGCGTCCGGGCGCCGCCCTCGACAAAGAGCGAGCCGATGCCGCGTTTTTCGAGTTCCGTGACGACGGCCGCGGCCGTGAGCGGCGCGCCCGGGAGGATCACCTCCGCCACCCCCTCCAGCGCCGGGATCGGCACCTCGGAGAAGACCAGCCGGTCGGCGTCGCCCTCCGTGAAGAAGCGCATCGCGGGCGAGAGCCGTCCCGAGCGGGTCATCGTCACCTTCGTCAGATCGGGTCGCAGCCCGCGGGCCGCACGCCGGGCCCGGGCCTTCCCGTCGCGCAGCAGCAGCGCGGGGTTGTCGCGCCGCAGCGTCTCGGCGCCGACCAGAATGGCGTCGTGGTCGGCCCGTAGCGCCAGGACGGCCGCCCAGTCCTCCGGTGTGGAGATCATCAGCCGCCGGGGCGTATTGTCATCGAGGTAGCCGTCGGAAGTGATCGCGGCAGAGAGGGTTATTCGCATCGTTTCAGGGTAAAAAGCGTTACTTCGGGCCAGGCGCCCAGCCGCATCGGATAGGCCACGTAGCCCGTGCCGTCGTTGATGTAGAGCGTGCGCCCCTGCTCGTCGTAGCGGCCGCTCCAGCGTTCGTAGAGCCACGCCGCGGGTGACCAGGCCCGGCCGAAGAGCCGGACCTTGAACTGCATGGCGTGGACGTGTCCCGCGAGGGTCAGGTCGCCGTATCCGCGGGCGGTGATCTGCTCCCAGAGCTGCGGCAGGTGCACGGCCGTCAGGTTGTAGAGCGAGTCGGGCACGCCGGCGTACACGCGGTCGAGGTTCGTGGCCTCCAGGTCGCTGTCGTGCCGTTGCTTGCGCAGCGCGGGGTCGAACGAGACGCCCGAGAGCGAGATGCTGTCGCCGCCGCGGTGCAGGTAGAGGGTCTCGTCATCGAGCACGCGCCACCCCATCGCCCGCTGTGCGGCCAGCAGGTCGGCAAGCGACCGCTCGCGGGGCAGCGAGACCGTATCCCGGATGTAGGACCCGACGTCGTGGTTGCCCGTGACCGAGACGACCGGTGCCTCGATGCGGCGGAGCAGCCGCACGGCCCGCTTGTCGAGCTCCGAGGCGCGGATGTTGACCAGGTCGCCCGTGAAGACGACCAGCTCGGGATGCAGGGCATTGACCGAGTCGACGATGCGCGTGAGCTCCCGCTCGGGGGAGACGATCGTGCCGAGGTGCATGTCCGAGAGTTGCACGATGCGCATGCCGTCGAATCCGGCGGGCAGGCGCGGCGAGCATACCTCCACGCGGCTGACGTGCACGCCTGTGCGGCCGAGCGTGGCACCCCAGATGAGCGCCGCGATGATGCCGCAGGCGATCACGATGCCCGTACGGCGGAGGTGCAGCAGCCGAAAAATATAGCAGACGAGCCGCGGCAGCACGGTGAGCATCCATATCCACACGAGCCACATCACTGCGGCCATGTAGCCGGTCGTGTTGTCGCGCACGACAAGTCCGGCCAGCGGCACCGCGACCGGGATGAGGTCCGTGACGCCGCACCAGAGCATCCGGAGCGGGGCAACGGGCCTGTGTTGCAGCCGCAGGCGGCGGAAGCGGAGCACGTCGGCAAGGATGGCCGCGGCGCCGAGCAGGGGTATGACGAGAAAAAGAAGCATCGGTCGTATTTTTTCGGCCTTTATATAAGGTAGTGCGGTTCGTGACCGCAACTGCCGGGCCGAAGTTTCACAAAGATAGAAATTTTTTGCATATTTGATGGTTTTATTTGGCATACAACTTGAACATCGGCCCGCGGGATACTAAATAAAATCTTACAGCCTATGAAAACAATCCGACTTCTGATCGTGCTTCTGCTGCTCGCATCGTCCGCCTCGGCGCGGCATCGCCTCTCCCGCAAGGACGGGTATGCCCCGACGGTCTACCTCGTCTCCGTCCACGAGGTGGATACCATCTACAACAGCGGTTCCCTGCGCCAGGCGGCACTGGAGAATCGTGCCGCCGTGGCGGAAGCCCAGCAGGACTATCTCGAGACGCACCGCACGGGATTCCAGCAGGACGACTATCCGAAATTTGTCTTCACGTCGAAGAACAACCGTTTCTCCTTCGCCGTGGGCGGCTTCGTCGCCCTGCGCACGGGATACGACTTCGACGGCATCTCGGACAACATCGACTTCATCCCCTACGAGATCCCGATTCCGGGCAACTACAACACCGAACAGAAGCTGATGATGGACGCCTCGACCTCGCGGCTCTACATCTCGGCCATAGCCAACACCCGGGCGTTGGGACGTGTCGTGGTCCATATCGATACGGACTTCCGCGGCGGTGCGCCGGGCAGCTATACACCGCGTCTGCGCTCGGCCTATGTCAACTTCCTGGGGCTGACCTTCGGCCGCGACATCACGACCTTCTGCGACCTGCAGGCCGCGCCCACGACCATCGATTTCCAGGGCCCCAATGCCTATAACTACGATTTTGCCACGCTGATCCGCTACGAGGTGTCGTTCGCCCGCCGGCACATGACCTTCGGCATCGCGGCCGAGATGCCCCGGGTCAGCGGCACCTACGGCGACAACTTCGCACCGATGCATCAGCGCGTGCCGGACGTTCCGGCCTATCTGCAGGTAGCCTGGGGCAAGGATATGTCGAGCCACCTGCGCCTGTCGGGCATCGTGCGCAACATGTATCTGTACAACAACCGCACGCAGAGCACCACCTCGCTGCTGGGCTGGGGCGCCCAGTTCAGCGGCACGATCCGGGTGGGGCGGCCCCTGCAGCTCTTCATGAACGGCGTATACGGCGAGGGCATCACCCCCTACATGCTGGACCTGATCGGCTCGGGCCTCGACTTCACGCCCGACCCGAACGATGCGTCGCGCATCCGCACCACGCCGATGTGGGGCTGGCAGGCCGCCGCACAGATCAACCTCTCGCCGCGTCTGTTCCTCTCGGGCGGCTACTCGATGGTCCGCATCGACAAGAGCGACGGCTTCTATGCCGAGGACGAATACCGGCAGGGACAGTACATCTTCGGCAACATCTTCTATTCGGTGACGCCGCGCTTCAAGATCGCCGGCGAATACCTCTACGGCACGCGCGAGAACATGTCGGGTGTCGAGAGCCACGCCAACCGCGTCAACATGCTGTTGCAGTACAGCTTCTGACGCACGCCTCCGCCGCGCGCGGAATGCGGACGGGCACGAATGCGCCGTCCGCATTTTTTACTATCTTTGTCTGCGAAAACAAGATTGCCCGAAACATGGACTTCATTGCACAATACAACCTGACGGGGCTGGTGATCGGCCTCGCGACGTTCCTCATCATCGGGGTGTTCCACCCGCTCGTCATCAAGGGCGAATACCACTTCGGCGTGCGCATCTGGTGGGTTTTCCTGCTCATGGGGCTTGCCGCCATTGCGGCGTCGGTGGCCGTGCGGCATGTCGTCTGGTCGACGCTGCTGGCCGTCTGGGGCGCCTCGTCGCTCTGGTCCATCGGCGAGCTGTTCGAGCAGCGCAAGCGCGTGGCCAAAGGGTGGTTCCCGCGCAATCCCCGCAGAAAGGAGTAGCCGGCCGGCCACCGTACGGGACGCACAACATGGCAGCCTACTATAAAATAAAGTGGGGGTCCATCCCGGGGTGCGGTCCCGGCCGAGCGGGGTGTCAGCGCGCTAGCAGCGAATCGGTGTCGAGGCGGAAGGTGCGGTAGGCGTCGCCCAGACGCATCGTGTCGGCTGCCTCGGGCGGGAGGATGCGGTAGCCCGGCAATGCCACCCAGACGGGCACGGCCCGGGCCGTGTACTCCATGCGGCCGTCGGGATGCTTCGTCACCCCGATCTCGGCCAGCAGGCCGCCGTCGCAGTACCTGCGGCGCTGGTTCGAGACGAGATTTCCCAGCGAATAGAAGACCGCCGAGGCCGAGTCGGCCTCGTAGGGCTGCACGACGTGCGGGTGGCTGCCGATAACGAGGTCGGCGCCGTGCCGCCGCAGAAAGCGGGCCAGCATCCGCTGCGAGTCGTTCGGACGGCGTTCGTACTCGTTGCCCCAGTGGATGCAGACGGCGATGCAGTCGGCACCGGTGTGCCGTGCTGCGGCCAGGTCGCGCGCCATGGCCGCGGTGTCGATGCGGTTGACGAGCGTACCGGCCGGGACGGGCAGGCCGTTCGTGCCGTAGGTGTAGTTGAGCAGGGTGATCGAGATGCCGCCGCGTCGGAGCAGCAGCGGGTGGTTGTGCCGGTAGTCGGCCGAGTCGCGGAAGACGCCCGTGTGGCGGATGCCGCAGCGCTCCAGCTCACGGACGGTCGTGCGGATGCCACTCTGCCCGCCGTCGCAGCAGTGGTTGTTGGCCAGCACGGCGACGTCGACCCCGGCCTCGTGCAGCGCATCGGCCAGCGCCGCGGGCGAGCGGAAGACGGGATAGCCCGCATAGGGCTCCGCATCGGCGAGCGTCGTCTCGAGGTTGATGACCACGAGGTCCGCGGCCCGGAAACGGGGCTCAAGCGCTGCGAAGACCTCGCCGTAGTCGAATCCGCCGTTGCGGCGTGCCGACTGGATCTGCGGCAGGTGCTGCATGACGTCGCCGCCGAAGAGCAGCCGGATGTGCTCCGGCGCCGGTGGCTCGGGCATGCGGACCGCGTGCTCCCGGCGATCGGGAACGCAGCAGGCAGCCGCGAGCAGCGCGGCGCAGAGTATCGGACGCAGGTATTTCATCCTTCGGGGCGTTCGTGACTGCAAAAATAGGAAATATTCGGGAAACGGACGGCTCCCTGCGCCCGGGGACGGCGTTTTCGGGAGATGAAAAAGGTGTATAGATAATCCGAATAGATCCATAAAAACTACCGATCGCGATTTTTTGGCGAAGTGAAACGGATTTTTGCTATCTTTGCTCCAGACAAACACCAAACACGACAAAACTATGGAAAAGAGCATCAAGGGTACACGTACCGAACAGAATCTGCTGAAGGCATTTGCCGGCGAGAGCCAGGCACGCAGCCGCTACGTCTTCTTCGCGAGCAAGGCCAAGAAGGAGGGATACGAACAGATCGCAGGCGTCTTCGCCGAGACGGCCGAGCAGGAGAAGGAGCACGCCGAGCGTTTCTTCAAGTTCCTCGAGGGCGGCGAAGTGGAGATCACGGCCAGCTACCCCACCGGACCCATCGGCACGACGGCCGAGAACCTGCTCGCCGCAGCCAAGGGTGAGAACGAGGAGTGGGATGTCCTCTACCGTGAGTTCGCCGAGGTGGCCGACGAGGAGGGCTTCGCCGAGATCGCAGCCGCCTTCCGCATGATCTCGATTGTCGAGGCCGAGCACGAGCGCCGCTACCTGAAGTTGCTGAGCCGCCTGACCGACGGCAACTTCTTCAAGCGCGACGGCAAGATCTGGTGGCAGTGCCGCAACTGCGGCTTCATCATCGAGGCCGAGGAGGCTCCGAAGCTCTGCCCCGCCTGCAAGCACCCGCAGGCCTACTTCGAGCCCAAGAAGGAGAACTATTGATCGCGCGGCCGCACGGCCGGTGATCCGTCATCGGGCCGCACTCTTCACGGAGTGCGGCCTTTTCGTATCCGGACCGGCGATGCGGTCTTTGCGGCAGCCGGCGGGTGAATTGTCCGCCGCCTGAGAAGATTCTCCGCGGCCGAAGGCGGAAAATCCGGAAAAACATCGTATATTTGCAAGGATAAACGATTCGCGGCAGAAGAGCCCGTGCACGGCGGCAGTCCGTGCTCCCGCCCCGGGCGGAGCCTCTTTGGGCCGTTTTACCGAAGCACACGTTAACGACAGACATGGCAGACGAAAAAATCATCTTTTCGATGGTCGGGGTCAGCAAGACCTTCACCAACCAGAAAAAGGTCCTGAACAACATCTACCTCTCGTTCTTCTACGGCGCCAAGATCGGCATCATCGGTCTGAACGGCGCGGGCAAGTCGACGCTCATGAAGATCATCGCCGGAATCGACAAGAACTACCAGGGCGAGGTGGTCTTCTCGCCCGGCTACACGGTCGGCTACCTCGAGCAGGAGCCCAAGCTCGACGACACGAAGACCGTGCGCGAGGTGGTCGAGGAGGGATGCGCCGAGACGGTGGCCCTGCTGAAGGAGTACGAGGAGATCAACGCGAAGCTCTGCGAGCCGATGTCCGACGACGAGATGGCGGCGCTCATCGAGCGGCAGGGCGTCGTCTACGAGAAGATCGACCACTGCAACGGCTGGGAGCTGGACAGCGTGCTCGAGCGCGCGATGGACGCCCTGCGCTGTCCCGATCCCGACGAGAACGTCAAGCACCTCTCGGGCGGTGAGCGGCGCCGCGTGGCCCTGTGCCGCCTGCTCCTGCAGCAGCCCGACGTGCTGCTGCTCGACGAGCCGACGAACCACCTCGACGCCGAGTCGATCGACTGGCTCGAGCAGCACCTCCAGCAGTACAAGGGCACGGTGATCGCCGTGACGCACGATCGCTACTTCCTGGACAACGTCGCCGGGTGGATTCTGGAGCTCGACCGCGGCGAGGGCATCCCCTGGAAGGGCAACTACTCGGGCTGGCTCGAGCAGAAGACCAAGCGCATGGCCATGGAGGAGAAGCAGGAGTCGAAGCGCCGCAAGACGCTCGAGCGCGAGCTGGAATGGGTGCGCATGTCGCCCTCGGGTCGCCACGCCAAGTCGAAGGCCCGTCTGTCGGCCTACGACAAGATGATGAACGAGGATGCGAAGCAGAAGGAGGAGAAGCTCGAGATATTCATTCCGAACGGTCCGCGTCTGGGCGACGTGGTGATCGAGGCCCACGACGTGAAGAAGGCCTTCGGCAACCGCGTGCTCTACGAGCACCTGAACTTCTCGCTGCCGCCCGCCGGCATCGTCGGCGTCATCGGCCCCAACGGTACGGGCAAGACGACGCTCTTCCGCATGATCATGGGATTGGAGCAGCCCACCGAGGGTACGTTCCGCGTGGGCCCGACCGTCAAGCTGGCCTACGTCGACCAGCAGCACAAGTCGATCGACCCGGAGAAGACCGTCTACGAGGTGATCTCGCAGGGCGCCGACCTCATCACGCTGGGCAACCGGCAGGTCAACGCCCGGGCCTACGTCGCACGCTTCAACTTCTCGGGCGCCGACCAGGAGAAGAAGTGCGGCATGCTCTCGGGCGGCGAGCGCAACCGCCTGCACCTGGCCCTCGCCCTGAAGGAGGAGGGCAACGTGCTGTTGCTCGACGAGCCGACGAACGACATCGACGTCAACACGCTGCGCGCACTGGAGGAGGGCCTCGAGAACTTCGCCGGGTGTGCCGTCGTGATCTCGCACGACCGCTGGTTCCTCGACCGCATCGCCACGCACATCCTCTCGTTCGAGGGCGACTCGAAGGTGGTCTTCTACGAAGGGTCGTACTCCGAGTACGAGGCATGGAAGCGTGCGCAGGGCGGCGACGTGCAGCCCCACCGCGTCAAATACAAGAAACTCATCGAGGCGTAATCCGCCCGCCGGGGGCATACGTCCGGTGCGCCCCGGGCAGGGAGGATGAGAAAAGAGAAAGGGCAGAAAAAGGGCGAAGGCCCGCTGCTGCGGCTCCCCTTTCGCCCCGGCTCCGACGAACGATACAAACACACTGAACCGAACATGCAAAAACCGTCCATACCCAAGGGCACGCGCGACTTCTCCCCCGTGGAGATGATGCGCCGCAACTACATTTTCGATACGATCCGCTCGGTGTTCCGCACCTACGGCTTTGCACCGCTTGAAACCCCGGCGATGGAGAACCTCTCGACGCTGCTGGGCAAATACGGCGACGAGGGCGACAAGCTCCTCTTCAAGATTCTCAACTCGGGCGACTACGCCGCCGGACTCTCGGACGACGAGGTGCGCCAGGCGTCGCGTATCTGCGAGAAGGGGCTGCGCTACGACCTGACGGTCCCCTTCGCCCGCTATGTCGTGCAGCACCAGAGCGAGCTGACCTTCCCCTTCAAGCGCTACCAGATTCAGCCCGTGTGGCGTGCCGACCGTCCGCAGAAGGGTCGCTACCGCGAATTCTACCAGTGCGACGTCGACGTCATCGGCACGCGCTCGCTGCTCTGCGAGGTCGAGCTGGTGGAGATCGTCGACGAGGTCTTCCGCCGGCTGGGCATCCGCGTGGCGCTGAAGATGAACAACCGCAAGATCCTCTACGGCATTGCCGAGACGATCGGCCACGCCGACAAGATGATGGACATCACCGTGGCGATCGACAAGCTGGACAAGATCGGGCTGGAGAACGTCAAGGCCGAACTGCGCGAGCGCGGGCTCGACGACGAGGCTGTCGGACGACTTCAGCCGATTCTGGAGATGAGCGGCGACAATGCGCAGAAAATCGCGCTGTTGCGGGAGATTCTTGCCGGCTCGGAGACCGGCCTGAAGGGCGTCGACGAGATCGAGACGGTCTTCACGCACGTCGGCCGGCTGGGGCTCGGGCTGCCCGTTGAGCTGGACCTCTCGCTGGCGCGCGGACTGAACTACTACACCGGGGCGATCTTCGAGGTCAAGGCCCTCGACTACGCCATCGGCTCGATCTCGGGCGGCGGCCGCTACGACGACCTGACGGGCATCTTCGGCATGCCCAACCTCTCGGGCGTGGGCATCTCGTTCGGAGCCGACCGCATCTACGATGTCATGACGGGGCTCGAGCTCTTCCCCGAGGAGGTCAACTTCTCGACGCGCGTCTTCCTGACGAATCTCGGAGAGGAGGAGCAGACCGCGGCCCTGGGGCTGCTCCGGCAGCTGCGCCAGGCGGGCATTGCCGCCGAGATCTACCCCGAGCCGGGCAAGATGAAGAAGCAGATGGAGTACGCCAACCGCCGCAGCATCCCCTACGTGGTCATCATCGGCTCGCAGGAGCTGGAGGCGGGTGTCGTGACACTCAAGGAGATGCGCTCGGGCGAGCAGCGACAGGTGCCGATGGCCGAGGTCGCAGGCGTGCTCGCCGGCAACCGATAACGGCTCAACGGCACCGTCTGTGCGACGGGCGACGAGACATTATTATAAACAGATTCGGAATACGGGGTCGCAGCACCCCGTATTTCGTTGCAGACATTCAAACCGTGGATCGAATCGTGAAAAATCATCCGTTATACTCCCTCTTCCGCACGGCGGCGACAGCCGCTGCGAAGTGCGCCCCGCGGTCGGGGCGCAGTCCGTGGCGCGGTCTGCTCTGTGCCGGGCTGCTGATGGTGGCGCTCCTGCGCCCCGCTGCCCTTCCGGCGCAGAATTCCGATGCGGCGCCGCAGTTGCAGAAACTCGTGGAGGTCTACCGCTTCCTGGCCCGCTACCACGTCGACGAGGTCGAGATGGCGCCGCTCGTGGAGCAGGCCATCAAGGGCATGCTCGACGAGCTGGACCCCCATTCGGCCTACCTCGATGCCGAGCAGATGGAGTCTGTTGCCGCGAGCTTCGACGGCGAATTCAGCGGCATCGGCGTGGAGTTCAACATCCTGCGCGACACGATCATCGTCGTCAACACCATAGCCGGCGGTCCGGCCGAACGGGTGGGGGTACGGCCCAACGACCGCATCGTGCGCATCGACACGCTCGATGCCGTGGGCATGCGGCAGGTGGACGTGCCGAAGCACCTGCGCGGCCGGACCGGCACGCGCGTGGCCGTCGATGTCGTGCGCCGCGGTGTCGGCGAACGGCTGCACTTCGTGATGGTGCGGGACCGCATTCCGCTCAATACGGTCGACGCCGCCTACATGGCCGCCGACGGCATCGGCTACATCAAGGTCAACCGCTTCGGCCGCACGACGATGAGCGAGTTCCGCGAGGCCTACGAGCGGCTCGGGCGCCCCGCGAAACTGATCCTCGATCTGCGCGGCAACGGCGGCGGGCTGCTCGAACAGGCCATCGGCATGGCGGAGTTCTTCCTGCCGCGCGGAGCGCAGATCGTCTCGACCGAGGGCCGCGGCGTGCCGCCGCGCACGTTCCGGGCCCAAAGCGACGGCGAGGACCTCGACGGTGCGCTGGTCGTGCTCATCGACGAGGTGTCGGCCTCGGCGTCGGAGATCGTCACGGGAGCCGTGCAGGACTGGGATCGCGGCGTGGTGGTGGGCCGCCCGAGCTTCGGCAAGGGGCTTGTGCAGCGGCAGGTGTCGCTCGGCGACGGCTCGGCCGTGCGCATCACCGTCGCCCGCTACCACACCCCTTCGGGCCGCGTCATCCAGCGCCCCTACGAGAAGGGTAAGCGCGAGGAGTACTACCTCGACCACCTGCGCCGCTACGACGATGCCGTGCGCGACTCGCTCGACGCCGCGGCCCCCGCATTCCGCACGCTTCGCTCGGGCCGCACGGTCCGCGGCGGAGGCGGCATCCGCCCCGACATCCTGATCGATGTCGACACGACGGAGTATTCGCAGTACCAGGCGCAGCTGATCCGCCGCGGCGTGGTGAACGAATATGTCGGCGTGCTGATGGACAGCCGGCGCGACTCGCTCCAGCGTCTCTACCCGACCTTCGAGCGTTTCGACGAGGCCTTTGAAATCGACGATGCGACGCTTCGCGGACTGACCGAGCTGGGTGCCGAGCGCGGCGTGGCGCCGGACGAAGCGGGATTTGCCGTCTCGGCGGAGCTCCTGCGCGTCCAGCTCAAAGCCCTTGTGGCTCAACGGCTCTTCGGCACCGAAGGCTACTACCGGGTGGTGAACCGCCTGCGCAGCGAAGCCTTCCGGGAGGCCGTCTCGCTGCTCGAAGCGTGGGAGCAGCGGGGGCGTCCGCTGCTCGAAAACCGAAAATAGCTTGCCGGTTTTTTGGTGGATTACGGATTTTTGTGTATATTCGTATATACAAAGGACATATTTGTATACATTAACACCAAAAAACTGCGATTGTCATGTTACCTCATCCAACCCCTCGTCGAGAGAGCGAGGAAAATGGTGATCAGATTCTCACGAAAGCCGTGAAGGCAGGCCGTAGAACCTACTTCTTCGACGTGCGCGCCACGCGCGGGGATGACTATTTCCTCACCATTACCGAGAGTCGCAAGATGCCCAACCCCGACGGAACCTGCAGCTACGACCGGCATAAGATCTTCCTCTACAAGGAGGACTTTGCCAAGTTTGCAGGCGGGACTTCAGGAAGTGATCGACTTCATCCGTCGCAGCAAGCCCGAGTTCTTCGAGCAGGTGGCAGAGAAGGCCTGACGGCCCGAATGCGGCCATTGAATTACACGATTACCCGGGAGGCGCCCCTGTAATCGTGCAATTTTTTTATTTGACAGTCCGCCGCTTTTTCGTATCTTTGTACCCAAAATCAACCGCACATGAAATTTTCACGCTACATCATGCTGGCGCTCAAGGGCTGCGCCATGGGCATGGCTGACGTTGTACCCGGAGTCTCGGGCGGCACGATCGCCTTCATCTCGGGCATCTACGAGGAGCTCATCGACTCGATCCGCAGCATCGACCTCCAGGCCCTGAAACTCCTCGCAAAGGGGCGCCTCGTCTCGTTCTGGCGCCACATCAACGGACGCTTCCTGCTGCCCGTGCTCGTCGGCATCGCCATCGCGATCTTCTCGCTCGCCCGACTGATGACCTACCTGCTCACGAACCACCCGATCGCCATCTGGTCGTTCTTCTTCGGACTGATCGTCGCCTCGGCCCTGCTCGTCGCCCAGCAGATCGGCCGCTGGAACTTCTCGACGGTCGCTTCGCTGCTCGTCGGCGCAGCCATCGCCTGGTGGATCACCGTCGCCACGCCCGCCGAGACTCCCAACGACTGGTGGTTCATCATGCTCTCGGGTGCCATCGCCATCTGCGCCATGATCCTGCCGGGCATCTCGGGAGCCTTCATCCTGCTGCTGCTCGGCAAGTACCAGTACATCATGCAGGCCGTCGGCGACCTGAACATCCCCGTGATCGTCGTCTTCGTCATCGGCGCCGCCGCAGGCATCATCTCCTTCTCGCACCTGCTCTCATGGCTGCTCAAGCACTGGCACGACGTCACGGTCGCCGTGCTGATGGGCTTCATGATCGGCTCGCTCAACAAGGTGTGGCCCTGGAAGGAGGTCGTCGAGACCTACCTGGACAGCCACGGAACGCTTCAGCCGCTGATCGAACGCAACGTCCTGCCTGCTACCTTCGAGCAGATCACCGGTCGACCGGCGCTGCTGACCGAGGCCATCCTGCTCTGCATCATCGGATTTCTGACGATCTACGGCATCGAAATCCTGGCGCGCATCATCACGAAGGAGCGCGAGGCATGATGCGGCGTTACGGACTGATCGGCCGGCCGCTGGGACATTCGGCTTCAGCCGTCTACTTCGCGGAAAAGTTCAGGAAAGAAGGGATAACGGATTGCCGGTATGATCTTTACGAGCTGCCGTCAATCGATGCACTGCCCGAACTGCTGCGCCGCACACCCGATCTGTGCGGACTGAATGTCACGATCCCCTACAAGCGCGAGGTGGTGTCGCTGACAGACGAACTTTCGTTCGAGGCTTCGGCCGTCGGGGCGGTCAACTGCATCCGCCGCACGGCCGACGAGCGGCTCACGGGCCACAATACCGACATCATCGGTCTGCGTGCGGCGCTCGACGAGCTGCTCGGTGCGGAGCAGCCCGAACGGGCGCTGGTGCTTGGTACGGGCGGCGCCTCGCAGGCCGTGCAGTATGTCCTTGCGGAGCGGGGCATCGCCTACGACCTCGTGTCGCGCGACCCGGCAAGGGGCAACTTCACCTACGACAACCTGCCGTGCGAGGTGGTTGAGTGCAGCCGGCTGATCGTCAACGCGTCGCCAGTGGGGACCTACCCCGCCGTCGATGACGCGCCGTGCATCCCCTATGCCTACGTGACGCCGGAGCACTTCCTGCTCGATCTGGTCTACAACCCGCCGCTGACACGCTTTCTCGACTTCGGGCGGCAGCGCGGCGCCCGCATCCTGAACGGGGAGACGATGTTCCGCACGCAGGCCGAGGCCTCGTGGCGGATATGGAATGAATAGTTCGCAAGAAGCCCCCCCTGCCGCTCCTCTTCGGCGGGTGCGGCACGCGAGGGACAAAACGGGAAGGAGTGCACCCCGAAGGTGCCGCTTCTTCCCGTTTCGGTGCTGCCGGCTATCTGTTCTGCAGCAGGGCGCGGGCGCTTTCGAGGTCCGATTCGCGCACGACAAGCTGTGCGGGCATGGTGCCGATGGGATAGATGGTCGACATGTATTCGTTGCGGATCGTCGACCAGATGCCGGCGCTGTCGAGCATCGACTTGCTGATTTCAGCCTCCGTGATCGTGTTGTACTCCGCCAATACAACCATAGTGTCCTCTTTCATGGTTCATCGGTTTTATCGGTTATCTAAAGTTAAGCATTTTGTTGATAAAATGCAACACCCCTGCCACGAATTGTGCGGAAATATGCCTATCTTTGCATGAACCCCACCCCGGGGAAAACCTGCATGCCATGTCGAAATTCGTTCATCTTCACGTACATTCGCAATATTCGATCCTCGACGGACAGGCCAGCATCCAGCGTCTGGTGGACAAGGCCATGGCCGACGGTCAGCCCGGCATCGCCGTGACGGACCACGGCGACATGTTCGGTATCAAGGAGTTCTACAACTACGTCAAGAAACAGAACGGCAAGAAGCACGACAAGATCAAGACGCTGAAAAAACTCTCGGCCGGGCTCGAAAAGCTGCTGGCGGAGGGCAGCGACCCCGCCGCGCGGCTCCGGCTGCTCAAGGAGGAGCTCGCCGCGCTGGAGGGCCGCAAGAACGACTCGCCCGAGGATGCCGAGGCCTGCGCCGCGGCCCGCGCGCGCGTCGAGGAGGTCGAAAGCATGCAGAAGGAGTTCGGCTTCGACCCCGCGGCGGCGCAGGAGAAGATCGCGGGGCTCGAGGCCGCGCCGGACTTCAAGCCCATCATCGGCTGCGAGGTCTATGTCGCGCGGCGGCGCCTTCAGGACAAGGAGGGCAAGCAGGACCAGAGCGGCTACCACCTGATCCTGCTGGCCAAGAACCTCAAGGGATACCACAACCTCATCAAGATCGTCTCGAAGGCGTGGACCGAAGGTTTCTACATGCGTCCGCGCACCGACCGCACCGAGATCGAGAAGTACCACGAGGGGCTGATCTGCTGCTCGGCCTGTCTGGCGGGCGAGGTGCCGCGCGCCATCACGGCCGGTGACCTGGAGAAGGCCGAGGAGTCGATCCGCTGGCACAAGCGGGTCTTCGGCGACGACTACTACCTCGAGCTGCAGCTGCACAAGGCGACCGTCGAGCGGGCCAACCACGAGGCCTACCCCATGCAGCTGGAGGTCAACCGCCACCTGCGCGAGCTGTCATCCAAATACGGCGTGCGCATGGTCTGCACGAACGACGTACACTTCGTCGACGAGGAGAATGCCGAGGCGCACGACCGTCTGATCTGCCTCTCGACGGGCAAGGACCTCGACGACCCGAAGCGCATGCTCTACTCGAAGCAGGAGTGGCTCAAGACGACGGCCGAAATGGCTTCGATCTTCGGCGAGAGCGACCCGGAGGCGATGGCCACGACGGTTGACATCTGCAACCAGATCGAGTTCTACTCGATCGACCACGCGCCGATCATGCCCAACTTCGAGATTCCGAAGGAGTTCGGCACCGAGGAGGAGTACCGCGCCCGCATTACGGAGCAGGAGCTCTACGACGAGTTTACGCGCGACGAGCACGGCAACGTGGTGATGTCGGAGGAGGAGGGCCGCAAGAAGATCGAGAAACTCGGCGGCTACGACAAGCTCTACCGCATCAAGTTCGAGGCCGACTACCTGGCCAAGCTGACGATGGAGGGGGCGCACCGCCGCTACGGCGAGAACCTGACCGAGGAGCAGCAGGAGCGGCTGAAGTTCGAGCTGCACATCATGAAGACGATGGGTTTCCCGGGCTACTTCCTCATCGTGCAGGACTTCATCCGCGCGGCACGCGAGGAGCTGGACGTCTCGGTGGGTCCGGGGCGTGGCTCGGCGGCCGGCTCGGCCGTGGCCTACTGCCTGGGCATCACGCAGATCGACCCGATCGCCTACGACCTGCTGTTCGAGCGTTTCCTCAATCCGGACCGCATCTCGCTGCCCGATATCGACGTCGACTTCGACGACGACGGCCGCGGCCGCGTGCTCAACTGGGTGACGCAGAAGTACGGCAAGGAGAAGGTCGCCCACATCATCACCTACGGCACGATGGCCACGAAGCTCTCGATCAAGGACGTGGCCCGCGTGCAGAAACTCGCCCTCTCGGAGTCGGACCGGCTCTGCAAGCTCGTGCCCGACAAGACCCCCGAAGGCAAGCCGGTCAAGAGCCTCGGGCAGGCCATCGAGCTCGTCCCGGAGCTGAAGGCCGCCGAGCAGTCGGACAACCCCGTGCTGCGCGACACGATCCGCTATGCCAAGATGCTCGAGGGCAACGTCCGCAACACGGGCGTGCACGCCTGCGGCACGATCATCTGCCGCGATGACATCACCGACTGGGTGCCCGTCTCGACGGCCGACGACAAGGAGACCGGCGAGAAGATGCTCGTCACGCAGTACGAAGGGTCGGTCATCGAGGATACGGGCCTCATCAAGATGGACTTCCTCGGACTGAAGACCCTCTCGATCATCAAGGATGCCGTCGAGAACATCCGCCAGACGAAGGGCGTCAAGATCGACATCGACGACTTCTCGATCATCAACGACCCGGCGACCTACAAGCTCTACAGCGAGGGACGCACCGTCGGGACGTTCCAGTTCGAGTCGGCGGGCATGCAGAAATACCTGCGCGAGCTGCAACCCTCGACCTTCGAGGACCTGATCGCCATGAACGCCCTCTACCGTCCGGGCCCGATGGACTACATCCCGGACTTCATCGCGCGCAAGCACGGCCGCAGCCCGATCGTCTACGACATCCCCGTCATGGAGAAGTATCTGAAGGATACCTACGGCGTGACGGTCTACCAGGAGCAGGTCATGCTGCTGTCGCGCCTGCTGGCCAACTTCACGCGCGGCGAGTCGGACACGCTGCGCAAGGCGATGGGCAAGAAGCTCAAGGACAAGCTCGACGCGCTGAAACCGAAGTTCATCCGCGGCGGACAGAAGAACGGCCACGACCCGAAGGTGCTCGAGAAGATCTGGGGCGACTGGGAGAAGTTCGCCTCCTACGCCTTCAACAAGTCGCACGCGACGTGCTACTCGTGGGTCGCCTACCAGACGGCCTACCTGAAGGCCAACTACCCGTCGGAGTACATGGCGGCGGTGCTGAGCCGCAACCTCACGAACGTCGAGCAACTGACCGTCTACATGAACGAGTGCAAGCGCATGGGCATCCGCGTGCTGGGTTCGGACGTCAACGAGTCGCGGAAGACCTTCTCGGCCAATGCCGCGGGCGACGTGCGCTTCGGTCTGGCTGCCATCAAGGGCGTGGGCGAAGCCGCCGCCGAGAGCATCATCGAGGAGCGCGAGAAAAACGGCCGCTACAAGGACATCTACGATCTGATGGAGCGGCTGAACTTCAGCGTCGTAAATCGCAAGTGTCTGGAGAACATGGCCTACGCCGGGGCGTTCGACTCGATCACGGAGTTCCACCGCGGCAAGTTCTTCGGCACGGACAGCCGCGACTCGAGCGGCGTCACCTTCCTCGAACAGCTCATGCGCTACGGGCAGCGCTACCAGGCCGAGCGCGACAACGCCCAGCAGAGCCTCTTTGGCGGCGACGGGCATGTCGACATCCAGCGTCCGGTGCTGCCGACCTGCACCGACTGGACGCAGCTCGAGACGCTGGGCAAGGAGCGCGAGATGATGGGGCTCTACCTCTCGGCGCACCCGCTCGACGAATACAAGGTGCTGATCGACCACATGTGCAAGACGCAGGTCACCGAGCTCGAGCACCCCGAGGCGCTCAAGGGGCAGGAGGTGGCCGTGGCGGGCATGGTTGTGGGCGTGCAGAATCTTATCACGCGCACGGGCAAGCCCTTCGGCAAGTTCAAGCTCGAGGATTACAACGGCACCTACGAATTCGCGCTCTTCGGCAAGGACTACGAGACGTTCCGCAAGTTCATGTTCACGGACTACTTCCTCTTCATCCGCTGCAAGGTGCAGCCCAAGCCCTACAACGACAAGGAGCTGGAGGTGAAGATCGTCTCGATCATGCAGCTCTCCGAGCTGCGCGACTCGATCAAGGAGGTGACCGTGCAGCTGCCCGTCGAGGAGGTGACGCACGAGCTGATCGGCGGCCTCTCGGAGCGGGTCCGCGAATCGAAGGGCGACACGCTGCTGCGCCTGAACGTCTACGACCGCGGAGCGCAGGTCTCGCTGCGCCTCTTCTCGAAAAGCCACAAGGTGAGCCTCTCGCAATCTCTGGTCGGATATTTGGACGACAACAGCATCCACTACTCAATCGCATAAGCATACTTTAATTGATAATCAACAAAAAACTCAAAGCTATGGCA
>OMBZ01000155.1_pt1 | contig 25382 bp, 20 predicted proteins | sample 1673831 | NCBI WGS metagenome assembly OMBZ01 (sample SAMEA103958129, study PRJEB25191) | human gut metagenome | reverse complement strand
CCGCCTGCCCCTGGAGTTGCTGGAGCGGGAGTTCGAGACGGGCCAACTATACGGGGAGTTTGCGCAAGGCCGCCTGGTCGGCGTCTTGTCCCTGCAAAAAACGGGAAATGTGCTGATGATCAACGACCTGGTCGTCTTGCCGTGCTGGCAGGGACAGGGCATCGGCGGCCGGCTGATCTCCCGGACCCGCGAACTGGCCCGGGAACTGGGATTTCGGGCCTTGCTGCTCTGCGGCGACCCGGATTATTATTTGTATCAGGGCTTCGTTCCCGCCGAGATGCTGGGAATCCGCACGGCGGATAACATGTATGCCATGGCCCTGCACGTCTGTGAACTGTACGACGGTGCGTTGTCCGGCATTCGGGGGCGCTATGTCGAGGATTCGATTTACGACATCGACCCCTCCGCCGCCGAGGCTTTCGACCGGGAGTTTCCTGCGAAGGGGAAAGTTGTCGGAACGGAGTCGCAGCGGCGTTTCGACGAGATTGTCGTCGTGCGGCGGCCTGCGGAGTGAGAAATTGGTTGTTTAACTTAAAATAAGAAAGTCATGTCGTTGGAACAGCAGATTTCGAAAGGAATCATGGAGGCCATGAAGGCCAAGGACACGGTGCGCCTGAGCGCGCTGCGCAATGCGAAGAAATACATCATCGAGGCCAAGACCGCAGGTCCGGAGATCGCCGAACTGCCCGACGCCGACGTGCTGAAGATCATCTCGAAGCTCGCCAAGCAGGGAACCGACTCGGCGGCGATCTTCTCCGAGCAAAACCGTCCCGACCTGGCGTCGGAGGAGCTGGCCCAGGTGGCCGTTTTCCAGGAGTTCTTGCCCAGGCAGCTCACCCCGGAGGAACTGACCGCCGAGGTCAAGGCCCTGATCGCCGAGGTCGGCGCCACGTCGATGAAGGAGATGGGCAAGGTGATGGGCGTCGCGTCGAAGCGGCTTGCCGGCCGCGCCGATGGCAAGGATATTTCTGCCAAGGTCAAGGAGTTGCTGTCGTGACCTCCGGTACGGCGGGAGGTAAATCCAGGCAGTGAGCCGGACAAGAGGCCAATCCCGACAGCGAGCAGGCCGGCCGGTATGTCCGGTAAGATTCCGGCCGGGAGTTCCATGCTCCGTCGGGCCCGGTCCGGGGCCGCTCCAAGGCCGCTCCGGGGCCGCGGCACAGCTGCGCCCGGAGCGCGCCTGCGAATCGTTGAAAAGAAACCGAAAACCATGCACATACTCGAACACCTGCACCGCAACGTCAAGACCGTCGCCATGCCGTCGGCCATGATCGTCGGCGCCCTGCTGTGCCGCCCCGTCACGGCACTGGAGAGCTGGTCGGGACAGATGATTACCCCGACGCTCATTTTCCTGATGCTCTTCGTCACCTTCTGCCGCGTGAAGCCGAGCCAGATGCGGCCCTCGATGATGCACTTGTGGCTGCTGATAATCCAGATCGCGGCCTGCATCGGCGTCTACCTCGTGCTGCGGCCGCTCGACGAGGTCGTGGCGCAGGGGGCGATGATCTGCATCCTGGCCCCCGTGGCGATGGCGGCCGTCGTCATTGCCGGCATGCTCGGGGCCAACGTCGCGACGATGGCCACCTACAGCCTGCTCTGCAACATGGTCGTGGCCCTCGTGGCGCCCGTCATCCTCTCCTTCACCGGAACGGGAGCGTGCAGCTTCACGGAGATTCTGGCCCGCATCGCCCCGCTGCTCATCATGCCCTTCGCCGCGGCGCAGTTCCTGCGCTTCGTCATGCCGAAGACGGCGAAGTGGATCGGCGACCACAGCCAGATTTTGTTCTACATGTGGCTGCTGTCGCTCATCGTCATCATCGGCCGCACGACGGCCTTCATCATCGACCTGCACGGGGCCGACCTCTCGACCGAGCTGTGGCTCGCCTTCGCGGCGCTGGTGATCTGCCTCGCGCAGTTCAAGGCGGGCCGCGCACTGGGCCGCCGCTACGGCGATCCGGCGGCGGGCGGGCAGTCGCTCGGACAGAAGAACACGGTGCTGGCCGTCTGGATGGCGCAGTCGTTTCTCAATCCGATCTCGTCGATTGCTCCGACGGCCTACATCGTCTGGCAGAATATCGTGAACTCCTACCAGATCTACCGCAAGGACCACGAGAAAGGGTGGTAGACGGGGTGAAATGACGCGGATGGCGGGGCCGGGGCAACTCCGTCAGCGGAGAAGCGTCGCCTGCTCCAGCCCGAGCAGCAGCCGTTTGGCCGCCAAACCACCGGCATAGCCCGTGAGCGAGCCGTCGCTGCCGACGACGCGGTGGCAGGGAATGAAGATCGAAAGGGCATTGGCGCGGTTGGCCGCAGCGACGGCCCGCACGGCTTGCGGATGTCCCAGCCGGGCCGCCAGCCACGCGTAGGAGCGGATTTCGCCGGGGGGAATCTCCGTCAGCAGCTCCCAGACCGCCCGTTGGAACGGCGTGCCGACGGTCAGCAGCGGAATGTCGAACGTGCGGCGCTGCGCGGCGAAATATTCGTCGAGCTGCCGCACGGCACGGTCCAGCACGCAGCGATCGGCATCGTCGGGATTGTCGGGAAAGTTCGATTCGGGCTCGGCGGGAATGCCGGGAAGTCCGGTACCGGGCCGCAAACGCTCGTTGGGCCACTCCGCGAAGCGGACGTGCAGCCCCCGTTCGAGACGCCGCACCACGAAGTCGCGCGCCGGAACATCGGCCCAGTCGCAGAGACAGAGCCGACCGCCGAAGGCCCCGAGGCGCAGCACGCCGCACGGCGTTGCATGCAGGCACCAGCGGATCATGCCCGAGGTCTCACCGGCCGTTCCGGCGCCGTATCGATCGGATGCCACGGGCGGCTTTTATTTGCGGAAGATGAAGTAGACGGCCAGAATCAGGCAGAGGAATCCGGCGAGGTGGTTCCAGCGCAGCGAATCCGAGCGCATGAAGACCAGCGCGAAGACGGTGAAGACCGAGAGCGAGACGACCTCCTGGATCACCTTGAGCTCCCAGATCGAGAAGGGACCGCCGAATTCGGCGCTGCCGATGCGGTTGGCCGGGACCTGAAAGCAATATTCAAACAGGGCGATGCCCCAGCTCAACAGCACGATGGCCATGAGGCCGAAGCGCTCGAGCCGCGATTTGAAGGCGATATGCCCGTACCAGGCCAGCGTCATGAAAGCGTTGGAGATGACGAGCAGAACGATGGTTGAAAGGCCGCGTAACATGGTGACGGTATTTGTTTTGAATACTCTTTTCCGTTTAAGGCGGTGCAAAAATAGACAATTTTTCAATACGTTGGCCTCTGTCCGGCGAATTTTGCCGCCGCAGGGTCCGAACATGCAGGGTTAAACAGAAAAAAAACAGCGCAGTCATGCAACGCAGAGCAAAAGAAGGAGAATATGCCCTCGTAACGGGCGCCTCGTCGGGCATCGGCCGGGCCTGTGCCGCGCAACTGGCCGCACGGGGCTACGGCGTGGTGCTGGTGAGCAACCGTGAGGAGGAGAACCGCACGGCCGCCCGGGAGATCGCCCGGCAGTACGGAGTCCCGACGCTGCCCCTTTGTCTGGACCTTGCCCGGGAGGACGCCGCGCAGCGGCTCCACGACGAGACCGCGCGCCGCGGACTGGACATCGCCGTATTGGTCTGCAACGCCGGGATGCTGCTCTTCGGGCTGACCGAGACGACGCCGCCCGAGCGTCTGCGCACGATCGTGGCGCTCCACTGCACGACTCCCCTGCTGCTGTGCCGCCTCTACGCCCCCGAGCTGGTGCGGCGCGGCGGCGGTGCGATCCTGCTCATGTCGTCGGCCACGGCCTGGATGCCCTACCCCACGATTGCGGCCTACGCCGCGACGAAGAGTTTTCTGCACAGCTTCGCCCGCTCGCTCGACAGCGAACTCCGCGCCCGGGGCGTGCACGTCACGGCCGTCTATCCCGGAGCCGTCGACACGCCGCTCTACAACCTCTCCGACGCGTGGCGGCGGCGTCTGCGCCGCTGGGGCGTGATGCTTCCACCCGAGGCGGTGGCCCGCAAGGGGCTGAAGGCGCTCTTCCGGGGGCGGCATCGCTGCATTCCGGGACTCTTCACAAAGTTCTGCGTCGCCCTCTGCCGGATCATCCCCGCCGCGGCAATCCGGCCCGCCCTGCGCATTCCGGCCCTCCGCCGTCTGCTGCAACGGAGCGAGTAACCCCGCCCAGGACGACGCCTCCCGAGATAAAAAGGCAGGGCCGCCCCTGCAAGGACGGCCCTGATGTCTTCGCGGCACGGCCGATCAGTCGGCAAGCAGGCGGTCGAGCCCCGGCAGGTCGGCGAAGGTCTCACCGATCACGTCGGCATCCGTCTCACGTTCGAGCACCTCGCGCGGCAGCGTCGTCGCCAGCGCCACGACGCGTCCGACACCGGCCCGGCGTGCCGACTCGATACCCGCCTTGGCATCCTCGAAGACGACGCAGTCGGCCGGAGCCATGCCCAGCGCCGCGGCAGCCGTGAGGTAGATCTCCGGATCGGGCTTGCAGCGCGTCACGCGGTCACCCGAGATGCGGGCGTCGAAGAACTCCCCGATGCGGCACTTCTCCAGCACGAAATCGACATTCGCGCGGCAGCCCGACGACCCGACGGCGCAGCGCACACCCGCCGCACGCAGCGACTCGAGTAGCGGGACAAGCCCCTCGACGGGGCGGATTTCCGGGGCATAGATTTCACGGTAGATCGCCTCCTTCTCCTCGGCCAGCGAGGCCAGGCCCCGCTCGCGGATCAGCTCCGCGGGCATGATCAGGCGCATGATGTCGTCGTTGCCCATGCCGAAGGCCTGCGAGAGCTTCTCCTTCCAGCCCGTGACGCCATAGCGGGCACAGAAGATTTCAAAGGCGCGCATATGCGCCAGCGTATTGTCGACGAGCGTGCCGTCCATATCGAAAAGCGCGGCTTTCTTCATGATCGTTTCATTTTCGAGCGGTCGCAACAAGAACCGACGGAAGGTCCTGCGACCCTCCGTCGGTAATCCGAACCGGTATCTTCTATTTGTTTTTCAATGTTTTGAGTACCTCGAGCAGCAGCGCCCAAAACTTGGGCACCGTGGCGATCTCGAGCCGCTCGTCGGGCGAATGCACGCCGCGCAGCGTCGGGCCGAACGAGACCATCTCCAGCTCGGGGTACTTCTCGAGGAAGAGCCCGCACTCCAGTCCCGCATGGATGGCCCGCACCTTGGGCTCCGTGGCGAAGAGGCGCTCGTAGGCGCTGACGGTCACCTTCAGCAGCTCCGAATCGGGGTTGGGCGCCCAGCCCGGATAGCCGTCCGAGTGGGCGACGTCGGCCCCGGCCAGCGCGAAGACCGACTCGACCATCTGCATGACGTAGGTCTTGGCACTCTCGACCGACGAACGCTGCGACGAAGTGACGACGATGCGGTTGTCCGACTCGAACTTCACCGACGCAAGGTTTGTCGAGGTCTCGACGAGCCCCGGCACGGCGAACGACATGGCAATGACGCCGTTGGGCACGCCGACAAGCGAGTAGACCAGCCCGAACTGCGTCTTGCGGTCGAGCACCTCGCCCACCTCGGGCATCTCGTTGAGCGTGATGCGGAAATTGGGTTCGCGGTGCTTGAATTCGGCCTGCATGTCGGCGGCGAAGAGGCGGTAGCGCTTGATGAAGTCCTCCTTGTAGCGGGTCGGCACGCCGAAGATGGCGTAGGCCTCGCGCGGGATGGCGTTGCGCAGGTTGCCGCCGCAGAAGTAGCTCAGGCGCAGCTCGCAGCTCTGCATGCCGTCCCACAGCAGGCGTGCGACGGTCTTGTTCGAGTTGACGCGCCCCTTGTCGATGTCGTCGCCCGAGTGGCCGCCCAGCAGGTCGGAGACGTCGACACGGAAGAACGAGTAGTTCTTCGGCGCGGGCTCCATCGTGTAGCGGAACGTGGCGATCGTGTCGATGCCGCCCGCGCAGCCGATGAAGATCTCGCCCTCGTCCTCCGAGTCGAGGTTGATGAGGTATTTGCCCGAGAGCATCCCCTCGCCCAGCTCGAAGGCACCCGTCAGGCCCGTCTCCTCGTCGACGGTGAAGAGCGCCTCGAGGGGTCCGTGCTCGACCGCGGGGTCGATCAGCGCGGCCAGCGCCGCGGCCATGCCGATGCCGCAGTCGGCACCGAGCGTCGTCCCTTCGGCCTTGACCCACCCGTCCTCGATGCGCGTGCGGATGGCGTCGTGCTCGAAGTCGAACTCCACGTCGGAGTTCTTCTCGCAGACCATGTCCATGTGGGCCTGGAGAATGACCGCCGGGCGATCCTCGTAGCCCGGCGTGGCGGGTTTGCGCATCACGACGTTGCCGATGGCGTCCTTGCGGTAGTCGATGTGGTGCTGTTTGGCGAAGTCGACCAGAAAGTCGATGATCCGGCCCTCCTTCTTCGAGGGACGCGGCACGCGCGTGATGGCATCGAACTGTTCCCAGACGATGCGGGGTTCCAGTGAGGTGATTTCCGACATAGCGAATACAGGTTTTTCGCAAAAATAAAAAAATTCCCTAACTTTGACAAACGTAATGACACGATTATGGAGTTCAGAATAGGACACGGATACGACGTGCACGCCCTCTCCGACGGCCTGCGGCTGGTGCTCGGGGGCGTGGAGATTCCCCACACGCAGGGGTTTGTCGCCCACTCGGACGGCGACGTGGCGATCCACGCCGTGTGCGACGCGCTGCTGGGCGCCGCGGCACTGGGCGACATCGGGCAGCACTTTCCCGACACATCGGACGACTACGCCGGCATCGACTCGAAGCTGCTGCTGGGCCGCGTGGCGGCGATGCTGCGCGAACGGAGCTACGAGATCGGCAACGTCGACTGCACGATCCGCATGCAGCGGCCCAAACTGCGGCCCTACATCGACGCCATGCGCGCGGCAATGGCCGGGGCGATGGGGATCGACACGGAGCGCGTGTCGGTCAAGGCGACAACGACCGAGCACCTCGGCTTCGAGGGGCGCGAGGAGGGGGTCTCCGTCTCGGCCGTGGCGCTGATCTTCAGGCCCTGACCCGCCAACGGTCCGCGACCGCAATCCATTCCGGCGCCACCCGGACCCTTCCACGCCTCGACGATGACCCGATCCCGCTCGGGCGGCAGTCCGGCGTTGTCCCGATTCCGCTGCGGCGGTAAACCCGGCGATGATCCGGTTCCGCTCGGGCAATGCGGCGGCGGAATACACAAGCAAAAGGCTGATCCCTTTCGGAGGATCAGCCTTTGTTTCTGCTCCGGGTCGCAGGCGCGGCGGCACGACGGATCAATAGACCTTCGAGATCGTACCGGTGTACTGCACGGGGTTGTACCACGGATTGGTGATCGTGAGGTTCGCACCGCCCGTGCGGGAGAAGATCTCGAAGGTGAAGGTGTAGGTCGAGGCAGAGAAGAGCGACGTCGAGAAGGTCACCATCCACCCCTCCTGGGTCTGCTCGGTCGTGTAGCCCGAGACGTTGGGTACCGTGTAGTTGATGACCGTCGAGTAGTAGGGCGGCACATACCCCTTGACATAGGGCAGACAGATGTCCACCGTTCCGTCCCAGATCTGGACGCTGAAGGCCGGGTTCATGATCTGGCGCATGGGACCCGCGGGCTGCTGCTGCATGGTCTGGGGGTTGAACTGGAAGTTGCGCGACAGCACGAGCGAGTCGGTGAACTTCTCGTACTCGGCAATGCGGTCCGCACGGCGTTTCTCACGCACCTCGCGGCGCTCCTGCTTGGGCGACAGAACCTGCTTCTGTCCGATCACGGTGAAGGCCGCCGCGCACAGCAGCAGGCCCGTGACAACGATAATGACTGTTTTTTTCATAGCACATAAGGTGTTGGTATGGCCATGAAATGCAAAATCGGTGCCTGAACTGTCAGAGTCCCATCTTTTTCAGAAATTGTCCCGTATAGCTGCGTGCGCACTGCGCCACCTCGTGGGGCGTGCCCGCGGCGATGATCTCGCCTCCGGCGGCGCCACCCTCGGGGCCGATGTCGATCAGGTGGTCGGCCACCTTGATGACGTCGAGGTTGTGCTCGATGACGATCACCGTGTTGCCGCGGTCGACGAGCTTGTTGAGTACATCGAGCAGCAGGCGGATGTCCTCGAAGTGGAGCCCCGTCGTCGGCTCGTCCAGGATGTAGAGCGTGCGCCCCGTGTCGCGCTTCGAGAGCTCGGCCGAGAGCTTGATGCGCTGGCTCTCGCCGCCCGAGAGGGTCGTGCAGGGCTGCCCGAGGGTCAGGTAGCCGAGACCCACCTCCTGGATGGCCCGCAGCTTCTGGTGGATGCTCGGGATGTTCTCGAAGAACTCCACAGCCATGTTGACCGTCATGTTCAGCACGTCGTCGATGTTCTTGCCCTTGTAGCGCACCTCGAGCGTCTCGCGGTTGTAGCGGTGGCCGCCGCAGGCGCGGCAACGCACGTAGACGTCCGGCAGGAAGTTCATCTCGATGGTCTGCACGCCCGCGCCGCGGCACTCCTCGCACCGCCCGCCCTTGACATTGAACGAGAAGCGCCCCGCCTTGAAGCCGCGCACCTGCGCGTCGGGCGTCATCTCGAAGAGCTTGCGGATGTCGGCGAAGACGTTGGAGTAGGTCGCGGGGTTCGAGCGCGGCGTGCGGCCGATGGGCGACTGGTCCACGACGACGAGCTTGTCGATGTGCTCGATCCCCTCGATCGAGTCGTATGCGAGCGGCTGGTCCAGCGAGCGGTAGAGCGCCCGGCTCAAAATAGGCCGCAGCGTCTCGTTGATGAGCGTCGACTTGCCCGAGCCGCTCACGCCCGTCACGCAGATGAACTTGCCGAGCGGGAACTCCGCGTCGATGCCCTTGAGGTTGTTGCCGCGGGCGCCGCGGATGACGATCCGCTCGCCCGTGCCGGGGCGCAGCGTCGCGGGGATCTCGATGCGGCGGCGGCCCGTAAGGTAGTCCGCCGTGATGGTGTCGGCCTTCACGATCTCGTCGAAGGGCCCCGCGGCGACGATCTGTCCGCCGCGGCGCCCGGCCTTGGGGCCCACGTCGACGATGAAATCGGCGGCGCGCATCATCTCCTCGTCGTGCTCGACGACGATCACCGAGTTGCCGGCGTCGCGCAGCTCCTCGAGGCTGCGGATCAGGCGCTGGTTATCGCGCTGGTGCAGGCCGATCGAGGGCTCGTCGAGGATGTAGAGCACGTTGACGAGCTTCGAGCCGATCTGCGTGGCGAGGCGGATGCGCTGGCTCTCGCCGCCCGAGAGCGAACGCGACGAGCGTGCGAGCGACAGGTAGCCCAGCCCCACGTCCATCAGGAAGCGCAGCCGCTCGCGGATCTCCTTGACGATCTCCTGCGCGATCCGGCGCTCCTTTTCGGAGAGGTACTCCTCGATGTGGTCCATCCAGCGGGCGAACTCCTCGATCGAGAGGGCCGAGACCTCGGCGATGTTCTTCCCGCCGATGCGGAACTGCAGGGCCTCCTTGCGCAGGCGCGTGCCGCCGCAGACCGAACACTTGCGGTAGACGAGGAACTGCTCGCGCCACTTCTGCCCGCGTTTTGACTCCTCGTCCTCCGTGCGGCCGATGTACTCGGCAACGCCCTCCCACGAGAGGAACTGCCGCCCGCCGGCCGGGGAGCTGAACTCCGAGAGGTCGACCGTCAGCGGCTCCGAGTCGCCGTAGAGCACGGCGTTGAGCGCCTCCTCGGAGAAGGTCTCGATCGGATCGTCGAGCGTGAAGTCGTAGCGGCGGCCCAGCATCTCGAGGATGGCGAAGAGCATGTTGTTGCGGTACTTGCCCAGCGGCTCGACGGCCCCCTCGCGCAGCGAGAGCCGCTGGTCAGGGATGATCTTGGCCAGGTCGAAGACGGCCTCCTCGCCCAGCCCGTTGCAGTGCGGGCAGGCGCCCTTGGGCGAGTTGAACGAGAAGGTGTGCGGCGCCGGGTCCTCGAAGGCGATGCCTGTCGTGGGGCACATCAGGTGGCGCGAATAGAAACGCTGCTGCTCGGTGCCGTAGTCGTAGACGGCCATCGTCCCCTTGCCCTGGCGCATCGCCTCCTTGAGCGAGGTCATCAGCCGGTCGCGCGACGCCTCGACTACCTGCAGCCGGTCGACGACCAGGTCGATCGTGTGGATCTTGTAGCGGTCGAGGCGCATGCCGGCCGAGATTTCGCGGATCTCGCCGTCGATGCGGGCGTAGATGTAGCCCTTTTTGGCCAAGGTCTCGAAAAGCTCGCGGTAGTGGCCCTTGCGGCCCTTGACGATGGGAGCCATCAGGGCGATGCGCCGCCCGGCGAAGTTCTCCAGAATGAGCTCCGCGATGCGGTCGTCACTGTAGTGGACCATCTCCTCGCCCGTGACGGGCGAATAGGCGCGCGACGCCCGCGCGTAGAGCAGACGCAGGAAGTCGTTGATTTCGGTGACGGTGCCGACCGTCGAACGGGGGTTCTTGTTGGTGGTCTTCTGCTCGATGGCCACCACGGGGCTCAACCCCGTGATCTTATCCACGTCGGGACGCTCCATCGTGCCGACGAACTGCCGGGCGTAGGTCGACAGCGTCTCCATGTAGCGGCGCTGCCCCTCGGCGTAGATCGTGTCGAAGGCCAGCGACGACTTGCCCGAGCCGCTCAACCCCGTGATGACCACGAGTTTGTGGCGTGGAATCTCCAGATCGACGTTCTTCAGGTTGTGGACCCGGGCGCCGAGTATCTTGATCGTCTCTTCTTTCATTGCACAACGATGCGGCGCCTCTGCGGTCCGTTCGGAACGGATACGGAGGTACCGGACCGCAAAGATACGACATCCGGGGCAAATCCGGAACCCCGCGGGCTATTTTTCGCCCGTTTCCAGCACGAAATCGTCGGCGTCGCGCCACGCCGGGAACTTTTCGAGGAATGCCTCCCGGGCCGCGCGGTCGAACGTCGCCCGCAGGAGGCACTCCCCTGCCCCGGCCTCGGCGAGCGGCACGCCCCGGAAGTCGACAAGGGCCGAATCGCCCGAATAGGGAAGGCCGGGATCCGAGCCCGCACGGTTTGCGGCGACCACGTAGCACTGGTTCTCGATGGCCCGGGCGCGCAGCAGCGTGCGCCACACCTCGCGCCGGGCTGCAGGCCAGGCGGCGCAGCAGACGATGGCGTCGTAGTCGCCGCGGCAGCGGCTCCAGACCGGGAAGCGCAGGTCGTAGCAGACGAGCAGCAGCAGGCGCCACCCGGCATATTCGACCACGACGCGCCGGTGCCCCGGACGGTAGTTGTCCGCCTCGCCGCCCGGACGGAACAGGTGCCGCTTGTCGTACCACGACACCTCGCCCGACGGCCGCACGAAGTACATCCGGTTGCGGAAGCCGTCCGCTGCGGCCACGGCGACGCTCCCCGTCACGGCACACTTTCCCTGCGCGGCCCAGCGGCGCATGGTCGCCAGCACGGGTGCCTGTTCTTCGGCGGGCTCCGCAGTCACGTGCACGGCATCGGCCTCCGCGACGTCGGCTCCCGAGACATCGGCTCCCGCGTTTCGGCCGGCATCCGCCTCCCCGGCGGCCCGTTCGGCAAAGGAGGCGGGGCGGGTGCTGAATCCTGTGGCGAAGAGTTCGGGCAGCACGACCAGATCGGCCCCGGCGGCTGCCTCCGCCACAAGCCCGTCGAGCCGAGAGAGGGTCTCGGCAGGCCGCTCCCAGACAGCATCCGTCTGACAGAGGGCGACTTTCAGTTTCTGTTTTTCATCCATGGCTTCCGGCTCGGGCGCGAAACGGCCCCGCAGCGGGCCCCGCCGTCCGAACCGACGGGAAAGTTACCACTATTTTTTGAAACGGCAAAAAACGACCCGCGCCGGCGCCGCTGTTGCACGCGAACGAAATAAAACGTACTTTTGTCGCGAAAACCGACATTTATGCTCAAGGCAGGACGCACACAGACACTCACCGTAAGCCGCCTGTCGGACTACGGTCTCTACCTCGCGGACGACGAGGGGCAGGAGGTACTGCTCCCGAACCGCTATGTATCGCTCACCGACAAACCCGGCGACACGAAGGAGGTCTTCCTCTACCACGACTCGGAGGACCGGCTCGTGGCGACGACCGAAACGCCGCTGCTGCGGGCGGGCGAGGCGGGCTTCCTGCGCGTCGTGGACAAGACGCCGCACGGCGCCTTCCTCGACTGGGGGCTGCACGGCAAGGACCTCTTCCTGCCGAACCGCAACCAGCAGGGCGGCGTCCTCAAGGACCACCGCTACGTGGTCTACCTCTACGAGGACAGCATCACGGGCCGCTGCGTGGCGACAATGAAGCTCAAGTCGTTCATCGACAACGAACTCATCACCGTTGCGCCGCGCGAGGAGGTGCGGCTGCTCGTGGCGTCGGAGAGCCCCATCGGCTTCCGCGTCATCGTCAACAACCGCCACTGGGGCATGCTCTACCGCAACCAGCTGTTCCGGCCGGTGGCCGTGGGCGACGCCCTGACGGGTTACGTGCGCCGCATCACCGAGGACAACCGCATCGACGTAAGCCTCCAGCGCGAGGGCTACGCCCAGGTCAAGGATTCGGCCGAGCAGCTGCTCGGCCTGCTGCGCGACAACGGCGGATTCCTGCCGCTGAACGACAACAGCGCCCCGGAGGAGGTGGCACGCCTCACGGGCACAAGCAAAAAGGTCTTCAAGCGCTCGCTGGGCGTGCTGCTCAAACGCGGCGCCGTCGAGACGACCGACCAGGGGATCAGAATCAAAAGGTAGGACGGAATGGGACGCATGGCAACGGCCGAGCGCGTCTGCGCGGAGGCTTCGGACAACTTCGTATTCCAGCGTTCGCTGCTCGCGTACCACGCGGCGGCGGAGCGCATCGACGGCGACGTGCTCGAGATCGGCACCGGCTCGGGCTACGGCGTGGAGGTCATCGCGCCGCACGCCCGCAGCTTCGTCACCCTCGACAAACACGTCCCCGAGGCGGGCAGTCTGCCCTGCCTGCCGCACGTGCGCTACATGCAGGCCACGGTGCCGCCGCTGCCCTTTGCCGACGGGAGCTTCGACTTCGTCATCTCGTTCCAGGTAATCGAGCACATCCGGCGCGACGTGGACTTCGTGCGCGAGGTGCACCGCGTGCTGCGCCCGGGCGGGCAGTTCATCGTCACGACGCCCAACGCCCCGATGTCGCTCACGCGCAATCCGTGGCACGTGCGCGAATACACGGCCGACGAACTGCGCGACCTGCTCGCGCGGAGCTTCTCCGCCGTCGAGATGCTGGGCGTTGCGGGCAACGACCGAGTCATGGCCTACTACGAGCAGAACCGCCGCAGCGTCGCCCGCATCACGCGCTTCGACGTGCTGGATCTCCAGCACCGCCTGCCGCGCTGCCTGCTGCAGCTGCCCTACGACCTGCTCAACCGCATCAACCGCCGCCGCCTGCTCCGCGACAACACCGACCTGACGACCTCGATCCGCATGGACGACTACCGCGTGGGGCCCGTCACGGCCGACTGCTTCGACCTGTTCGCCGTCGCGCGGAAGTAACCGCCGTCACAACAAAACGAAAAGAGGGGGTGTCCGACCTTTCGGTACGGACACCCCCTCTTTTCACGGGTTGCCGCCAGCTACCGTCCGACGCGCGGGGAGGCTGCGGCGCGGCTGCGGGTCTCGGCCTTCAGCAGCACCGGCCGCTCGCCGCCGGGCGTAAGAACCGGTTTGCGACGGACCGACTCCTGCTGCGCTCCGATGCGGCACTCCATGGCCGAGCGAGTGAGCGCAAAGGGACGGAAGTCCTCGACGGGCGATACGCCCTCTTCGGTCAGCACAATCTTCTCGCGGTAGACCGGACTGTAGTTGCCGTCGGCACCGATGGCGAAGGCCAGCAGCGTGGATTCGTCGTCGTAGGGCAGGAAGAACGACACCGACTCCTGCGAGATGCCGTCGCGCAGCAGGGCGGCAATCGCCTCGTTGTCCGGGAGGATGAAGTCGCTCGTCAGGTCGCCCTCGTAGATGTAGTAGAGCACGCGCTCGGCCGGATCACCCTGCGTGGTGACCGTCAGCGGCAGCACGGCCAGGCCGTAGGCATCGGCATAATCGTCGGGATAGAGCTCCGCGATCTGCGTGCCGTCGAAGTAGCGGTCGTGCTCCACGAGGATCGAGATGTCGGCCGGGATGCCGTCCTCGGTGGTGAACTCCACCGAGAAGAGCCCCGTGGTCGCCTTGCCCTTCACGTAGCCGAAGGCCAGCAGCGTGTAGCTCGTGGAGGCCTCGAGTTCGCTCGCCTCGACAGAGGTATCGCCCCGGCGGAGGTAGTCCGCGATGGTCTCGTCGGCCAGCAGGGAGCTGATGACCGCCTCGTCGTCCATCCCCTCCACGGCCGACGTATTGACGAGGTAGAGCACGTAGGGATCGAGGTTCTCCGTCTTCACGTCGATGGTCGCGGCGTGTGCTTCGAGCGACGTCACCTCGAAGGAGATGCGGTTGTCGGAGGGTTGCACCTCCGTGGTCCGGAACGTCGTCGAGACGGGAGCCGAGTTGATGAGTCCGTCGTCGGTGCACGACGCGGCGAAGACCAGATACCCGGTATTCTCCTCCAGCTCGTAGGTGCGGTCGATCGTGCCGACCACGCTGAGTCCGGCCACGGTCTCCTCGGCGGTCATGCCCATGGCCTCGTAGATGACGATCATGTCGCTGAGGTACTGCTGGTACTGCCGGCAGGCGTCCTCACCGTCCTGCACCTGATCGGCGACATACATGCCGATGACATAGCGCTGGTTGGGATCGGACGGCACAATATGCAGGTCGCACAGCGGCCCGTTGACCGTCGCATCCACCGTGAACGTGACGTCGATCTTCGGCACCGCGACAGTCTCGAACTCGACCTTGTAGATATCCGTCGTGCGCTCGCCGTCGACCGTCAGGCCGTATGCGTAGACGTAGTAGGCCGTTCCGGGCAGCAGGCCCGTCATGTTCTTGACCAGCAGGTCACCGCGGTTGAGCGTGTTCGAGAGGTACTCCTGCACCGAGACGCCGAAGCTCTCGGCCATCGCCCGGATGTAGGCCAGGTCGTCCTGGAAATACTCCTCGTCGGAGGCGTAGCTGTCGAAGTAATCCTTCTCGACGAGCATGCTCAGGTAGGTCTGCTCCTTGTCGCCGGGAATCACCGAATACTTCGCGCTCGTCTGCGTGATGAGCTCCATGCGGATGTCGAAGACGGGCGGAACCGTCCGCGGCGACTGCACGACGCGCAGCACGGCTGTCTCCGCATCGCCCGAATAGCAGACGGAGAGCTCCGCGGAGCGCGACTCGGTGAGCTCGTTGGCGGCAACCGTGAAGGAGATCACGCCGGAAAGCGAGGTGGAGACTCCGGAGATCCACTCGGGTACGTTACCGACCGTAATGCGGCCCTCGTAGACAGGGCTTGCGAGCCGGTACGACACGCTGACCTCACCGCCGTCGGCCGCAACGGTCACCTCCGGGGTGTTGAGCGTAAGGGTCGAGGGCTTGAACTCCCCCTCCTCCTCCCGGCAGCCTGCCGCCAGGAGCAGGCACGCCGATATGAAAGTAAGATACAACTGTTTCATCTTCATCTCTCGGTCCGTATTAAAATGCGAGAATCGGGCGAATGAGTCCTATGGCATCGTATTTTCCGCGGTACCCCACCATGCCCGTGCTGACATCGAGGCAGTTGATGCTGCCGTCGGCCAGGGCGTAGCACTCCGACGAGGACCAGTACCACCGGTTGCGGAGCCGCGTCATCCCCTCCCGGGCATTGAGCTGCTCGCGCAGCCCGTAGACCGTGCAGAGCTGGCTGACGGCGGGAATGAACCAGCCGCTCGAGTTGGCCGGAGCCGGAACCGTCTGTGCGAACTGCCGGGTGTAGTAACCGACGGGATAGCCCTCCTGCGTGTCGGGCGTGAATCCGCCGTTGCGCTCGGCCTCCAGGGTGATCTTCTCCGTGTAGAGATAGCCGCTCCAGTCGGTATCGCCGCCGTTATTGGTGAAGTTGTCGATCTTGTTTCCGCCGTCATCCACCGGATAGAGACCGATTTCATAGCCGTATACGCCCCACAGGCACAGCTCCTCGGAGGCATCCTGCAATGCGACGACATAACCGTGGCATGTCGCCTCGCCGATGCCGGTCTGCGAGTAGTCGGAACGGTCGTTGGCGTGCTGCCCCACCTGGAAGACGACGCCGATGCACTCCTTTTTCGGGTTCAGGTCGGCCGAATAGGTGCCGTCGGAGTAGTAATAGTCCCCGACATGGGCCTCCCCCGGAAGGGTCACCGTCACGTCGCAGACCGCCTGCCGGTTCTCGGCCAGGGCGTAGACGCGGGCACTGCCCGTCTCTCCGGCCGCGAGGTTGCCTTCGGCATCCACCGTGACAACACGGCCGTCGGAGGTTACCCACGTGACGTCGCACCCCTTCCCGTCGAGCGTCTCCACCCGGGCCGTCAGCGTGTAGCGCTCGCCACGCACCAGGGTGATCTGCGTATCGGACAGGGTGACGACGGAGACGTTCGAGGGCGCTTCATCGTCGTCGCTGCACGCGACGGCAAGCGTCGCGAAGAGGAGCGCGCAGAGAATCCAAAGATACTTTTTCATCTGATATTGTCTTGTTTGCGTGTTGATCCGTCACCCGATCATCAGAATGCCAGCACGGAACGTGCATAGAACCAGGCTCCGTCCTTGCCGTCGGCGCTGACGCTCGGCGTGCCCATGTTCATCAGGTAGCGGAAATAGTCCTGCGGGCCCGGATTGTCCACGGCAGCCTCGGACGAGGAGCCGTACCAGTCGTTGGCCAGCTTCTTGCCGCCCTCCACGGAGGCGATCCGGTCCGCCACGTTGAGACTCTGGTAGAGCTGGCTGATGGCCGGCAGGAACCAGCCCGACGTCGAGCACGGAGCGGGCACGGCATCCGCATAGGCCACCATGGCGTAATAGAAGAGCGGATGTCCCTCTGCCGCACCTGCCGAAAGGCCGCCGTTCTGATCGGCATCCGCCTTTGCAAGGCAGGAGTAGAGGTAACCGCTCCAGTCGTTGTACTGACCGTTCTCGCGGCCGTTCTGAATCGGATCGCCGAACTCATCCTTCGGGTAGCAGCCGAGCTCCTGACCCTTCGGGCCCCACATCGCATAGCTAGTCGAGGCGTCGTTCAGGGCGATGACGTAACCGTTGCACTTCGCCTTGCCGATACCGGTCGACGAGTAGTCCGAGGCGTCGTACTCGCTGTGTCCCACGGCAAACACGATACCGATGCACTGCTTGTCGGCCGCGAGCTCCGTGGACCACGTGCCGTCGGCATAGAAATAGTCACCGACCTGGGCCGGAGCCACGACCGTGACGACGCACGACGCCTCGGCGCTGCCCACGGCGACACGCACGGTCGCCTGACCGGCTGCTACGGCCGTCACGAGACCCTGCCCGTCAACCGAGGCCACGCCGCTGTCCGACGAGCTCCACGCAAGGCCCTCCAGATTGGCATCCTCGGGCGAGGGGGGTGGCCGTCAGCTGCGACTGCTCGCCGATCGTAAGGGTCAGCGCAGCGGCATTGAGCGTAAGCGACTCCGCTGCCGGGCCGACAACGGTCACACGGCACGACGCCGAAATGTCGCTGCCGACCGATGCCGTTACGGTAGCCTCGCCGACCGCCAGGGCCGTCACCGTGCCTTCGGCATCGACGGATGCGATCTCGGGCGCATCGCTCACCCACGATATCTGACCGTAGGCGGCATCCGCCGGTTCGACGGTCGCCCGCAGCGTGTATGTTTCGCCTTTTACGATTTCAAGGGTGGTCGGATCCAGGACCAGACCCGACGGGGAGACTGTCTCCGTGTCGTTGGAACAGCCCGCCAGCAGCAGCACCGCGACCGCTGCCGAAAAGAGATGCTTGGGTTTCATACTTCGTTAAACTTTAAAAGATCCATAAAACTTGACCTGCTAAAAGTAGCGCATGAAAACGGGTTGTGCATCCGGCGTATTGTATACTTGTAATATACAGGCAAAATCCCATATATACTTTATATATACAGAATGATTCAATCCGCTAATCGACAACGGAATATGTATCGAAAAAACAGGTTACGGATTGTAACGTGAAAGGAATTCCTGCAGACTCGTGGTCTTGCCCGTCAGGTTGAATTTGCTGCGCAGACGTGCCCGGGCGATGTTGATGCTGTGGGGACTCTGACGTGTTATTTCCGAAATTTCCTTGGTTGTCATGTTCATGTTCAGCAGGGCGCACAGCCGCCGCTCGTTGATCGAGAGCGTCGGGAAATCGGCAATGAGCCGCTGGTAAAACACGCTGTTGAAAGCCGGGACGAAGCGGTTCATCTCCCGCCATTCGTTCTCGTCCTTGCTCTTCACGAGCTCACGGCAGATGGCCGAAATCTTCTTGCGCGTAGTCAGGTCCTTCACCCCGGCATTCAGTTCCGTCAGCTTGTGCGACAGCTCCTCGGTCATCCGCCCGATCTGGTAGTCATGCAGCTTGCGGAGTTCGATCAGCTCGTTCTGACTGGCAATCTCCTCCTCCTGACGCCGAATCTCGAGACTCTTCCGCTTGGATTTGCCGTAGAGCAGGATCAGGATGAAGACCAGCGACAGCACGCCGATCGAGCAGAGGAAGATCACCAGGTTCTGTCTTCGGGACATCTTCTCCTGTTCGCGGCTCATCTCCAGCTCCTTCTGCACCTTGTAGAAGTCGAGGAAGATCTCGTCGGGACGGTTCGCAATGTCGGCCTCGTAATACCGGATGAGTGCCTGGTAGGCATTCCGGTACTCTCCCTTCATGGCGTAGATGCGCTGCAGAATGCCGTAGCAGTGCTGGATCTTGCTGCCGTACTCGCCCGTTCCGAAGGCCGAGATGGCCTTTCCGAGCGCCGTGGCAGCCTCGTCCAGCCGGCCGGCAGCCATCAGAAGCAGCCCCTCGTCCTGGTAATAGAGTCCGGTTTCGTCCGGCTTCCGGAGCAGGGGCTTCACCGTCTCGAGCGTGGAGGCCGCGGCCTGCAGGTCCCCCGACATCAGGTAGAGCGAGACGTTGTTCAGATAGACCTTGCACAACTTGGAGGTGTCGCGCACGGCCGAGCTCAGAAAGCCCGATTCGCGGATGAGCGTCCGGGCCTTCAGCGTGTCGCGCAGCGTGTAGGCCAGCACGGCCGAGTTGTTCAGGCCGAGTACCATGCGGGAGGTGTCGCCGGCCATGCGCGCCCCGTCGGTATAGCGGGTGAACCATTCGTAGGCCCGGTCGTACTGGCGGCAGGTGAAATAGACGACTCCGAGGATATTGTAGCACTCGATCAGATTGTCCGTATCGTGCGTCCGCTCGAAATAGTTCATTGCCGAGGAGACGTATTGCAGGGCGCGGTGGTACTGCCCGAGGCTGGTGTATTCGCGGGAGAGCCGGTATTGGGCCAGCGCCTCGTTGTGACGGTCGCCGAGCGACTCATAGATCGCCAGCGACCGGCTCCGCCAGCGGATGGCCCGGGAGAAGAGCGACCGGTCGTACTCGTACCAGTCGGCCAGTTCGTCGCACACGGCCGCCAGCAGCGGCTCGGCGGCCGTCGTATCGGCCGAAGAGAGGAAGAGCTCGGCATACTCCATGGCCTTTGCCCTGTCCGCGGCGCGGTTTTCCCGGTAGAGATTGTAGACGGTCACGTCGGCACCCCGGATGCCCGACAGCACCTTCAGGGTGTCGGTCTGCTCCCTGGCCGAGAGGGTCAGGGCGGCCAGCAGGGCCAGCAGATGGATCGTATTCCTCAAAAAACAGGCATAGGTCTTGTTGCATGGAGCTATCCGCGCCGACAGGTCGAAACCGCCCTGCCGCGCCACGCAGTCCCCCACCGGTCCGCATCCGAAATCCGACGGATCGAACGGAGGGTTTCCGAACGGCAAAAGTAGAAATATTCTGCCCAACTGCAAAAATTACCCGCAATATTTGCCGTCCGAAATGGGCCCGCACGGCCATTCAGGAACGTTTTTCGTCCTTTTGCGCACGGTTTTCGCCCGGGCTCCGGACTTTCTCGTCCGCCGTGCTTCACCCGGTTGCACGACGGGAGCTCCGGCCCTTCCCGCAGCACCACCTCAACAACAAAAAGGGAGCGATCCTGCGATCGCGATACTGTTCCAAAAAGTGTGTCTGGAGAAGGATAAATAAAAAAGTCTACAGATTTTTTAGATTTGTATAGGGAACCAACAAAAACTAAAAAAGGAGTAGACTTATGGTGTTGACAAAGGAACAACTTTCCGAATTAATATGCAAACATTCGGAGCGGGAAAATGGTCTTCAGGATCTGTTGGAGATCTTGTTGGAGAGTATGATGGTCTCGGAGCGCCGGGAATATCTCCGGGAAAACTCGGCATCAGGGAATAAATGCAACGGCTTTCGCCCGGGACATAGTTACGGTCATGGCCGTACGCTGACGTTCCGGATACCCCGAGATCGCTACGGGAACTTTCATCCCCGGATTCTGGCGATCCTTCGCCATCAGGAAGATGAATGCGAACGCCTTGCCGGAACACTTTATACGAAAGGACTTACGCAGGAACAGGTCGGCGAGGTATTCCAGGATATCTATGGCGAGCACTACAGCAAGGCGAGCATTTCGCGAATGCTGGACTACCTCCGAGAAGATGTCTCGCAATGGCTCACGCGCTCTTTGGAGACGTATTACCCGATCGTCTTCATCGATTGCGTACACATGAAGATCCACCGCAAGCGGAGCGTGGAGACCGAAGCTTTCTATGTAGTGCTTGCCGTGCGTGAAGACAAACGGCGTGAAGTGTTGGGGATCTTCAATAAGCCCACGGAGAGCGCCCTGGGTTGGGGCGAGATGCTCGCAGAACTGCATGAACGAGGCGTTCGGAAGATCGGCCTGGTGTGTGCCGACGGGCTGAAGGGGCTGGAGGATGTCATCAGTGCGGTCTTTCCCGGGACGCCGCTGCAACGCTGTACGACGCACCTGAAACGCAATCTGCTGAGCTGCGTGCGCAACGGCGACAAGGGAGAGCTGGCCGAGGATCTGCGGCAGGTATTCCGTACGGGGGATCGCAGCTATACGGTGGAGAGAGCTTGGGAACAATGGCAGACACTCTGTGAGAAATGGGGGCAGGATTACCGCAGTTTTCGACGACGGGCGGAGGATCCGGCCTACAAAGCCTACTTCACCTATCTGAACTACGAGGCAAGGATTCAGTCGATGATCTACACGACGAACTGGATCGAGCGTCTGCAGAAGGATTTTCGACGGGTTACACGCATGCGGGGAGCCATGCCCAGCGAGGAGTCGGTACTGCTGCTGATGGGCAAAACGGCCATGGATAAAAAATCCTACCTGAGGCCGGTGCCACGAATCGACCTGGATCGGGAATTATTCCCCGAGTGAAGACTATAACACAAAAATATGAACAACACGCCGCGGCGTGTTGTTCTGAACCCAAGAATCGCTATATTTGCATATCTGAAGAATCTGAAGGCGCCTGCACAGACACACTTTTTGAAACACTACCTAAATTCCTGGCAAAAGAACCTAACGGAGATGCTGCTTCCGACCTTTCTCGGAGCAGGCCCTTTCGGGTGTGGTTCTCCGGCAGAAGTCGCAGGCAGGATTGTGCCGCAACAGGAGCCTGCGGCTGTCACACATCCCCGTCGTCGGGTATTTGCTCAAAAAATCACGAAAGATTTGGTTCACTTTATGTGATCTTCCCGCCGCGGAACGCGCGGGAACGAGCCAGGATAAAAACCGCTACGAACATGAAACCGATCATCACCCACTTCACCGACGACGACCTCTACAAGTTCACGATGTGCTGTGCCGTCACCGACAACTTCCCGAGAGCCCGCGTCCGGTACGCCTTCACCGACCGCGACGGGACCGTCTACCCTGCCGGATGCGCCGAACGGCTCTTCGAGCAGATCGCCCCGCCCGAAGAGCTGGTCATCCCCGACGGGAAGATCGACTTCATGAAGCGCAGCTGCCCCACATCCTCCACCGGTTCTACAGCTACCTAAAGGGCTATCGCCTCAACCGCCGGCGGGTCACCTGCAACCGACGGCCGGCCATCGGAAGCGAAATACGCAAAGGGCCAGCATGCAACGAAGAGCGACCACCCGACGGCATCCGGGTGGCGGCCGCCCGTCGGGAGCAAGGCATGCACAGAAGCGGAGCCCATGCGGGCATTCTATCCGGCATCAAACAGCCCGCCCGTATTCGGGCGGAGCGGGGTATTTCGATACGGGAAACGGCAGAAAACAAAAAGTCTCCACGGAGTACGCGGAGACAGTAGGTTTAAAACCTTCGGCATGTAGCCTTATTGTGGTAAGATGTAGAACTCTTACGACACAAATGTAAGGAAAAGATTCTTTTTCCGCAAATTTTTGCTTAATTTTACAGAAAAGGATTTTTTCTCACATGGCAACGATACTGGGACTGGACCTCGGCACCAACTCGCTCGGTTGGGCCGTCGTCGAAGAGACGGAGCACGGATACACGCTCAAAGAGCAGGGTGTCGACATCTTTCAGGAGGGCGTCGCACGCGAAAAGAACAACGAAAAGCCGGCCGTGCAGGACCGGACGAACGCCCGGGCGCTGCGTCGGCAATACTTCCGGCGGCGTCTGCGCAAAATCGACCTGCTCCGGGTCCTCGTCCGTTACGACCTCTGTCCGCCGTTGAGCGGGGAGCAGCTGACCGCATGGCGGAAAGAGAAGCGCTATCCGCTCGACGAGGCTTTTCTCCAATGGCAGCGCACCGACGACAATGCGGACCGCAATCCCTACCATGACCGCTATGTGGCCTTGAGCGAGCAGCTCGATCTCGGCAACCGGCAGCACCGTTATCTGCTCGGCCGGGCGCTCTACCATCTGGCGCAACGCCGCGGATTCATCAGCAACCGTAAGGAGGCCGGCAAGGAGCAGGAAGAGGGGACGGTCAAGAGCAGCATCAGGAGCCTCACAGCCGAGATGGAGGCGGCGGGATGCCGTTACCTCGGAGAATACTTCTATCAGCTCTATCAGCACAAGGAGAAGATTCGCGGGAAATACACCTCGCGCAACGAACACTATCTGGCCGAATTCGAGGCCATCTGCGAAAGACAGCAGCTGCCCGACGAATGGCGCAAGGCTCTGCACCGGGCGATCTTCTTCCAGCGCGACCTGAAATCGCAGAAGGGAGCGGTCGGCCGGTGTACCTTCGAGCCCCGGAAGAGCCGCTGCCCGGTATCACACCCGCGCTTCGAGGAGTTCCGCATGCTGCAATTCATCAACAACATCCGCATCACCTCTCCGCAGGACGCCGCGCCGCGCCCCCTGACACAGGAGGAGGTTGACGCCATACACCCGCTTTTCTACCGGAAAAGCAAGCCCCATTTCGAATTCGAGGAGATCGCACGCAAGATCGCCGAAAAGGGGAAATACGCCTGCGGGGAGGAGCGTACCGAGGCCCCCTATCGCTTCAATTTCGCCCGCACGACGACCGTGTCGGGATGTCCCATCACGGCATCGCTGATCGCCGTGTTCGGCAGCGACTGGCTTCGCGAAATGTGCAGTCTCTATCTGCTCGGGGAGGGAAAGAGCGAGGAACAGGTGCTGAATGATGTCTGGCATGCCCTCTTTTTCTTCAAGGACGAGGAGTGTCTCCGCACCTGGGCGCTGGAGAAGCTGCAACTTACGGCGGAACAGGCGAAGGCTTTTGCCGCCATCCGTCTGCCGCAGGACTACGCCGCATTGAGCCTGAATGCGGTCAACAAGATCCTGCCCTACCTGCGTCTCGGGTACCGGTATGACGAAGCGGTCTTCCTGGCCAACCTCAAGGCCGTATTGCCCAAAGAGGTATACGACAACGAGGAGCGGCGGCACGAGATCGAACACGACATCGCCGAGCTGCTGCTTGGCTACAAACGGGATCTTGATGACAAGTACGACTCCAAGGAGCACCGCATCGCCAACTATTTCAGCGACCACGGGCTCGACCTGTCGCGATTCGACCGGCTCTATCACCCCTCGATGATCGAGACCTACCGCAAGGCGCAGCCCGATGCCGCCGGGTTGCTGCAGCTCGGTTCGCCGCGTACACCGGCCGTTCGCAATCCGATGGCCATGCGGGCGCTGTTCCGCCTGCGGGCCCTGGTCAACAGGCTGCTGCGCGACGGGAAGATTGACCGCGACACGAAGATACGAATCGAATTTGCCCGGGGGCTGAACAATGCCAATCTCCGCAAGGCCATCGAGCAGTATCAGCGCGAGCGGGAGGCCGAAAACCGGAAATTCGCCGAGGAGATACGCAGCCAGTATGCCGCGGAGACAGGCCGGACGATCGATCCGACGGACGACGAGGTGTTGAAGTACCGGTTGTGGGAAGAGCAGCAGCATGTCTGTCCCTACACCGGACGGCAGATCCGTATTTCGGATTTCATCGGCGCCGATCCCGGTTTCGACATCGAACATACCATCCCGAGGGCCCGCGGAGGCGACGATTCGCAGATGAACAAAACGCTGTGTGAGAACCGCTACAACCGCGCGGTCAAACGGTCCAGGCTGCCGGCCGAGCTCTCCGATCATGCTGAAATCATGGCGTGCATCGAGTCGTTCGGATGGCAGGAGAAGGTCGAGGCCCTGCAAAAACAGATCGATGCGCAAATCCGCAAAAGCAAGGCCGCAGCAACGAAAACTGAAAAGGACAGTGCGATTCAACGGCGACACTACCTGAAGCTGCAACAGGATTACTGGCGCGGGAAGTACGACCGGTTCACAATGACCGAGGTGCCGGAAGGATTCAGCAACCGCCAGGGTGTCGACATCGGCATCATCGGCCGCTACGCCCGACTTTACCTGAAGACGGTCTTTGACCGCATCTATACGGTCAAGGGTGCAACGACTTCCGATTTCCGCAAGATATGGGGGCTGCAGGCGGAGTACGAGAAAAAGGCACGCGTCAACCACGTACACCACTGCATCGACGCCATCACGATCGCCTGCATCGGCCACCGGGAGTACCTCGCATGGAAGCGTTACGCCGAAGAGGCCGAGCGCTACCAACTCGGAGAGGGCGACCGACCCGACATCGAGAAACCGTGGCCGACCTTTACGGAGGATGTCAAGGCGGTGGCCGACGAGTTGCTTGTCTCGCACCATACGGCCGACAACATGGCCAAACAGACACGCAAAAAGCTGCGGGTCCGCGGCCTTGTCAGGCTCAACGATGCGGGCAAGCCCATCTACATGCAGGGCGACACGGCACGCCGCAAATTACATGAAGAGACTTATTACGGAGCCATCGAACGGGACGGAAAGATCCGCTATGTCGTCCGCAAATCACTTGCCAATTTGGAACTGACGGATGTCGAAAAGATAGTTGACCCGGAAGTTCGTTTGCGTATTGAGGAAGCTGTCAGGACCGAGGGGCTCGAAACGGTGAAAAAAGCAGATTATACAGTTTGGATGAATCGAGAAAAGGGGATTCCCATTCGCAAGGTACGAATTTTTGTCAGAAAGACAACCTTAATCCCATTAGACAAAC
>OMBZ01000145.1_pt1 | contig 25969 bp, 21 predicted proteins | sample 1673831 | NCBI WGS metagenome assembly OMBZ01 (sample SAMEA103958129, study PRJEB25191) | human gut metagenome | reverse complement strand
CGACCCGACGCCCCCGGTTCCCGACTACAAGGCGCATGCGCAGCTTGTGTTGCAGGACAGCGCCACAATCTACACCGGAGCGGCCTTTTACAAGGACCTGGTGTATTACGGCACGACGCAGGGCGTGCTGCGGGCCTACGACACGCGCCGCAATCGCGAGGTGTGGCGTCAGCGTTTCGGCGGGGCGCTCTACACCACGCCCCTCGTGGCCGAAGGGCTGATCATCGCGGGCACGACCACCGACGGACTGCGCGCCTACGACGCCCGCACGGGCCGCGAGAGGTGGCATATCGACACCCCGACGCCGATCGTCGGGCAGGGACTCGTCGACGGCCGCGGCAGCGGCGCGGCGCTCTACATCGGGCTGGGCAACGGCACGATGGCCAAAATCGCGGTGCGCGACGGGCGGATTCTGTGGCGTTACGACTACGGCCGCGGCCAGTCGCAGGGACAGCCCGCGCTGGCGGACGGGAAACTGGTTTTCGGAGCATGGAACGGGCATCTTCACTGCCTCGACGCCGCGACGGGAAAACTCGGCTGGAAGTGGACCAACGGCTCGAAAAGCCTCTTCCTGTCCCCGGGCAACATCGTTCCCCGGATCGCCGGAGGCCGCGTGTTCATCGACGCGCCCGACCGCGCCGTCACCTGCCTCGACCTCGCCTCGGGAAGCGTCGTATGGCGCTGCACCGACTACAAGGCCCGCGAAGCATCGGGCATGAGCGCCGACGGCAAACGCTTCTACGTCAAAACCATGGACGGCGAACTGCTGGCCATCGACACGGCCCCGGACGCCTTCCGCCGGCTGTGGATCACCCCCGCGAGCTTCGGCTACGACTACACGGCCTGCCCGGTGACCGTGAGCGGCGGCATAGCCTACCTCGCCGACCGCTCGGGCAACGTCGCCGCCGTGCGCGAGGACGGCACGCCGCTGTGGTGCGTCAAGTGCTGCAACTCGGCGGCGAACTTCATCACCGAGGCTCCCGACGGCTCGCTGTGGGCGACTTTCGCCGAAGGAAAGATTTTCCGCATCCCTCCGCACGCACCCGCAGGGCACAAAAAGAAAATCCCGTAATTCGCAGAATTACAGGATTTTTCTCATAACTACTTTGTTTTCAGTGGAGGTGGCGGGAGTCGAACCCGCGTCCAAACAGGGAACCCGAAAGCTTTCTACACGCTTAGCCGCCATTTGATCCTTCTCCCCGTGCCTGGCAGGCGGCTACCGAACACGAGGCCCAGTTCCTTGATTTTCGCGCACCGGCCGGAACCCTCCGGCGCACTATCTCTAAATGGATGATACCCCGTATGAAGAGCCGTTAAAGAGCGGAACGTCCCTTCGGGATACTCGTCGCCAAAGCGCCTGGGCTTCGGCGATTAAGCCAATTTTCCTTGAAAATTAGGCAGCGAGTGCGTAGCTGTTATTGCCATTTATAGTTCGAGCGTCGGGATTTACGAGCCGCCACACAGCGCTCGGCGTGCTTACAATCAAACTCTGCCTGCTGTCAAAACCGGGCACCCCCGTGTCTTTCGGCGCAAAGCCTGTCGAAACCTTTGGCAAAGATAGCGCTTTTTTGCGAAAATCCATGCACCGGGCCGCGAAATATCGTGCGGCACGCCTCCGCCGCCGGCAGAAGATTGCAAATCCGGATATTTTGCGTATCTTTGTTTTCCGAAAAAAACGTGCGACGACTATGGATGAAAAATACGTGGTGAACCTTCGGAACGTAGCCATATACCATGCCGACAGCGTATTCGGGCGCGGCTCGGAGGAGAAGCTCATGCGGCAGGGCGAGATGGTCCTCTCGGAGGTCAACCTCCACGTGGCGCCGGGCGAGTTCGTCTACCTGATCGGGCGCGTGGGCAGCGGCAAGAGCTCGCTGCTCAAGACGCTCTACGCCGAAGTGCCCCTGCTCACGGGCGAGGGCCGCATCGCCGGGTTCGACCTGCGCCGTCTCAAGCGCAGGCAGATCCCCTACCTGCGCCGCCGCATCGGCATCGTCTTCCAGGACTACCAGCTGCTCACCGACCGCAACGTCTTCATGAACCTCTACTACGTGCTGAAGGCTACCGGCTGGAAGAGCGAGTCACAGATCCGCGAGCGGATCGACAAGGTGCTCGGCGTCGTGCAGCTCGGCTCGAAGAGCTACAAGATGCCCTTCGAGCTCTCGGGCGGCGAGCAGCAGCGCCTGGTCATCGCACGCGCCCTGCTCAACGACCCGCGGGTGCTGCTGGCCGACGAACCGACGGGCAACCTCGATCCCCTGACGGCCGACGGCATCATGCAGCTCTTCCAGCAGATCGCCGCACAGGGGTGCGCCGTGGTCATGTCCACGCACAACACCTCGCTGATCGAGAACTACCCCGCGCGCGCCATCCTCTTCGCGCAGGGCCACATCCGCGAAATAGACCTCAAGGCCGAACTCTCGTAGGCCCTCCGGGCGGGCTCGGCAGACGACGATTTTCGGCGACGTATTCCTCCGAATAATTGGAAATGTCGGGGGAAAACGCTATATTTGTACGATATTTTAATGACAGCGATGAGTACCGAACAAGAAAACGTGAACAAACAGCCGGAAGAATATTCCGCATCGAATATCCAGGTCCTCGAAGGACTCGAAGCGGTGCGCAAGCGCCCCGCGATGTACATCGGCGACATCGGCGAGCGGGGTCTGCACCACCTGGTCTACGAGGTCGTGGACAACTCGATCGACGAGGCGCTGGCAGGTTACTGCACCGACATCGACGTAACGATCAACGAGGACAACTCCATCACCGTCAAGGACAACGGCCGAGGCATCCCGATCGACTTCCACGAAAAGGAGGGCAAATCCGCGCTCGAAGTCGTGCTCACGGTGCTGCACGCCGGCGGCAAGTTCGACAAGGGCAGCTACAAGGTCTCGGGCGGTCTGCACGGCGTGGGCGTCTCGTGCGTGAACGCCCTCTCGACGCTGCTGATCGCCGAGGTGCACCGCGACGGCAAGATCTTCCGCCAGACCTACAGCAAGGGCAAGCCCACCTCGGAGGTCGAGGTCGTCGGCACCTGCTCGGACCGCGGCACGACGATCACCTTCAAGCCCGACGCCGAGATATTCACCCATACGACCGTATACAACTACGATACGCTGGCGCTGCGTCTGCGCGAGCTGGCCTTCCTGAACAAGGGCATCCGCCTGAACATCTACGACCGGCGCAAGGACGAGGAGGGCCATACCCGTGAGGATCACTTCCATTCGGAGGAGGGCCTCAAGGAGTTCGTGAAGTACCTCGACGCCACGCGCGGCACCCCGATCATCGACCAGATCATCTACCTCGACACCGAGAAGAACGGCGTACCGGTCGAGGTGGCCATGCAGTACAACGACTCCTTCTCGGAGAACGTCCACTCCTACGTGAACAACATCAACACCGTCGAGGGCGGCACGCACCTGACGGGCTTCCGCCGCGCGCTCACCCGCACGCTCAAGAAGTACGCCGAGGATTCGGGCATGCTCGCCAAGCTGAAGTTCGACATCAACGGCGACGACTTCCGCGAGGGCCTCACGGCCGTGGTTTCGGTCAAGGTGGCCGAACCGCAGTTCGAGGGACAGACCAAGACGAAGCTCGGCAACGACGAGGTGGCCGCGGCCGTGGACCAGGCGCTCACCACGGCGCTCGGACACTACCTCGAGGAGAACCCGAAGGATGCCAAGGCCATCGTGCAGAAGGTGATCCTTGCGGCCACGGCACGCCACGCCGCACGCCACGCCCGCGAGCTGGTGCAGCGCAAGACGGTGCTCTCGGGCGCCGGACTTCCGGGCAAGCTGGCCGACTGCACGAGCCGCGACCGCTCGATCGCCGAGATCTTCTTCGTCGAGGGAGACTCCGCAGGCGGTACGGCCAAGTCGGGCCGCGACCGCAACTTCCAGGCGATCATGCCGCTGCGCGGCAAGATTCTCAACATCGAGAAGGCACAGGAGCACCGCATGTGGGAGAACGAGGAGATCAAGAACATGTTTACGGCCCTTGGCGTCACGATCGGCACCGAGGAGGACAGCAAGGCCCTGAACCTCGAGAAGCTGCGCTACGACAAGATCATCATCATGACCGATGCCGATGTCGACGGCAGCCACATCGCCACGCTGATGCTGACCTTCTTCTTCCGCAAGATGAAGGAGCTGATCGAGAACGGCCACGTCTACATCGCCACCCCGCCGCTCTACCTGGTCAAGAAGGGCAAGCAGGAACGCTACTGCTGGACCGAGAAGGAGCGTGACGCCGTCACCGAGGAGTTCGGCAAGGGTGCCCACGTGCAGCGATACAAAGGTCTCGGCGAGATGAACGCCCACCAGCTGTGGGAGACGACGATGAACCCCGACACGCGCATTCTGCGCAAGGTCAACATCGAGAACGCCGCCGAAGCCGACCGCATCTTCTCGATGCTCATGGGCGACGACGTGCCGCCCCGCCGCGAGTTCATCGAAAAGAACGCCCACTACGCCAACATCGACGCATAAGAAAACGCGAAAGGATCACCCCGAAAAGGTGATCCTTTTCTTCAGATAACCAACCATTAATCCGTGAACCTATGAAAGTTACCGTCATCGGAGTTGCCGGCGGAACCGGCTCGGGAAAATCGACGCTCGTCAAGCGTCTCCAGGAGGCGTTCGAGGGCGACGACGTCGTCACGCTGTGCCACGACTACTACTACAAGGCACACCCCGAACTGACCTACGAGGAGCGCACGAAACTCAACTACGACCACCCGCAGGCCTTCGACACGCAGATGCTCGTGGACCACATCAAGGCGCTGAAGAACAACGTGCCGATCGAGCACCCGGTCTACTCGTTCGTCGAGCACAACCGCCTGCCCGAGACGGTGAGCGTCAAGCCCTCGAAGGTCATCATCGTCGACGGCATCCTGATCTTCGAAAACAAGGAGCTGCGCGACCTGATGGATATCAAGGTCTACGTCGACACGGATGCCGACATCCGCCTGGCGCGCCGCATTCTGCGCGACGTCTGCGAGCGCGGCCGCACGATGCAGTCGGTCATCACGCAGTACACCACGACGGTGAAACCCATGCACGAGGAGTTTGTCGAACCCTCGAAGAAGTATGCCGACGTCATCATCCCCGAAGGCGGTTTCAACTCGGTCGCCGTGGCGATGCTGATCCAGAGCATCCAGTCACTCATCGAGGAGAGCCGGAAATAACCGGCAATCCGTGTGCGGCAGGCAGGCCTGACAGCCGGGCCGCTGACAGGCGGCGCAGGACCGGACAGCGGACACAAGTGGAAAAGGAGGTACGAATATGGTTTCGTGCCTCCTTTTGCGTATGCGTTCAGGCGGCAACGGCGCAGATCGGACGCGCCGGGCCGGTCCGGAACCCGGCCCGAATTTGCAGAATCCGCGGATTCGTGTATCTTTGCCGCCGGATACTTCGGATGCAATGCCGCCAGAGGCCGAATCGCTGAGAGGCCCGGCGCGAGGCTCCGACACAAACGAGAGACGATGAGAAAGCTATTGTGTGCCGTATGTTGGTGCATTCCCGTCCTGCTGACGACAGCCTGCCGGACCGGGATGTCGGAGGAGCGCTTCGACGGAGCGGAGGACTACATCAGCCTGCACTTCGCCCGGGCCGAAACCCGGGCCGAGGTGGACGATTCGGGCGCCGGGAGCTTCACGGAGGGGGACCGGATCGGACTGTTCATCGACAACGACGAGGCGGTAAGCTACCGCGAACTGACCCGCACCTCGGGCGAGTGGCTCCCGCGGCTGAAACGCAGCGAATTCGGGACGGGCGAGTTGACCCTCGCGGCGCACTACCCCGCTCTGTACAATGCGGCGGAGAATCCCCGCGCCCGGGAGCTTGCGCTGTCCGAAGAGCAGACCGACGAAAACGCGGCCGGGACCGATCTGCTCTTCGCCCGCACGACCCTCGCGGCGGGCAGCTACCGCACGACGCTGACCTTCCGGCACGCGCTGCACCGCCTGCGCGTTCGGCTCGACGCCGGGTCTGGCGCAGCAGGCTCCGCATCCGGAGCCTGCTGCGGGGCCGCATCGACCTGCTGACGGGTGAGGCTGCGGCAACCGGCGACGATTTTTCGTGGATCACGCCCCACAGCACGGCAGACGGAAGCTTCACGGCGCTGATCTGGCCGCAGCCGACCGCTCCCTACCGCGACGGGGAGGAGGCGTGGATGGAGATCTCCGCCGACGGACGGACGATCCGCTACGAGGCCCCCGCCACACTCGACGACAAGACCTTCGAGACCTTTGAACCCGGGAAGCAGACCACCCTCCGGCTCAACCTCCGCGCCGAAGAGCCCGCTCCGGAGTTTGCGGGGACGATCCGCTGGGTCTACGGCGTGCATGCGCCCGACTTCCCGGGCAAGGAGAACATCCCCAGCTATCCGCCCTATGTGAGCGAGTTCCCGGCCGGCGCCTGGTTCCGCTACGACCTGACCATCGAGGAGTCGCAGTACCTGACCTGGCCCGAAGGGTGCGGCTGGTACGACTGCAACAAGTCGATGAACTACGACGAGAACGACGGCAACCTCTGCTGGGCGGCTTCGGCCTCGAACATGCTGATCTGGTGGATGAACCAGAATCGGGCCTACATCGAGGCCTACGACCGCGAATACGGATCGAGCGTCACGTCGACGGTCGACGGAAGCGTCTACGAACGTCCGGCTCCCGACTTCAAGCCCCTCTACTCGGGCGGGACCGTGAACCGGGCCCCCGTCTTCGAGTTCTTCAAACACTCGTTCTATGACATCGGCAGCTGGGAATCGGCCGGCGTAAACTGGTTTATCACGGGCAACGACGACCTGCTGTCCTACCCGACGATCCGGGGATTCCACGGTTTCTTCAGCGAGGTCTTCTCCGAATCGGACATCATAGCGACCGACTCGCCGGCGAGCCCCGATTCGCGGCAGTTCAACGACTTCGTCATCGACGCCCTGCTGAACCGGAAGGCGATCGGATTTACGATATACGACATCAACGGAACCGGCACGGGCACGCACGCCATGACCATCTGGGGTGCAGAATTCGACGACGAGGGCCGTGTCTCGCACATCTATTACTGCGACAACAACAACTCCGACCAGGATGCCAACGGCGCAGTCATCAGCCGCAAGAAGATCGTCTACGCCAGCGACAGTTCCATCCCCGAGCTCGGTACACGCGAGTACACCTACCTGCAGGGACTCGACAACGAAGAGGGCATCGAGAAGAAAAAGAACAAGGTGACGCGGCTCTGCTCGGTCGATCTGCGTCGCGACATCTGGGCGAAGCATTTTCCCGATGTCGTGGCGGAGTGAGCAGCAAACCACATGCGAAACAAGTAAATCCGAACAATATGAACAGACTGATTTGCACCACAGTGCTCCTGGCCGCCGTCGCTTTGACGGGATGCAAGCGGGAGGAGCACCCCGCACGGCAGCGCATCGCGATCGCCACGACGATCGAACCCCTGACCCGCGCCCCGCAGTTCGATGATGAGGGAAGCGGCCGTTTCGCCGACACGGACCGCCTGACGCTGCTCGTAAGCGACGACGCGGCACGGCAGTCGGCACAGTTTGGCTACACGCCGCAAACGACGCTCTACTGGAGCGAGCTGGGCTTTGCGGCTCCGGGCACGACGCTTACCTTCGCCGCCTGCTACCCCGAGCAGGAGCTTGCCGGCGGACGCTTCGACTTCGATCTGGAGCAGGCCGCCGAAAAGGACCTGCTGCTGGCCCGGACCACCGGCGTGAGTGCCGGGACGGAGCGGACGATCGACCTGTCGTTCCGCCACGCCATGCACCGCCTCGTCGTGACCTACCAGACGAGCGACCCCGATGTGGCACTCGACGCCATCGAGACGCGCTGCACGGCGCAGTCCACCTGCACGGTCGATCTGGCGGCCGGGACGCTGACGCCCGCCGGTACGCGACAGGCTACCTTCACCGAATCGGGCCGGGAGGTCCGCTTCCTGCTCGTGCCGCAGCCGACCGACGGCGTATCGCTCGAGCTGCACGTCGGAGCGGACATCCGGCGGATTTCGCTCGGCGAGCTGACCGAAGGCATCGACCGCATAGAGAGCGGGCGGCAGCTGCACGTCACCCTCACGATCCGGAACGGCCGGATCGAGTTCGGCGACGCCGTCATCGAGGGGTGGGAGGATCAGGGCTCGATCGAGGACGAGATCATCCTCTGACAACGCCTCCGCAACAAGACCAGGCGGCTGCGGGTATCCGCAGCCGCCTGGTCTTGCATTGGTCGGAGACCGGCTTTCAGGGTAAGGTGGCGCCGGCCATCCGCGGATTCGGTCTTCAGAGACCGAAGAGATTCATCTTCCACGGGCGCCACCGGTCGAGCCGCAGCTCCCGCACGGGCATCCGGTTCCAATAAAACTGCTCCCAGAGGGATGGCTCGATGCGCAGCATTTCCGCATAGCTCTCGAAGGTTGTCGGGGCCAGGTGCTGCTCGATAAAGGCGACCTGCCAAAGCTGCATGTTATCACAGGTCTGAAGCACAAGGCCGACCGAGTAACATTCAAACGTGGCGGTGATGACTCCCATGACTGATACGTCGTCGAACTGGACCCGGTCACTGCGCAGCTTTGCGATAAGCCTCTCCCGCCGATCGCCGTCGGGTCGGAACAGGACAAACCGCCCCATGCGGGAGCGATCAAGCGACGGAACATACTCGCACCACGCCTTTTTGCAATCGTGGGATTCACCGCCACCGGCATGGATGTGCGCCGCACGGCGACCACCGTTGTATTCATAGCCGGCCATCAGGCAACCCGAGAAGTTGAAGCTCACCAGATCGGTCTTGCGTTGTGTCTCGTATTCGGCGATCGCTCCCTCCCGCCAGATTACCGCATCGAGCGGACAATTGTTCAATATGACGGGCAGCCCCCGCTGAGGGAACACCTGTTTGGCCGGTCCATTGCACGAATTGACTTTATCGCAGAACCAGCGGTCAAAGTACGCCGCATGCAGCGTTGGCTCGTTGATGCGCAGTTCTCCGCCAAGGAGCAGCGATCGAATAAACGATGACGACATGATCCCTGCCTTTCGTCAACGGCCTATTCGCCCAGCTTGACCGGCTCGACGCACGATGCCATGATGTCCATCAGCTTGCTCAACCCTTCGGTCGGCTGCTGCTGGCGCGCCGAGACGTGCACCTGGTATTTGGCCGTCTGGTTGGTCGAACGGGTGTTCTCGCGCGAGGAGGAGACCTTGCCGCTCACGCTGACCGATCCGCTGGCGAAACAACCGAACTTGAAACTTGAATTGACGTTCGTACTTGCCTCGCTGTCACTCTTCTGTTCTGTGTCGATGATTCGGTCGACGTCACCTCCATCTGGAAGTCGATCTGCACGTCGTCGATCAGCAGCGACGGCAGCGGCACCAGCCCGAGGAACGGCGCATTGACCTGCACGGTCTGCGTCGAGGCCGAGCCCTCGACGGGCCGTTCGAGCTGGAAGCTCAACAGCCGCGGCGTCTGGTTCGCCGCGTCGCTGTAACCGATCTCGGTCATGAATTCAAAAGCCGACTGTGCGAGCCGTTTCTGCGAGTCGCAGGCCGCCGTCAGCGGGGCGGCGATGAGTTCGGCGATGGGAATACCCGAAAATTTGCTTGCTACGTTGGTATCGTCTGCCATGATCGTAAAAATTTATTGGAGTGAAAAACTATTGATTCTCCCCCACTCGCGTGAAGGGCATGATCGTCTTGTCGTATTCGTCGATCGTGCGCGACAACCCCTCGGGGATGGGCTTCGCCTCGAACTTGATGCGCACCTGCATGCGCGAGAGATCCTTCTGGCCGTCGAAGCTGATTTCGAGGCTCGACCGCTTCAGCCTATTGTCGAAGGCCGCCTGCTGGTCCCCGGCCTGAAACCCCTTCTGGGGTTGCTTGCAGCGCAGGTCGGAGGAGTTGATCTGCACCGAAAACTCCATCTCGACCTCCTTGATGTTGACCGTCGAGGGGTTGACGATCGAGATCAGCGGCACATCCACCGCCGTTTGCGAGTCGATGTTCAGCCGCTTGGTCAGCGGGTCGCCCTCGGGCGAAAAATAACGGCCCAGCAGCTCGACGTTCCGCGTCTCGACCATCTCCATGGCGGCATTGACCGAATGCTGCAACCCGCGGATCAGATCCGACAGGGTCTGCGTCGTGTTCTTTTCTCTGTTCCAGAATCCTCCCATCTGCTTCTTCGTTGACGGTTTCACCTGCTCCCCGCCGGTGCGACGTCGTACCCGGAGACACGTCGGAACCGCCGCGGAATTAAAGGTTCGTATAAATCCGCATCGGCGTCATTTTGCTCTTTTTGGCGCATCGGGGCTTGAAATTCAGCGAATAATCCTATCTTTGCAAAGTAATCAACGGAGTTGGTTCTCCGGTATTTATACGAACGTTTTTTGATCCGCAGCGGGCAGTCGAGCCCGTTTTTTGTTTTCGGAAAAGCCGTTATCTTCGCATAAAATCACGCTTATGACAGTAGCCTACATGAGAGTCAGCACGGAGAAGCAGCACATCGGCAATCAACGGGAAGAGATCGGCCGTTTCGCCGAGCGGCACGGTCTGACGGTCGACCGCTGGGTCACCGAGACGGCCAGCGGCCGGAAGAGCAACCGCGAACGCAAGCTCGGCCGCGTACTCAAACGCCTGCGGCGGGGCGACACGCTCATCGTCACCGAGCTCTCGCGGCTGAGCCGGACGCTGACCGAGATCATGTTGATCATGGAGCAGTGCCTGCGGCGCGACATCCGGCTCTTCAGCACGAAGGAGGGATACGCCTTCGACGACAGCATCAACAGCAAGGTGCTCTGCTTCGCCTTCGGATTGGTTGCAGAGATCGAGCGCAGCCTGATCTCGATGCGGACGAAGGAGGCCCTGGCGGCGCGGCGTGCGGACGGTGTGACGCTCGGGCGCCGCAAGGGCAGCTGCGTGAAACAGCGGCTGCTGCACGAACGGCGCGACGCGGTGACCGCCCTGCTGCGCGAAGGTGCACCCCTGATTGAGATATGCTGGCGGTTCGACGTGTCGGCCAAGACGTTCCATCGCTTCCGCCAGGCTGACGGCGAGATCGACCGCCTCTACCGCTCCCGCATGCGCTCCGGCAACTGACGCCCCGCGGCCGGTAAACATCCCGGGGAAGGCATGCACAAAAAAGAACGGGCCGCCGCAGGGGCAGCCCGTTCCGGTGCGGAACCGGCGAGGGATGGATTACAGGGTCCAGCCGGCGGTCCAGTCGTCCGACGCGGAGACGGCTCCCTTGTAGGCCGCTGCCGTGAAGAAGCTGTCGGAGAGCGTCTTCCCGCCCTGGATCGTGCCGACGTAGCCGTCGGTCAGCGTATTCACATAGTCGGTCGCGTTGCCGGCGCCCGCCTCGAAGGCTGCGTTCGTGTAGATGCCCTCCTGCGAATCGAGCTCCGTGCTCATCGAGATGTATTCGAGCACCGAGGGATTCTGCGACTTCGAGAAGGAGTTCTCCGTCTCGGCGGTCTCAACCGTCAGGCACTTGGCCTTGCCGGTGATGATGGCGTTGTAGAGCTCGACCTCCGTGCCGGCACGCAGCCGCACGCCGCGCGTACCTGCCGCCGAGTTGTTGCCCACGAGCGTCACGTTCGCCAGGACGGGGTGTGCCACGGGCGTGGCGGCGGCGTTGTTGCCGTTGTTGTCGCACTCCATCAGGCAGTCGCAGTCATAGCCCAGCGTCGATTCGGCCTCCTGGTAGCCGACGAGGAACTGACCCTTGCCGTTCCACCCTTCGGTCCAGTCGAACGAGTCGTCCGAGCAGCTCGTCACGACCATGTAGCGGACGTTGACCGAACCGCCGAAGAACTCGAAACCGTCGTCCGAACCCTTGTAGGCCTGCAGGTACTCGACCGTCGTGCCGTTGCCCACGCCGTAGAACGAGACGCCGTTGGCCTCGTGCTCCTCGTCGAGGGCAAAGCCCGTATACTCGAGGCGGATGTAACGCAGCGTACCCGAGTTGTCGGCGTCGTTGTCACCGCCGTAGGGGGCGTTGCCGATCTCCGAGAGGACACCCGTACCGGCGTTCGTGTGGGCGTAGCCGCAGATGTGGATGCCGCCCCAGGCGCCCGACTCCTTCAGCTCGGAGGTCATGACGATCGGATGTGCGGCCGTACCCTGCGCGTCGATCTTCGCACCCTGCTCGATGAGGATGTAGTCGGGAATCTCGTCGTCGACGGCGATCACCTCGACACCCGGCTCGATGCGCAGCGTGGCTCCGGCCTTGACGTGCAGACCGCCGCTCAAACGGTAGGTGTTGCCCTCGGTGAGGGTCGCGTCGGAGGTGATGTTGCCCGTGAGGGTCGTCCCGGGGGTGATGTCGCCGTTCAGTCCCGGCGTGCCGGTGTCTTCGTCATCGTTGTTGCAGGCCGTTGCGAGGACCATGCAGGCAGCCGCTGCCGCCAGAATCTTCCAATACGTTTTCATCTTGCAATAAAAATTTGAATGGTTGTTGTCTTGTATCACTTTCCTGTCTGTCAGAATTTCAGGTTCAGGCCGATTTCAAAGCCCGTACCGCGGCGGTAGCGCTCGACCTCGACGGTCCGGTTCGTCTGCGACACCTCCTGCTCGAAGACCAGCGCCCGGTTGAGCAGGTCGGTCAGCTGCATCTTCAGCTCGGCGCGGGCGCTGAAGCGGTAGGCGGCCGAGAAGTTGAGCGTATGCACGGGCCGCTGCGTGACGTCGCCCAGTCCCGAGATGCCGACGGCCTGGATGCGCGGGCCCTGCAGGTTGTAGAGCAGCGCCAGATTCAGCTGCCGCTCGCCGCCGAAGCGGGGCGTCCACGTCAGGTCGGCGTTGAGCAGGTAGGGCGAGGCACCCTGCAGGGCCCGCTCCTTGTTGGTGTAGACGCCGCCTTCGGGCAGTTTGACGTTGGTGTACATGTAGGTACCGTTGATACCCAGACGCAGATCCCGGACCAGCGTCTTGCGCAACTCGATCTCCACGCCCGCGGCCATACCCTTGTCGGCGTTGCGGAACGTGTGGACGGCGGCGCCTCCGGCGAGCATCTGCACGCGCTCGATCGGCTCGTCGAGGTACTTGTAGTAACCCGTCACCGAGACCATGTCGCCGCGGCGGTTGAGCAGTTCGTAGCGCAGGTCGAGGTTGTAGTTGTAGCTGTTCTGCAGCGCCTCGTTACCGCGCAGCTGGACCGAACCGTAGGACTCCTGGTAGAGGAACGGAGCCATCTCGATGAACGACGGCCGCGTGATCGTACGCGAGGCAGCCAGGCGCAGCTGCTGTTCGTCCGCGAGGCTGTAGCGGATGTTCAGCGCCGGGAAGAGGTCGTACTTGTCGAGGTCGCGTCGCTCGCGGATGCTCTGGTCGTTGTAGTAGCGCACCCATTGCTGCGAGGCCTCGTAGCGCACGCCGGCGTTGATGAGCAGCAGCGGCGTCGCCTGCAGATCGAGCGAGAGGTACCCGGCGTAGATGCGGTTGCCGGCCTCATAGCTGTCCTTGGGCTGCTTCTGGCGGTTGATCGTCAGCGAGCCGTCGGCGACGTTCCCGAAGCCGAGGAAATCGGGATTGAGCGGATCGTCGATCACGGGCGAGAGCTTCGACAGGTCGTAGTAGAAGCGCGTGCCGGCGTAGTCGCGGCGCTTGTCCTTCCACGAGAGACCGGCCGTGAGCTTGTGTCCCGCGCCGAACGTGTAGTCGACGGCCGCATGGGCATTCCACTCATCCTCGTCGAGCGTGCCGAAATAGCGCATCGTCTCCTGCTGGTTGAGCTTGAAGAGGCTCAGCGAGCCGTCCTCCCCGCGCAGGTACATGACCTGCCGGCGGTCGGGTTCGTCGGACGAGGTCGCCGACCACGAACCGCTCCAGCGCAGCAGCCACCGCTCGCCGAAGGCATGGCGCCCGTTGAGCTGGTGCGTCATGAGCTTGTAGACGTGCATCACGTCGTTGCTGCCCAGAAGCTGGTGGCTCTCCTGATCGTACCCTTCCCGCAGCATGTAGGTATCCACGGCGTTGCGGGCATAGAAGAGAGTGTAACTGATGCGGTCGGCATCGCGCAAAGTCGTGCTGAGGCTCGCCAGAGCCGCAATTTTCAGTTCACTCGCATAACTGTCGTATTCGTATTCGTCGGTGGTCCGGCCCGTCGCCTCGAGCAGCCGGAACCAGGCGTTGTCCATCGTCTGCTGGCCGTTGCTCATGCCGCCCGAGGCCAGCACGCTCACCGTCTGCCGTCCCACGCGGAAGTCGCGGCCCCACGCCAGGTTGCCGCCCAGGGCGGGCAGCGCGCGGTGCTTCGAGACCGAGAAGTCCGTGTCGAAGATATCCTTCGTCTTCACGTACTGGCGGAAGTCGGCGAGCGAACCCGTGAGGGCGCGGCGGTCGACGGCCGGCTGCGTGAAGAGCGAACGGTGGTCCATGCGGTAGAAGTCGCGTCCGACGGTATTGAACTGCCCGCCCAGGTGGAAATCGACCGAGAAGAAGGGTTCGCCCGTGTTTTCGCGCGTGTTGATGTCGATGTGCGCACCCGAATAGTCGGCATAGGAGCTCACCTCGTAGACCTTGCTGACGGTGATGTTCTTCACGGTCGACGAGGGGAAGATGTCGAGCGGGATGAGCTTGTTGTCGGGGTTGGGCGAGGCGATGGGCTGTCCGTTGAGCGTCGTGATGCTGTAGCGGTCACCCAGGCCGCGCACGATGAGCTGCCCGGCCGAGGCGATCGAGATGCCGGCCATCTTGCGGACTCCCTCCTGCACGTTGGAGATTCCCTTGAGCGACATCTCCCTGGCGCCCATGTTCTCGATGGCGACATTGGCCGCGATGCGCTCGGTCTGCAGGGCCCGTTCCGATTCAAGGTTCTTGCGGGCGGTGACCGTCACCGAGGCGAGCACCTGATTGTCCGGTTCGAGGGCGACGAGCGTTTCGGCCATCCCCTCGCTCACGCGGATGTCGAGCTGCTGCGTGAGATAGGAGATATAGGAGACGACGATGCGGTGGCTGCCCGCCGCGAGCTCCAGAGCGAAGCGTCCCTCCGTATCGGTCGTCGTGCCCTTCGTTGTGCCCTCGACGATGAGGGTCGCGCCCACGAGGGGCTGCTGCGTCGTCTTGTCGACGACGACACCCCGGAACGGTGCGGCCCCGGCCACGCCGGCAAGCCAAATGAACAGGGTCGTTGCAATGATTTTTCTGAATGTCATGTATAAATCCTTTTCTTCCTGTTTTCGGCGGCAAAGATCAGCAGCCGATGTTACAAAAGGATGTAGGCACGGTGATATTCCCTTGACAGTCGCAACGGACACGGCCGGAGCCGGAGCGGCTGCCCGCTGCGCGATAAAACGGCATCTGCCTGACAGACAGCGCATGACATACATCTCTTTCCGCAGAGCATCCGCCCGTGGGCGCGGCGCAAAAAAACGGGCGGCCGCAGACCGAAGCTGCGACCGCCCTCTCCGTCGGAGAATTCGGAATCAGAATTCGCACCCCACGCGCAGCAACGCCGCATGGCGCATGGCGTTGCCCAGGTATTGCGTACCGAAGGCCTGTTCCCATGCGTATCCGGCCGCAACGTAGCCGCGCAGCCCCCGGCTGCCGAAGCGGCGCGTCAGCCGCAGGTCGGCCGAAAGGTCGAGGCGCGGGGAGGTCAGGTACTCGACCTCGCGCCGGAGCAGGTCGTCGCGCGTGCGGGTGAGGGTCTCGCTCTCGTTCGCCGACTCGTAGCGCCCGTCCTGCGCGGGGTCGCCCTGTCCGGCGCTCCATCCGGCCGCGAGCCGCAGGCTCCAGCAGTTGCGCCCGCGAAGCAGGTTGCGCTCGCCGGCCGCTCCAACGTGCCACCACGTGAGGTGCTGGTGCCGGTAGTCGGGATAGTTCGAGGCGGTGATCCGCCGGCTGTCGATGCCGCCGTTGCAGACGATGCGCCAGCGCGGAAGTTCGCGCTCCATACCCAGACGGCCCGTGTAGGTCGCCGACACGCAGCTTCGGGTGCGGCTGCCGACCTCCGTTTCGCCGAGGTAGACGATGTAGCTGCGCCCGACCTCCTCGTTCCGGTAGGTGTAGATGTTTTCGCGGTTGTCGACGCTGTTTTGTCCGAGCGTGACCCGCAGCGTGTGGCGGTGGCGCCCGGCGTCGTAGTCAAGCGATGCGTCGCAGGCGAGGACGCGCCCGTCGTGGTTCGTGTAGACGACCGTCGTGGGCGACGGCTTGCCGTAATAGCCCGAACGCAGGCGGAACGACAGCTCGCCGTACAGCGTCAGCCGCGACGCGATCCGCCACGACGCCTGTACGGCCCCGCCGTGGTATGCGTCGAAGAGCGGTTTGGTCTCGTTCTGCTTCGTGTAGCCCGTGTCGCCGAAGACCTCGCGCTTGCCGAAGAGGGCCCCGTAGTCGATCAGCGAGACGTAGACCTGGTCGGTCTTGCCGTAGACGTTCAGCATGAGGCTCTCGATGCGGCGGCGGTAGGTGTAGTTGACCCCGACGGCAAACCGGCCCGTGCGGAAGAGGATGCCCGGGCTCACGGTCATGTCCATCAGCGAGTTGACGTGGCGCAGGTCGCGCCGCTTGGCATAGTTGGCCGTCGCGTAGTCGAAGCGTACCCCTGCAGTCAGGCGGCGCGTGGCCGCTACGCCCACGCTGCCCGCCACGCGGTAGGTTTCGAGCTGCTTGTCGCCCGGGTTCTCGTCGGTGAATTCGACCATGTCGAACGGCGTCTGCGTCGGATCGATGAAGTACGAGCCGCTCATCCGGCGGCCCAGCTGCCGTTCGTATTCCACTTCACCGCGCACGACGACCCGCTCCGAAAGCCGGTGGCACGAAGCGGCATCGAGGCCGAAGGCGAGGCGGTCCTCCGCTTCGTAATACTCTTTCAGCCCGCCATGCTCCGCCGCGGCGTAGGCCGCGATCTCGGAGAGGGACGAATCGCGGAAGAAGAGCAGCCCCGCGGCATTTTCGGAGCGCAGCCATCCCAGCGACAGCTCCGCGTCGCGAAGCGTGCGCCACGACACGTCGGCCGACGGCTGCGCCGGGGCGGAGCCGGCAGCTCCGCCCGCGACGAGCGTCGCGCACACCACGTTCCGGAAAAAGCGCCTCATGGTTTCGTGCCGTGCGGGTTACTCTTTCAGGCTGGCGCGCGCCCGCTGGTGGAAGTCGTTGCCGCTGTGGTTCGTGTCGAGGTAGACGACGTGCGCCCCGTTGCGGATCGAGGCCTCGGCGTCGATGCCGCTCGGATCGGTCGACTGGGCACCCTTGTAGTCCGTCGTGCCGAGCGCATAGCCGTAGACAAGTTTGCCCTCGTTCCCGGCCAGCGCCTCGGTGGCCTCACGGTCGACGTTGCGGTAGATCGAGTAACCCTGGTAGTTGGTCAGCACGGCATAGCCGTTCTCCAGTTCGGTCGAGAAACGCGGCAGCGACTCGGCGACATTGTCGGCGCCGAAAATCTCGACGGCATCGAGAATCCACTCGTTGGGAATCTTCGCGCAGGCATAGACCTGATTGTTCTCCTTGCCGGGGAAATAGTAGCGGTTGTCGACGCTCTGGCCCCAGGCGTGGGGGTCTTCGTCACCCGTCGAGAAGATGAACATGCCCGGGCCCACGACGCTCACCGGCCAGGCATTGCCCATGCCGTAGAAGGTTGCCTTGAGGTAGTTCTCCGAAGGGATTGCCTCGGAAGGTGCCGGATAGTAGCTCGTGTTGGTGAAGACCTCGGGATCGTAGGTGCAGTAGTCGACATGGCTCAAATCGACCGAATTGGTGTAGGTCACCGTGTGGTCGATGGCGCCGCACAGGGCAATCGACGCCGCGGCATAGGGCTCGAGCACCAGTTCCTTCGTCAGATACCAGAAGGCGCAGATCGACGGCGTATAACCGGCGTCGGCATAGACCAGACGGCCGTCGACATAGTTGTTGATCGAGGCGTTGGCGTTGTAGGGACCGGTCATGCCGACACAGAAGTTGCGGATGCGGGCCGTCTGGTCGGAGTTGTTGTAGACGACCATGTATTTGTCGAACTGGTAGGTGCCCGATCCGTCATCCTTCTGACAGCCGCCCGTGTAGAGCTCCTTGATGAGGATCTGCCCGGCGCGGCTCGCGACAAGGTTCAGGGAGACGGTCATGCCCTCGCTCCAGGTCGAGGAGGAGATGACGATGTTCGACTGCAGGGCGTTGAGCGTGTAGGTGTATCCGTCGACGCTGCGGCGGTCGGTGGCCGTCGATTCGTAGATGCCCTCCGTGAGGGTGAAGGAGGCGATGCCCGCGGCATCGGTCGCGGCCGTTGTCACCGTGCCGGTGCTGCTGTTTGTCATCCGGACCTCGACCCCCTCGGTGGCGGTCAGTTCGCTCCCCTCGGGGTAGACCAGCTGAACGGCGACTTCGTAGGTGCGGTGGCGGTTGCCGTCGTCGTTCGCGTCATCGGTGCAGGCCGTGCCGAGCAGTGCGGCACAGGCGAAAAGCGTAAGGATTTTTTTCATTGTACTGTTTTTTTATGAGTTGTTGATTGGATCATAGTTTCAGCCGCAGCGAGAGCCCGTAGTAGAACTGGGGGATGCGGCTGCTGCCGAAGAGCGAACTCTCCAGTCCGGTCTGCGACGAGCGCACGCGCCCCATGTTGTGGAGAAAGTTGCGTGCGTAGAAGGTAATCGAGGCGAAGCGACCGATCTCCTTCGTGAGGTTGAAGTTCACGGCAAAGGAGGCAGAGATGCACTCCGAATCGAAATAGTAGCTCGTGTTGCTCTTCACGACGAGCTTGGCCAGCTCCTGATAGAGGGCCGGGTCGTTGTCGCGGGCCCAGGCGAACTTTTCGGCAAAGGGGATCCGCTCGTCTGGTGCCTCCCACGTGGTGTAGTATTCGGGATAGACAGCGACGTAGCGGCCCCGGTCGTTGAGCGGCACGGAGGCGCCGAAGTAGTCCGAGGAGCTGTCGAGCAGGTAACCGCGGGGCGAGCCGTCGCCGTATTCGCTCAGATTGCGGCCGTAGTCGTAGAGCGTGGTCTCGAGGCGCACGGAGAAGATCATGCGGATGCGCGGGATGTGCGTGATGACGGTCATGTTCAGGTTCACCTGCTTCTCGAGCGAACCGTTGCTCACGGCAGCCGCCCCGGCGTAGTAGCCGATATACTTGTAGGGGCTGCCGTCGGCCATCGACGCCGAGGAGGAGAGTGTCGAGGCCACCTCCGTGAGGTTCAGCCCCTTGTAGCGGTAGTAGTTGCCGTCGAGACGGATGCGCGTGCGAAGCGGGTTGATCTGCGCGAAGTCGGCCGTGAAGTCGACACCCCAGCGCTCGACGGGCGAGCCGTTCGTGTACTGCGTCTGCGCGACGAAGGTGTTGCGCTCGCGGTAGCCGATGGTCTGCGGCGCCTGCGTCCCGGTACGGTCCAGGACCGTTACTATGCCCGTCTCGCGGTCAATCGTGTAGATGCGGTCGGCCGAGGGGATCGTGCAGCCGGCCTCCAGGTCGGCCTGCGTCGTCAGCTTGTAGGTGAAGGGGGTGTAGATCGTCCGGCTCATGTAGGGATTCACCGTCCGGTTGCGGAAGAGGGTCACGGCGAGGCGTGTGCCGCCGAGCGTGGCCTCGATGCCCGCCTCCTGCTGGACGGTGTACTGCCACTTCAGGTCGGGATTCCGGGCCGGGGTTGTCGGCTGCGTGTAGTAGGCGTAGAAGGTCGTGCCGTCGGCCGTCGTGCCGGGAGCGAAGGCGAGGCGGTCGCTGTACGACGGTGCCGGGTAGAGCGTCTGGAAGGAGGGCTGCTTGACCGACTTGCCCCATCCGATGCGGACGGCAAGGTCGCTGACCAGCGACCGGCGGTTCTCCCACAGGACGTATTTTGCGTTGAGACGCGGCGAGAGCGAGGCGACGGTGCCGTATTCCGAGCTGCGGATCAGCGTGGCGTCGGCGCGCAGCCCGGCCGACAGACGCAGCAGCGACCGTTGCTTCACGGGCAGGGTCAGCTGCTCCTCGACGAAGAGTGCCGCATTGTGCATAAAGGGCAGGCGGTCGTAGCGGTATTCGCGCCAGGTCGGGGCGTAGCGCATGTCCGTATAGTAGAGCCCGCGTCCGAGGTTGCCGCTTCCCGTCACTTCGCTGCCGAGCAGCAGGCGGCTCACGGCCTCGCCCGCGCGGCGGTTCCAGTCGGCCCGCACCTTGAAGGAGTAGGAGAGCGGCTTCGAGTCGGTCCGCGAGAGGGTGTACCAGTAGCCCGTGGGGCTGAGGATGATGTCGGCCGCGGGGTTGTCGTCGTACCGTTCGGCGATGTGGTATCCGGCCTCCGTCGTGTGGATGAACGGCTGTGTCGAGGCGCTGTTCCGGTTCTCGTTCGTCTCGGTGAGCTTGTCGCTGTACGATGCCGTGGCCTGCACGTAGAGATTCGAGATCCACGGCTTGTCGAGCAGCCACTCCAGCTGGACGTTGCCGCGGGCCGCATAGTCGCGCGTCCGCGTATAGCTCTCCTTGAACTCGTCCGGATCGGCCTCGGAGTTGTAGCCGCCGAGGTTGCCCGCCACGGAGGCCGTCAGCCGCAGGGGCCGGTCGCGGCGGTCGCGGAACGTATTGCTGTAGGTCAGGTTCAGGTTGTTGCGGTCGTAGGCCGTATGGGGCGAGGCCAGGTTGCTGACCGAGCGGGCCCGTTCGATGTTGACGTTGAGAATCCCGGTGCGTTCCGAGCCGTCGCGGCCGAGCAGGAATCCCTTGCTGAGGGCCATCTGCCGGGTCCGGGGCTCCACGGTCATCTCGACGAGAAACGGCGTCTTACCCCGGCGTGTGCGGATCTTCACGATGCCGTTCGACAGGTCGCCGTACTCGACCGACGGGATGCCCGTGATGACCTCGACCGACTCGATGTTCGAGACCCCGATGTGGCGCAGGTCCGTACCCGCCGTCTCGGCTGTCGAGGCGTTGTTGCCGATCCGCATGCCGTCCAGCTCGACGGCCGTGCCGAACGAGGCGTTGCCCATCTCACTCCCGCCGCCCGCATGCAGGGCGATGCGGCTGCTGCCCGAGGTGAGGTTCTGGTCGCCGGCCGTCTTGCCGCCGGGCAGCAGCGAGCCGATCTCGTTGATGTTGATGAGCTGGGCGTGCTCGATCGTGCGGCGGTCGATGACCTGCGAACTGCCCGACGTTTCGGTCCGTGTCTGCGCCGTAACGACCACTTCGTCGATCGAGAGGTTCGCCTCGCGCAGCGTCAGGTCGAGGGTGTTCTCCCCGTCGCCGAGCGAGAGCGGAACCGTGCATGCGACATACCCCAGGCAGGTCACGTGCAGTTCGATCTGCCGGTCGGCGATCCCCGGAATGAGGTAGCGCCCTTCGTGGTCCGAGATGGCCCACAGGCGCGACTCTCCCACGACGATCGCCGCACCGCACACCGCCTCGCCCGTGCGGGCGTCCGTCACGCGCCCCGTCAGCCGACAGGCCGTTTCGTGAGCACGCACGCACGGCGTTGTCAGAAGCGCTGCGGCCAACAGGATCAGCAGGAGGTACCGGGACATTCCGTTGTTGTTTTTCATGGAGTTTTCTGTGGTGGCGGCCACCCGGAAGGAGGATAGCCCCGTCTCGTTTTCACCGTCGCAAAATTAGGCCGCCCGACCGGGCGCGGCAATCCCCAAATCTCGGTAAATTGGATGGGAACCTGTGTTTGCTACCGGTAAATCATTGCAGGATAGCATGTTGCGTTTTGCGTTGTCTGCGGTTGCCTCCCCTCGGTCCGGAATTTCGGTACGGCAGATATCCTCAATTTTAGGTATGGACGGCCGTAGGACTTTTCCATACCTTTGCGGCGTCAAACCCAAAAAATTCTGATGAAAATGAAAAGAATCGTACTCTCTCTTTCCCGTGCGCTGCTGCTGTGCGGCTTGCTGGCGGGCATCGCCTGCGGCGGCAATACCACGAAAAAATCCGCTGCGCAGACGGCGGCTGCGGAGCAGTCGTCCGTGCTGGAGATCGACGACCTGCTGGCGGCGGCCGATTCGCTCGTCGGTCGAAGCGTCACCATCGAAGGGGTCTGCACGCATACGTGCAAGCACGGCGCGCGCAAAATCTTCCTCATGGGCAGCGACGATACGCAGACCATCCGTGTCGAGAGCGGCGAGCTGGGACGCTTCGATCCGCAGTGTGTGAACCGCATCGTGCGCGTCACGGGCACGCTCGACGAGCAGCGCGTCGACGAAGCCTACCTCACGCGCTGGGAGGCGCAGCTTGCCGGCGCCGCGGGCGAGCAGCACGGTACGACCGAGGCGGGCTGCGACGCCGAGAAGGCCGCCCGGCAGGAGACCGGAAACAGCGTCCAGGAGCGTATCGCCGACTTCCGCGCCCGGATCGCCGCCCGCAAGGCCGCCGAAGGCAAGGAGTACCTGTCGTTCTACTACGTGACGGCCTCATCGTATGAAATTCAGCAGTAACGACCTGCGGCGCTGGTGCCGGCTGCTGCACCGCGACCTGTCGTACTTCTTCGCCGGCATGGTGCTCATCTACGCCCTGTCGGGCATCGCGATGAACCACCGTGACACGTTCAACCCCGACTATGCGGTCTCGCGCACGCGCCTCACACTCGACCTCCCGGCTGCCGCCGGCAGCGAGTACACCCGCGCCGAGGTCGAGGCGCTGCTCGCCGCGGCGGGGGTCGGCGAGGCTTACGTGAAGCACTACCGGCCCGATGCGGCCACGCTCAAGGTCTTCCTGCAGGGCGGCTCGTCGCTTACGGTCGACCTCGCCCGCGGCGACGCGCTCTACGAGCGTCTCACGCGCCGCTACGTGTGGAGCGCCCTGACCCGTCTGCACTACAATCCCGGGAGGTGGTGGACCCTCTTCGCCGACGCATTCGCCGGCGGGCTCATCCTCATCACCCTCACGGGACTGCTGCTGGTCAAGGGCCCCAGGGGGCTCCGCGGCCGCGGCGGCATCGAGCTGGCCGCAGGTATCCTCGTCCCGCTGCTGTTTCTGCTGATCTGAACACGACACGCATATGGAATCCGTTATCGAATGCCGTCACCTGACACACCGTTACGGACGGCGCACCATCTATGAAGACCTTTCGTTCGACGTCCCGCAGGGCCGGATCCTCGGGCTGCTGGGCAAGAACGGCACGGGCAAGACCACGACGATCAATATCTTGAGCGGCTACCTCGAACCGCAGGCGGGCGAATGCCGCATCTTCGGCGAGAACATCCGCACGATGTCGCCCCTGACGCGGCGGCGGATCGGCCTGCTCATCGAAGGGCACGTGCAGTACCAGTTCATGACGATCCGGCAGATCGAGCGCTTCTATGCCGCCTTCTATCCCGCCTGGAACCGCGACGCCTACTATGCGCTGATGGAGAAGCTGCAGGTGGCGCCCGGGCAGCGCATCGCCCGCATGTCGTGCGGGCAGCGTTCGCAGGTGGCCCTCGGGCTGATCCTCGCGCAGAATGCCGACCTGCTGGTGCTCGACGACTTCTCGATGGGGCTCGACCCGGGCTACCGGCGCCTCTTCGTCGACTACCTGCGCGACTTCGCCCGGGCCGAGGGCAAGACCGTCTTCCTCACCTCGCACATCATCCAGGACATGGAGCGGCTCATCGACGACTGCATCATCATGGACTACGGGCGCATCCTCGTACAGATGCCCGTCGATGAACTGCTGCGTACCTTCCGCCGCTACACGTTCCGCTGCGCGGACGACGCGGTGCTGCCGTCGGACGGCGACCTGCGCCACCCCTCCGTGCTGCGCGGGCGCGGCGAGCTCTGCTCCTTCCTGCCGCCCGAGGAGGTCCGCCTGCGTCTGGCTCGGGCCGGAATCCCGGGCGACGACTTCACCGTAGAAACACTCAATCTCGAAGATGCCTTCATCGGGCTGACCGGAAAATACTGATCGAACCATGTGGAAAGCCATGTTGTACAAGGAGTGGATCAAGACCCGCTGGTACCTGCTCGCGGCCTTTGCCGTGCTGGGCGGGTTCGCGGGCTATGCCCTCGTGAAACTCCACCGGGCCGCCGCCCTGATGGGTGCCGGCCATATCTGGGAGGTGATGGTGACGCGCAATGCCGTCTTCATCGACCAGATGGAATACCTCCCGCTGCTCGTCGGCCTGCTGCTTGCCGCCGTGCAGTTTGTCCCCGAGATGCAGCGCAAGTGCCTCAAGCTGACGCTGCACCTCCCCGTCCCGGCGCTGGCCACGCTGGCCGCCATGGCCGGATGCGGCACGGCGGCGCTGCTGCTCCTCTTCGGGCTGTGCATCCTGCTGCTTGCGGCGGGGACCTCGCCCGTGCTGCCGCACGAGTTGGTGTGGAATATCCTCTCGACGGCGCTGCCGTGGTGCCTGGCCGGTGTGGCGGCCTACCTGTTCGGCGCCTGGACGATCCTCGAACCGACGTGGAAACGGCGTCTGGTGAACATCCTGATGAGCGTCCTGCTGCTGCGTATCTACTTCCTCGCGCCCGGGCCGCGGGCCTATGGCGGCTTTCTGCCCGTGCTGGCGCTGCTGACCCTCGCCTCGGCCGCGTTGAGCTGGCTCTCGGTCGTGCGCTTCATGGCCGGACGTCAGGACTGAACCTCTAAAACACGATGAAAATGACACGTTTCGCAAAACTTTTCTTCTGGTTTCTCGCGGCCGTACTGCTGCTCTGGCAGCTGCCGTGGGCAATCGGCTACCTCACCGCAAAACCGGCGAACACCCCCTTCACCCTCTACAGCGAGGTGCTCGGTGACTTCGTCATGATCCGCTACCACGACAAGGAGGCCGAATACCTCGACCGCCGCGGCATGAGCTACTCGCGCCGCGAGTTCGACTCGCTGCTGCCGCTCTTCTATGCCCGGCAGCTGGTCGCCGACAACCGCTTCCCCGATTCGGTGGCGGGGCGTCCCGTCACGCTGCGCGAGGTGCAGCAGGCCTCGTTCATCTTCCGCTCGACGCCCAAGGAGGTCAATGCCCCCTCGTCGGGAATCCATTTCCTGCTCGAATCGATGTCCGGACGCGTCGATCTGACGATGCCGTCGGATGCCTTCCGCCTGACGGAGCGCGGCATCGAGTTCATCGACATGGCGTCGAACCGCATCGACAGCGCGAAGAGCGCGCGCTTCACGGCGACGATGCGCCGCAAGGGGGTGCGGTTTCCCGTCCGGGAGATCGCCGGCAACCCCACGGCCCGCAAGGAGTACGACGAGGGCTACGTGCTCCTGGATGCCGACGGACGGCTGTTCCACCTCAAGATGGTGCAGGGGCGTCCCTACGTGCGGGCCGTCGAACTGCCCGAGGGGGTGCGGCTGCGCCACCTCTTCATCACCGAGTTCCGCAGCCGCCGGATGCTGGCCCTCATGACCGACGAACGGAACCGGCTCCATGCCCTGCTGATGCCGGGCTATAGGGTGCGGCCGGTCGAGGGGGTCGCGTTCGATCCGGCGCGCGAGTCGATGACGATCGTCGGATCGCTGCTCGACTGGACGCTCTGCGTGGCGGATGACGCTACGGAGCGTTACTATGCCGTCTCGGCCGACGACCTTTCGCTGCTCGACACGATGCGCCGCACCGTCCCGTGGCGCCACATCCCGGGACTCTCCTTCACCTCCCCCGCCGACCGCTACGTCCGACCGCGGCTGCGGTAAGGTCGGACAGGTCCAGCAGCTTGTCTGTTGTCTGACGGGATTATCCCCGTCTGATTGCACTTCGACACGTCGTCCCAACGGATAATTAGTCCCGATACCGGAGAATCTTGCCCCCGGGCCCTGCTCTGTCTTATCTGACGAGCAGGGCTTTCGTTTGGTATGGCGCATGAAAACATTGTCAAGGAGAAAAGTTTTTACCGCGCTGCGTGCCATTATCGACAGGATATTCCGTTATTTTAATCGGGACCAAAACTAAAATAAGACAATGGCATCAGTCAAGCTGAAATTCAGATTAATACGGCAAAACGACAAGGAAGGAGTCATATACTACCAGATTGCCCATCAGCGGAAAATCCGCCGAATATACACCGATTACAAAATACGTCCGTGCGAATGGGATGATGAAAAAGAATGCATTACAAGGCCTCTGCCCCGATATTCCCGTTACCGGGAGC
>OMBZ01000140.1_pt1 | contig 26438 bp, 18 predicted proteins | sample 1673831 | NCBI WGS metagenome assembly OMBZ01 (sample SAMEA103958129, study PRJEB25191) | human gut metagenome | reverse complement strand
GCCGCGGCCAAGGGCAAGGCGCGCGTCCTGATTGTGGGCGCGGGCGTGGGCGGCGCCACCTGTGCCAAGTACCTCAAGCTCTTTAACCCCGAAATCGACGTGACGATCCACAAGCACAAGTCAAAAGAGGGCGTATATATGGTCGAGGAGATGTTCGGCTGGCCTTATCTGACCGAGTTCTTTGGAGATACCCAGGCTACTATTGAATCGCAACTTGTTACGTATCAGTCGACCAACATCACGATCGACTGCAGTGATCCTACCAAGGTGCTAATGCCGCGACAGTTCACCGGTATCATTGACCTCGATCCCTCGTACGGCAACTATGAGATTGCTCAGTTTCAAGACATGTACGGAACCTTGGAGGATGGTGTCATTACTTTCCCGAAAGAAGCTTTGGCACTTGTATGCTCCGCAGGTTCGATGGCAACAAACTTATCTGGACTGTTCCGCATCATGCTGCCTGGCGCAGAAGATGTAGACTACACCCTTGCCGTGGCATATAGTGGCATGAAGGTAGGCGCGGACAACGCAACGACGAGTGCCATGATGGACTTCACCTACGGTGCTGACGTAACGGGCATCCACTACGTCATAGCTGAAGGTGACGTCACCGCCACGGTTGCCAATATTGCAGCCACGATCGCTAACGGTACGGCCGAAAATATCTATGAGATCGAAGACTTCGAGGTCGGAGGAGAAAAGGTATCCGTAGAGGCAGCACTCGCAAATGCAGGACTCTATACGGTTGTCGCCCTGCCGCTGGACAAGACAGGCAAACCGACTGAAAAGAACGCTGCTGCCGTATCGTTCTACTTCCCGGGTATGGGAGGCAGCGAGATCCCCGAGTGCGACATTAAGCCTATGATGGGGCTCGTTTCGGAGTTCATGCCCGAGGAAACGGAAAAGTATCCCGACAGCTCGTCTCTCTACTTCCAGCTTGAAGGATCGGAACTCAAGTCGCTCAAGACGCTGCTTGCTGCAACGAGCGAGGTTGAAGCCATGCTCGAAGAGGGTGCAACCTACGAGTTGCTTGTTGATCAGTACGGTACGGACCGTACAAGTGACTTCATGCCCGTGATCAATCAGGACGGCGCTTACGGAGGTGCCTGGATCAACCTCGAGGAATCAACCTCTTATACGATGATCGTCAAGGCATCGAACGTTTATGGCAAAGCCGCTGTAGTCACTGCCGAGTATTCGACGCTTGCCGCTCAATATCCCGGCTACGAAGGCGACCTCGTAATCGGCAAATACTTGATGAGCTACAACGCCCCGACTCAGGACGGCGGTTCGGTCCTTCTGGAGAACAACATGACGCTCTATCCGCAGAGCACGAACGCTACCGACTTTTTCGTAAAGAACTTCGGTCTTGAACTCGGTGTCAGCTGGTACGCAACCTACGATCAAACAGCTAACGAACTTACGCTCAGCGGCGAATGGAAGAATAACGAAGGTAAGAACTTCCTTGGCAGCTTCGTAGGATTCGGCGGAACCGAGGCTTACATGTTCTTCAGCGTTGCAGACCTCGAGAACGAGAATGCAGACGGTACGGATCCGATCGTGATCAACGTCGATCCTTCGACCAAAGAGCTCAAGAGCCTGAAGACTTACATCGAGATCTACGTTGGAACGATTTCGGGAAATCAGATCTCGAGTTACGAACTGATTTCGCTCTATGCTCCGGGTTCGACCATCGAGTTAGTTAGCTCGTCGATGCCGAGCATGACCATGCTGCCTTCGGTGAAACTCGACCGCATGCTGGTTTCGCGCTACAACATCAGCATTCCGTACTCTGCACAGGGTATTATGCAGGCCCAGGTCGCCAAACAGGTAGCAGCCTTCCAGGTTGACAAGGCCATTCGCACGCTCGACGTCAAGGTATCGAAGTGCGAGTCTCTGCCCAAGCAGATCAACGGCCATGCCAAGATCAGCAAGCAGGCTAACAACCGGCCGCTGATGTAATCTGCAGGCCGTCAAAAACAGTAACCACGAAACCCGGCACGGCGACACAAGCCGTGTCGGGTTCTGTGGTCAAAAGGAACAAGCACCCGAAACAGGGCTGTAATAACCTGATTGTAAATTTTATGACAAAGTTCAAAACAATCCGGAGCCTATCGCTCATGCTGGCAGTACTCGCCCTCGCATCGTGTACGAAAGACACGACCGGAGAGTCTGCATCCGTCAAGCTGGACGACGCCGTCGCTTCCAAGCTCGTATTCACGTCGACGAACGCCGTCGATGGTCAGCTGCTGGTCTACTTCGATGACGAAGTTGTCGAAAATGTGGAAAACTCCGTACAGCGCGTCACCCGCGCCGGCGGTGTGGCAACCCGTTCGGGTATCAATGATTTCGACGTTGTCCTCGACAACATCGGAGTGCGTTCGCTGACACGTCTCTACCCGGTGGACAAGCGCACGGAGGATCGCAAGCGTTCATTGGGCATGCACCGATGGTACATCGTGGAGTTCGACGAGAATACGGACCTCGATCAGGCAGCACAGGCTATGGCCCGAATTGCTGAGGTGAACAAAGTCGAATTTGTCCAGCGTCTCGAACACATTTACGACAAGAACGTCACCCCGCTGGATGAGGGATTTATCACCCCCGGAACCCGTGCCGAACTGCCGTTCAACGACCCGCAGCTGAACATGCAGTGGCACTACATCAACACGGGCGACAAACAGATCTACTCGAAGATCAAGGCCGGTGCGGATGTCAACTGCAAGGACGCCTGGCGTCTCTGCACGGGTGACCCGCGCGTGGTCGTGGCCATTGTCGATGACTGCGTGCAGTGGAACCACCCCGATCTGGCAGCCAACATGTGGATCAACGAGGCCGAGCTGAACGGTCAAAGCGGCAAGGATGACGACGACAACGGATATAAGGACGACGTTTACGGTTACAACTTCGTAACCAATACGAACCTGACGATCAGTACGGTCGGCGAACTCGGATCGCGGACGCACGGCACGCACGTCGCAGGTACGGTTGCCGCTGTGAACAACAACGGCACGGGAGTCTGCGGTATTGCCGGCGGCTCAGGCAACAACGACGGCGTAAAACTCATGTCGTGCCAGGTATTCTACAACGAGAGCGGCGGCACCAGCACCACTTCTGCGCGTGCGATTACCTACGCTGCCGACAACGGAGCGTCGATTATCCAGTGCAGCTGGGGATATACGGCCGGCGCAATCACGTCGGATTCCCATTACTCGAGCACCTACAGCGCCGAGAAGCAGGCCATCGACTACTTCATCTCGACCAAGAACTGCGATGCGCTGGACGGCGGTCTGGCAATCTTCGCCGCGGGCAACGACATGACCGGCATGTCGGGCTATCCGGCAGCCTACCGCGACTACATCTCCGTAACGGCCATGTCGTGCGACTTCACTCCCGCCTACTACACCAACTACGGTCCGGGCTGCAACATCGCGGCTCCCGGCGGTGACTACTACCAGTCGGGAATCGAGACGGGCTCCGAGGCATCGATGATCCTCTCGACGATCCTCAACGGCCGCTACGGCTATTCGCAGGGTACCTCGATGGCCTGCCCGCACGTATCGGGTGTTGCCGCGCTGGGTCTCTCGTATGCCCTGCAGCTCGGCAAGACCTTCACGACGGACCAGTTCAAGGCGCTGCTGCTGACCTCGGTCAACAACATCGACCAGTACTGCACCGGAACGAAGCCCTACTACGACAACTACGGCAGCCACACGCTCAACCTCGCAGCCCACAACAAGAAGATGGGTACGGGCTACATCGACGCCTTCCAGGTGCTGATGAACGTGCGCGGCACGACCTGCATCCCCGTTCCCGTCGGCTCGCAGTATACACTCGACCTGGCGGCGCTCGTCGGCGGCGGCAACGCGAACATGACGATTACGTCGGTCGAGATTTCGGCCGAAGGCAAGGCCAGCCTCGGCATGACCTCGGACCCGAGAGTCTTCGCAAACCAGGTCCTGCTGACCTGCACGAAGCCCGGATCGGCCATTGCCAAGGTCACGATGGTGGCCGGCACGAACAGCGGCAGCGGCATCAACGGCATGACCATTACGAAGGAGTATGCGATCATCGCCCGCGAAATTGAGTCTGCAAACGGAGGTTGGTTATAAAAACAAGGATTCAGCATGAAAAACATCAAGATTTTCTGTATGCTGCTTGCGTCGCTCGTAGCCCTGAGCGGTTGCAGCAAGTCGGACAATAACGGAGGCAAGAACCCGGGCAAGGAGACGCTCGTCGGAGAGTGGCACATGGTATCGTGGACCGGCGCCACGGCCACGGCCGACATCTACATCTCGTTCACCGAGGAGGGAACCTTCGACCTGTACCAGCGCTTCATCACCCCGGGATACGTGCACTACAGCGGTAAATACACGTACAGCAACGACAAACTCTCGGGTGTCTACAGCGACAACCAGCCGTGGGCCAGCGAATACGACGCCTTCTTCTCGACGGACGGACGCATGACGCTGACCAGCCTCTCGAGTAAGGGGGACGTCTCCGTATACGAGAAGACCAGCATTCCGCAGGAGATTCTCTCGGGCGAGATGACCGCCTCGACGCAGAGCCGCGCCGGCGAGGAAGAGTCGCCCCGCTTCCTGTAGGGAGCGCGCAATCCGCACAGCAACCGCATGCCGCACCCGCGGCATGCGGTTTTTCGTTTCGCGGAAGAGCGGGAGGGTCAAAAGCCCCGCAACAACCCGAAGGAGAATCGCACATGCAAAGGGAAAGAAAATGAGCGCATCCGGAAATTTTTTCGTACCTTTGCCGGCGAAAAGAACAACAACCGCTCATCATCAATAGCTATGGCAATTACAGCGTTTCTTCCCGGCATCCGCTACGTCGGCGTCAACGACCGCACGACCCACCTTTTCGAGGGCCTCTGGTCGCTTCCCCAGGGTGTTTCCTACAACGCCTATCTGGTCATCGGCGAAAAGATCGCACTGATCGACACGGTCGAGGAGGCCTTCGGCAGCCGGCTGTTCCAGCACATCCGCGAGGAGATCGGCGACCGCCGGATCGACTACCTCGTCGTCAACCACATGGAACCCGACCACTCGTCGTCGATCGCGGCCCTGCGGCAACTCTATCCCGACATAACGATCGTCGGCAATGCCAAGACCCTGCAAATGGTTGCCGGCTACTACGGCATCTGCGACGGCACGCTCGAGGTCAAGGAGGGCGACACGCTCGATCTGGGCGGCAAGACGCTCACCTTCCAGCTGGTGCCGATGGTACACTGGCCCGAGACCATGGTCACGTGGTGCGCCGAAGAGCAGACGCTCTTTTCGGGTGACGCCTTCGGTACGTTCGGCGCACTCGACGGCGGCATCACCGATTCGCAGGTCGACGCCGACCGCTACTGGAACGAGATGCGTCGCTACTACGCCTGCATCGTCGGCAAGTACGGCGCCCCGGTGCAGAAGGCCCTGCAAAAGGTCCGCGCGCTGCCCGTTGCGACGATCTGCCCGACGCACGGACCCGTTTGGCAGCGCCGCATCGCCGAGGTGATCGACCTCTACGACCGCATGAGCCGCTACGAGGGCGAAAAGGGGGTCGTCGTGGCCTACGCCTCGATGTACGGCAATACGGAACAGACGGCCGAACGCATCGCCCGCAGCCTTGTCGAGGAGGGGGTGGAGAAGATCGTTGTCTACAACCTCTCGGTAGCGGATCCGTCGGTTGTCCTGCGCGACGTCTTCCGCTACGACACGCTCGTTGTCGGTAGCCCGACCTACAACGGCGAGCTCTTCCCGCCCGTCGAGCAGCTGCTGCGCCGCATCGAGACCCGCTGCATCCCGCATCGCAACTTTGCCTGCTTCGGATCGTTCACCTGGGCCGGTGCCGCCGTGCGCCGCATGAAGGAGTTCAGCGAACGGATGAAGTGGGAGATGATCGGCACGCCCGTCGAGATGAAGCAGGGCTATTCGCAGGCGGTATGCGAACCGTGCCGCGCCCTTGCACACGACATCGTCGCCCGGATGCGCGAAACGAAATAGCGGGCACCAGCCCGAGACGACAACCCGAAGGCCGCACGGTCTTCGGGTTGTCTCTTTTCACCCCCACCGGAGCTTGCCTTTCTCTTGGCCGGCACGCATCCGGACGCCAACCGCCGGCAAGCGCTGACGATGGGAAAAAGCAGCACCCACCGCTCCAGTCGACGCGCCCGCCGCCCCCTCACGCAACCCTGCTCTCCGTGCAGGGACTCCACATGCGGCACTCCCCTGCCCCGCAAAGAACACTTCACCGCCCGCGTGCAACAAGATCGGGCGCAGCGCATGAGAAGCCTCCTTGCAGCACTCCCCTGCCCCACAAAGAGCACTTCCGCGCCCGCACCCCCAAAAACGAGGCCCCGGCGTGAAAGCCTCCGGAACCGTCCGCAAAACACTCCAGCCCGACACACGCAGCCCGGTAGCACCGCATGCGAGTACCCGGCTCCGGTTTGCACAAGTGCAGTTCCGAAAATGAACTACACCCGGCGGCATCGGACGAGACGGAAGCGGAATATGCGACGTATTTTTGCACCGGAAAAAAGAAAAGATGAACAACGAAAATTCCAAAACCTTTCTTCTCGTCCTGCTGGGGCTGCTCACGGCATTCGGCCCCTTCGTCACGGACATGTATCTGCCGACGCTCCCCTCGATGACGGGCTATTTCGGCACCACGTCGTCGATGGTGCAGCTGGGCCTCACGTCGAGCATGATCGGCCTGGCCCTCGGGCAGCTCTTCTTCGGCCCGCTGAGTGACCGCTACGGACGCCGTCCGCCCCTGATTGCGGCCATGGCGCTCTTCATCGTCTCGACCATCCTCTGCATCTTCGCCTCGGACATCCGGCAGTTCATCCTGCTGCGCCTGCTGCAGGGCATCGCCGGGGCCGGCGGCATTGTCATCTCGCGTTCGGTCGCCGCCGACCGTTTCACGGGCGCGGAGCTCGCCCGCATGCTGGCCGTCATCGGCGCCATCAACGGCGTGGCACCCGTCACGGCCCCGATCGTCGGCGGCGCCCTGACCGACGTCATCGGCTGGCGCGGCATCTTCTGCATCCTGCTCGCGTTGGGCTGCGTGCTGCTCATCAGCTGCCTCCGCTTCCGCGAATCGCTGCCCGCGACGCGCCGCAGCAGCGCCGGATGGGGGCAGCTGCTTCATGGATTCGGCGCCGTACTGCACAACCGCCCCTTCGTCGGCTACATCCTCCAGCTGGGTTTCGCACAGGGCATCCTTTTCGGCAACATCGCCTCGTCGCCCTTCATCGTGCAGGAGCACTACGGCTTCTCGGCCTTCGGATTCAGCCTCTGCTTCGCGGCCAATTCGCTGGCGATCATGAGCGCCGCGGCGCTTGCCGTGCGTTTCCGCCGACAGGAGCGCGCCACGCTCCTCGGTTGCCGCGGCATGCTGCTCTTCTCGCTCGCCACGGCCGCAGCCCTCGCCTGCCACTGCGGATTCTGGCTCTACGAGGTGCTGGTCTTCGCCCTGCTCTTCTCGATGGGCATCACCTTCCCGGCCACAACCACGCTGGCCATGGACTGCACGCGCGAGCACGCCGGCACGGCCTCGGCGCTGCTGGGCGCCGTCTGCTTCGCCTTCGGCGGCCTCGTATCGCCGCTCGTCGGCATGGGCGACACGCTGCTCTCGACCGGCACGGTCTTCGTCGTCTGCGCCGTCGGATCGTGGCTTGCGTTCCGCAGCGCCCTGCACCACCGCAACCGGCTCGCCGTCGCCTGAAGGACGCTCCTCAAGGCCGTCACGCCACCCTACGCACCCGGCTCCGGCCGACCGGCACCCCGCCGAACCACGCCGAACGAAAGAACCGCAGCCGCGGCTCCGAGCCCGTTCCGACACCACAAGACAAAAAAAATCCCGAACCTCGGAGGTTCGGGATTTTTTCATACGCGGCACCCCTGCCGTCGGACGACGGAGTGTCAGATGCGCACCTTGACGATGATCTTGCGCACGGTGCCCTCGCCTACCATCGGCGCGTGGCCGTCCTCGGGGAAGAGGATCGTGAACTGACCCGGACGCAGCGTGTAGTAGGTCTGCGGTTCGTCGTCGAAGAGCTGGATGTCCTTCTCCGTGTTGAACTCGCCCTGCGGCAGCCGCAGGTCCTTACGCTCGCTCCAGCCGAAGCTCTCCTCCTTGCCCGAGACGAGTACCTGGATGTCGATGTATTCGTTGTGGACCTCGAGTTTGGCGTCAGCGCGCTTCTTGAGTTCGCGCTCCATCACGTTGACGTAGATGTCGCGTCCGTCGAGTTCATGGATACCCGGCTCCATCTTGGTCCAGTCGGTCGAGGCGATCAGCTCGAAGGCCTTCTTCATGCGCGGGTGCACCGAGGTGTAGAGCGCGCTGTTTTTCAGCGAATCAAAAATCATGGCTGTGTGTATTTAGTTGTTTGAGGTTCTCTTCATCAGGCGCACGACGACGGGATGGTGGTCCGAAAACTCAACGGGCAGCACCTCGTAGGAGAGGGTCTCGAAGTCGTCGGAGCTCAACACGTAGTCGATGCGCAGCGTGTTGTAGAAGCCGCGGAAGGTGTGCGAATAGCCCGATCCGCACTCCGAGAAGGCGTCGTTCAGGCCGCGCGCCATCGTGCGGTAGACATACGACATGGGCGTATCGTTGAAGTCCCCGCAGACGATCCGCCGGCGAGGCGAGGCGGCAATCAGGTGGGCGATGCTGTCCACCTGTTCGGCCCGCAGCACGCTGTTTTCGCGGAAGCGGTCGACGATGCTGCGGATCTTCACCTCGCGGGCCGTGTCCGAAAGGAAGCGGCGGCTGGTGATGTAGTCGTTGTCCGAGGCATTGATGGCCGTCGAGCGCAGGTGGTTGCTGATGACGCGCACCGTGTCGTCGCCGACGAGCAGGTCGGCCCAAACCGACGTCGAGGCGGTCAGTCCGACGCCCGAGCGCAGAATGCGGTACTTGCTCAATATCAGCATCGGGGCGCCGTAGAGCGAGTCGGGGGCCTGCGTGCGGCCGAAGCGGGCGCTTTCGTAGGTCTCGTCGAGCAGCGCGAACTCCTCGGCGGCATCAGCCAGCCGGGCGTTGAACTCCTGCAGGCAGACGATGTCGGGGTCCTCCTCGCGGATGAGCTGCAGCACGTCGCCGACGCTGCTCTGGCCGTCCTCGCCGTAGAAGCAGCGGACGTTGTAGGTCATGACCTTGAAGGCGGCGCGGTCGTAGGACTCTTCGCCGTAGGTACGGCGCAGTTCGGGCCGCCAGAAGAGCGAGACCTGGAAGAGCCCCGCCGCGACGACGGCCAGCATGAAGCCCGCACGCCTGAGTCGCCAGCGGATGATCCAGTAGAGGGCCAGCACGACGGCCGCGACATAGACGCCCGGGGCAATGAGCCCCAGCACGGGGAAGAACCACACGCGCGCGGGGTTGACATAGGGCACGAAGTAGGTGACAATCATCGTCACGCCGACGACGAGCGACAGCAGGGTCATCAGCATATCGAGCAACCACAGCACGACGCTGCGGCGCGGCTTCTTCGCCGCACGCCCGTAACCCGGATTATAGAGCTCGTCGGCCATGTGTCAGAATCAGAAGCGGATGATGCCGCGCTGTTTCCAGTAGTACAGCAGCAGGAAGCCCCACAGCATGCCGCCGACATGGGCGAAGTGGGCGACGTTGCCCACGCCGCGCCAGCCGAGCAGCAGCTCGATGACGCCGTAGGCGATGACGAACCATTTGGCCTTGAGCGGAATGGGCGGGAAGAGGAGCATGATGACGGCATTGGGATGCAGCACGCCGAAGGCCAGCAGCAGCCCCATCACGGCACCCGAGGCCCCGACGAGCAGCAGCGGCAGTTCGCCCAGCGCCAGGGCCGTGAGATACTGGATCAGCGCAGCCCCCACGCCGCAGACCATGTAGTAGATCAGAAAGCGCCTCGAGCCGAGCTCGTACTCCAGCGTGCGGCCGAACATCCACAGCGCGAACATGTTGAAGAAGATATGTTCCAGATTGGCATGCAGGAACATGTAGGTAACGAACTGGTAGGTATGGAAAAAGGGCGTACCGAGCGAGAGCGCGCAGTAGCCCGTGATCCAGTCGCCCACGGGCAGCAGCGAGGTGGCCATGTAGACCAGCACGTTGATGATGATGAGGTTCTTCACCACGGGGGGCGTCTGAAAATAGCTGTTCATAACGGAATTTTTTGCAAAAATAGGTTTTTGTGCCGAATTATCCCAACCTGCCGCGGAGTTCTTCGGTCGTGATTTCGGTAAGAATGGCCTTTCCCGAGGGCGAAAAGCTGATGTTGCCGCCCGCGGCAAGCCGTGCCAGCAGCGCCGCGGCCTCCTCGCGCGAGAGCATCCGCTGCGGACCGCGCACGGCCGAACGGGCCATGGCAGCGGCAATGCGCTCGCGCCGCACGTCGCCGAGCGACACGGGCGTCGCAAAGGCCTGCAACAGCTCGTAGAGCGTCGTGTCGACCGAATCGGCCGGCAGGTCGGCCGGCGTGCCCTTCACCTCGACCACCCCGCCGCCGCAGAGGTCGATGTCGAAGCCCAGCGCCGCGAACTCCACGGCATGCTCCTCCACGAGGGCGTACTCCTCGCCAGAGAGTTCGAGCCGCTCGGGAAAAAGCAGCTGCTCGCTGACGGCCTCGCCGTGTCCCAGCACCCGCAGATACTCCTCGTAGAGCACCCGCTCGCGGGCCCGCCGCACATCCACGACGACGAAGCGCCCGCCGAGCAGTGCGGCGACATACCCGCCGCCGAGCGGCAGCAGCTCCGAGAACTCCGCATGCGGCTCCACATCGAGGCGCTGCTGCTCGGCATCGGCCTCCGACGGAATGAAGTCGAGCGTGCTCTCGCCAAACTCCGCGTCCGCCGGCCCGCCGTCCGCACCGTCCGCACCGTCCCCGCCGAAGGCAAAGGCTCCCGCTCCGGACGCCTCTGCGGCGGGATCGGGATCGCTCCCGGAGGCGATCTCCTCGAACTCCTCGTCGGCAGCGGCCGAGGTCACCGACGCCGGAAGGTCGAACCCGCCGTCGGGCCGGATGTCGCACGGGAAGGGGCGCGGGGAAGCGCCCGCTCCGCCCCGCCGCGGCACGGCAAAGGCCGCATCCGACACGTGCTGCGCATCGTCACGGTAGGGTACGTCGAAACCCGTGAAGTCGACATTCGGATCGGGTGCCGTCGGGTCGATATACTCCTCGCGGAAGGGGTTGTAGTCGCGGTTCGACATGGCCAGCGGCTCGCTGTAGACCGCGCCGCGCTGCATGACGGGGATCTCCACCGTGTTGTCGCGGTCGAAATCCATCATCGGCACGGCACCCGTCTTGGCCAGCGTCTCGCGCATCGCGGCGTGGACGATCTGCCATACGGCCTCCTCGTCGGCGAACTTCACCTCGGTCTTCTGCGGGTGGACGTTGACGTCGATGCGCGAGGGGTCGATCGTCAGGTAGAGGAAATAGGCCGGCTGCGCCCCCTCGGGGATCAGCTTTTCGTAGGCCTTCATCACGGCGCTCACAAGGTACGGGCTCTTGAAGTAGCGTCCGTTGACGAAGAGGTACTGGTCGGCGTTGCGCCGCTTGGCGGCTGCCGGACGCCCGATATAGCCCGCCAGGCGGGCGATCGAGGTGTCGGCATCGACCTCCAGCAGATTCTGCTTGATGTGGCGTCCCACGACGTCGACGATCCGTCCGGCAAGCGAGGTCGCCGCCAGCGTGTAAACCGGGGCGTCGTTGGCGTAGAGTTCAAAGGCGATCTGCGGATTGCAGAGGGCCACGCGCTGGAATTCGCTGCGGATCTGCGACGCCGAGGTCGTGCTCTTCTCCAGAAAGCGGCGGCGCGCCGGCACGTTGTAGAAGAGGTTGCGCACGAAGAACTGCGAACCCGCGGGGCACATCACGGGCGACTGCGAGACGAACCGCCCGCCGTTGATCTCCGTGAGGGTGCCCATCTCGTCGTCGGCCTGCCGCGTGCGCAGCTCGACCTGCGCCACCGCCGCGATCGAGGCGAGCGCCTCGCCGCGGAATCCGAACGTATGCAGGTCGTAGATGTCCTCCACGGAGCGGATCTTGCTCGTGGCGTGGCGGTCGAAGGCCATGCGGGCGTCGATGGGCGACATGCCGCAGCCGTCATCGACGATCTGGATGAGCTCCTTGCCGCCGTCGCGGAAGTTGACCTTCACGCACCGCGCACCGGCGTCGATGGCGTTCTCCATCATCTCCTTGACGACCGAGGCGGGGCGGTTGACCACCTCGCCCGCCGCAATCTGGTTGGCGACAACCTCGGGTAAAAGTCTGATCCGGTCGGCCATCTACTCCTGCTCGACGTAATCGTTCGGTACGACGGTGATCGGCGCCGTGGGGTCGAAATCGCCGTACATGAGTTCCATGTCGCTCTGTCCGCCCTGCTTCGAGGCGCTCACGAAGAGCCCCACCAGCCGCGGGTAGAGCAGGTAGACGAAGACGATGATCAGCGCCGCGATGACGGCCATCTTCAGCAGCCGCATGTGGCCGTTGCCCGCCTCGCCGGCGCGCCTCGCCTCGCGCGCTTCGCGCTGCGTGCGGATGTACTTGCCGGGGCGGTACTCCGAGTTGTCGTCCGACCGTTCGCCGCACAACTCGGCACGGCGCTTCTCGCGGGCCTCCTTTTCGGGGTCGTAGTAGCGCGGGATGTAGTTGAACTTGTTGGCGTGTTTCTTGTACGGGCTGAATCCTAACATGGCTGTCACATCTGCTTATTAACGGAAAAATTCGTCACCTTCACAGCGTAAAGGTACGAATTTTTCACCGTGTTTCCATCACTTTTCCGTCTCACTAACGGAAGAAGCTCTTCATTCGCTCGAAGATATTCTGGTTCTTCACCGACTCGGCCCGCTGGAAATCGGGCTGTGCGGCCAGCTGCTCGACGAGGCGTTTCTCCTCGGCGGTGAGCTTCGACGGGATGGTGATATCCACGACCACCAGCTCGTCGCCGCGGCCGTAGCCGTTGACCTCCGGCAGACCCTTGCCGCCGAGCCGCAGCACCTTGCCGGCGTGCGTTCCCGGTGCGATCTTGATCTTGGCGCGTCCGTCGACCGTCGGCACCTCGACCGTGCCGCCCAGCAGCGCCGTCGTCACCGTAATGTTCAGGTTGTGGATCAGGTCGTTGCCGTCACGCACGAGCTCGGCATCGGGCTCCTCCTCGATCATCACCTGCAGGTCGCCGTTCACGCCGCCCTGACGCGCGGCATTGCCCTTGCCCGAGACGGTGAGGACCATGCCCTCGCCCACGCCGGCCGGAATCTTGATCTCCACGATCTCCGATCCGCGCACCGTGCCTTCGCCGTGGCACTGGTCGCACGGCGCCGTGATGACCTTGCCCGTACCGCCGCACGTCGGGCAGACGCCCTGCGTCTGCATGCGGCCGAAGAAGGTGTTTTCCACCCGCGTGATGTAGCCCGTGCCCTTGCAGGCCGAACAGGTCGAGTAGGAGTTGGCGTCCTTCGCACCCGTGCCGCCGCACTTGTCGCACGCCACGGTCTTGTTGATCCGCAGCTTCTTGGTTACGCCGTTGGCGATCTCCGAAAGGGTCAGCCGCACCTTGATGCGGATGTCCGACCCGCGGTTCGTGCGCCGCCCGCCCGACGAAGAGGTCGAGCGGAATCCGCCGCCGAAGTGGCCGCCGAAGATGTCGCCGAACTGCGAAAAAATGTCCTCCATCGAGAAACCGCCGCTGCTGAAGCCGCCGAAACCGCCGGCTCCGCCGCCTGCCGCGCCGCTCATGCCGGCGTGTCCGTACTGATCGTAGCGCGCCCGCTTCTCGGGGTTCGACAGCACGTCGTAAGCCTCGGCCGCCTCCTTGAACTTCTCCTCGGCCTCCTTGTCGCCCGGGTTCTTGTCCGGGTGGTACTTGATGGCCGCCTTGCGGTAGGCCTTCTTTATCTCGTCGGCGTTGGCATTGCGCGCAACGCCGAGCACCTCGTAATAATCCCTTTTCTCTGCCATGACCTTACTCTCCTACAACGACTTTTGCGAAGCGCAACATCCGCTCGCCGAGCTTGTAACCCGTCTGCACGACGTCGATGACCTTGCCCTTCTTCTCCTCGCCCGCGGCAAACCGCGCCACGGCCTCGCACAGATCGGCATCGAACTCCTTGCCCAGGCAGTCGATCTCGGTCACGCCCTTGCGGCGCAGCGCCTCGGTAAACTTCTGCGAAATGAGCCGCACGCCCGAGCGCAGGGCCTCGATGTCATCGCTCTTCTCCATGGCGGCAACGGCCCGCTGCACGTCGTCGCGCACGGGCAGCATCTCCAGCAGCACGTCGCGGCCGCCCGTCTCGACGAGCTCCATCTTCTCGCGGATCGTCCGCTTGCGGAAGTTGTCGAACTCGGCCTGCAGACGCAGGTACTTGTCCTGCCACTCGGCAACGAGCGCCGCGAAATCGGGGCCCTCCTGCGCTGCGGGCTCTGCCGCATCTGCCAAAGTGTCAGCCGCCGTCTCCGGCTTCTCTGCCACATTGTCACCTTCGGGCTGCTTTCCGGTCGGGGAAGCCTCGGCGGACGGATTCTTCCCATCCTCCGTAACCTGCTCGTTATAAACCTTTTCCTTTTTCATATCTCGTGTTTTTTCAGATTTCCGTAACCTCATCGTTCAAATTGTATACCAACCCTACCCGATGATGAAAATGGCCGGGCGTTTGTTCAGTTCGGGCAGCGGCGCACGGCGCCACTCCGCCACCGTGCGGGTTAGGACCTGCCCGCCGGGGGCCGTGAGGTCCACGGCGAGCGTCAGGCGCGTGTCGGGGGCGAGCACCTGCAACAGCTGCTCCAGGAGCTTCGCATTGCGGTAGGGCGCCTCGATGAAGAGCTGCGACTGCCCCTCGCTGCGGGCCCGGCGCTCGAAGCGGCGGATCGCCTGCGCCCGCTCGGCAGGCTTAACGGGCAGGTAGCCGTTGAAGGCGAACGACTGCCCGTTGAGACCCGAGGCCATGAGTGCCAGCAGGATCGACGAGGGGCCCACGAGCGGCACGACGCGGATGCCGCGGCGGTGGCACGCCTCGACGACCAGCGCCCCGGGATCGGCGACGCCCGGCACGCCCGCCTCGGAGATCACCCCGGCCGAACGGCCCGCGGCAATCGGGTCGACGAGCGCCTCGACGTCGGGTCCGGCGACCGTATGTTCGTTCAGCTCGCGGAACTCCAGCTCGGCGATGGGGCGCGCGATGCCGGCCTTCGAGAGGAAGCGCCGCGCCGTGCGCGTATTCTCGACGATGAAGTAGTCGAGCGAGTCCATCACGGCGCGGTTGGCCGCGGGCAGCACGTCCCACGGTGCCGTTTCGTCCGAGATCGGACAGGGAATCAGGTAGAGCGTTCCGTTCATGTTCGGTCCGTTGTTTTGCGGCGGCGCACGGGACGCTCTTCGGCCGTCCGCGGCGCACCGCCGTCCGTATTACTCTTTCAGGTAGATGCGCTTGACGCGCCCCGACACGGAGGTCATCACCTCGTAGGGGATCGTCCCCAGCACGTCGGCCATCGCCGCGGCGTCGTTGCCGGCGGCCGGCGAGAAGATCACCGCCTCGTCGCCCTCCTGCACGTCGGGAATGTCCGTGATGTCGATCATGCAGCTGTCCATGCAGATGCGCCCCACGATCGGAGCCGGGCGCCCCTTGACGAGCAGCGACCAGCGGCCGCAGCCGAGGTGGCGGTCCAGTCCGTCGGCATAGCCCACGGGGACGGTGGCCGTCACGCTGTCGCGCGTAAGCCGCCCGGCCCGTCCGTAACCGACGGTCTCGCCCGCCGCCAGGTGCTTGATCTGCACGATGCGCGTCTTGAGCGTCGAGACGGGCGTGAGCCCCTCCTCGCGGTGCCAGCCGAAGCCGTAGAGCCCCAGGCCGAGGCGGCACATGTCGTACTGCGCCTCGGGGAAGCGTTCGATGGCCGCCGAGTTGGCCGTATGGCGGAGGACCGGATAGTCGAGCGAGGTAGCCAGCGTCGAACTCATGCGGTCGTAGCGGGCAATCTGCGCCCGCGTGTAGGCATCCTCCTCGGGCATGTCGGCGCAGTTCAGGTGCGAGAAGATCGACGCCACGCGCACCTGTCCGCAGTCACGCAGCCGCTCGCACAGGCGCGGCAGCTCCTCCTCGACGAAGCCCAGGCGGTGCATCCCCGTGTCGAGCTTCACATGGATCGGGAAGCGGCTCTCGCCCGCATGGTCCACCGCGGCGGCAAAGTCCTCGAGCGAGCGGAAGCTGTATATCTCGGGCTCCAGCCGGTTGGCGATCATCAGGTCGAAGCTGTCCGCATCGGCATTGAGCACGACGATCGGCATCGTAATGCCCCGCTCGCGCAGCAGCACCCCTTCGTCGGCGAAGGCCACGGCCAGGTAGTCGACGCCCTGGTGCTGGAGCATCTGCGCCACCTCGAAATCCCCGGCGCCGTAGGATGCGGCCTTGACCATCGCCACGAGCTTCACACCCGGGCGCAACTTCGCACGGAAGTAGTTGAGATTGTGAATCATCGCATCGAGATCGACCTCGAGCACCGTCGTGTGGCTCTTGCGCGAAAGGGCGTGGGCGAGCTTCTCGAAGCGGAAGTCGCGGGCCCCCTTGAGCAGCACGGCGCGCCCGGCCACGGCCTGCCGGCTCAGGCGGGCGATGCACTCGTCGGTCGAGGCGTAGAACTCCTTCGCGCAGTCGAACAGCGCGGCGTGGCGCCGCAGGCGCGAGCCGATGCCGACCAGGCAGTCGACACCCGCACGGGCGACCATGCCCGCGACGCGGCCGTAGAGCTCCTCGTCCGAAAGACCGCTCTGCGCGATGTCCGAGAGGATGAGCGTGCAGCGGCGGCCGAGCGCCACGTTGTGCAGGTAGTCGAGCGCCAGCGCCAGCGAATTGAGGTCGAGGTTGTAGGCGTCGTTGATGAGCACCGAGTCGTTGATGCCGTCCTTGACCTCGAGGCGCATGGCGACGGCCGGCGCCGCGGCGAAGGCCGGGGCGGGATAGTGCATCGCCGCGCAGAAGGCCTCGACGATCTGGGCGTTGCGCCGCGAGGCGGCGTTGCCGATGACCGATTCGGCCGGCTCGGGGAACGTCGCGGCGTCGATGGGCCGACGGTCGGCGAAGCGTGCCGCAACCAGGCGGCCCAGCGGCTCGTAGTAGCTGTGGTAGATGATCGTAGAGGCGCGGTGCGCGAGGATCATCTTCTCGTCGCACTTCTGTTCGAGGTTGACGAAATTCTCCTGATGGGCGTCGCCGATCGAGGTGAAGATCACCACGTCGGGGCGGATGATGCGCTCCAGACGCTCCATCTCGCCGGGTTTCGAGATGCCCGCCTCGAAGATCGCCAGCTGCTCGTCGCCCTCGATCATCAGCACCGAGAGCGGCACGCCCAGCTGCGAGTTGTAGCTCTTGGGCGAGCGGTAGTATTTCATTCCCCGGGGCAGCTCCTCGGCGATCCACTCCTTAATGACGGTCTTGCCGTTCGAGCCGGTGATGCCCACGACCGTGCCGCGGAACTGCGCCCGGTGGTAGGCCGCCAGGCTCTGCAGCGCGCGGATGGCGTTGTCGACGCGCACGAAGCCGCAGCCGGGCATCGGTTCGACCTCCCGTTCGACCAGAAAGGCCCTGACGCCGCGGCCGTACATCTCGGCGATGAAGGCGTGCGAATCGTGGTTCGCGCCGCGCATGGCCACGAACAGCGGCTCCGTGCCCAGTTCGCACGTGAGCGAGCGGCTGTCGGTCACGACCGAGCGCACGCCGACGTCGCAGCCCGAAAAATGACCGCCGCAGATGGCGGCGATACGTGAAAGTCTGTAATTCATGGTATCCGTTTTTCGGATCGGCAGCCGATCCGTTGCACCTCATCCCGCAAAGGTACAAGAAAAGCGGCATTCTTCTCCGCTTCGGTCCCTTTTTCGTTCCCAAAAAACGGCAAAAAAAGGTGCGGCGGCCGCAGCCGTCGCACCCGTCTCTTCCGCGGCCGTGCCCGGCACACCCGCCGGTGCTACGAGAGCGTCACGATCGTGATGCCCGCGCCGCCGCGGTCGGCGTGCTCGTCGACGGCCGAGACCACCTCGGGCACCGTGCGCAGGTAGCGGCGGATCTCCTCCTTGAGGGCGCCGGTGCCCTTGCCGTGGAGGATCGTCACCGTGCCGACCCCCACCATCAGGGCGTCGTCGATGAGGTCCTGCACCGCCTCGAGCGCCTCGGCGACACGCATGCCCCGCACGTCGATGTGGTCCTTGAAGTTGAGCTTGCGCGACGAGATGTCGGCCGAAACGACCGTGCGGGCCGTCACCGGGCGCGTCGCCTCGCGGTATTCGCTGTTCGAGACGACCGCAAGCTGCGACTTGTCGACCGTCGTCAGAATCTGTCCGAAGGCCACCTGCGCCCGCTTGCCCTTGAGCGACTGCACGACGCCGACCATCTCCTGTCCCGCCATGCGGACCTTCGAGCCGACCTCGACCTCGCGCCGCACCGGAGCGGGCGCCTCTGCCGGCGCCTTGCCCTCCGCCGCCCCCTCGCGCTCGCGGCGCTCGGCGCGCCGCTGCCGCCGCCGCTCGATGCGCTCGATCTCGCGCGCCACGGCCGCATCGCGCTCCGCCGTATCGGTCTGCTCGACCGTCTCGCGGAAATCGTCCAGTTCGCGCCGCGCCAGCCGCGTGAGCTCCTTTTCGGCCTGCGCCTCGCGGATCGTGCGGATCGTGTTCTCGATCTGCCGATTGGCGTCGGCAATGAGCTGCTGCGCCTCCTGCTTGGCGCGGCGGAGAATCTCCTGCCGCTCGGCACGGATCTTCGACAGCTGCTCGGAGTAGGTCTGCTCCAGCTCCTCGACCTTGCGGTCCGTCAGGCGGATGCGGTCGCGCTTCTGCTCCCAGTAGTGCTTGTCGCGGGCGATCTCGCGCAGCTGCTTCTCCAGATTGATGTGGTCCGACCCGGCCTTCTCGCTCGCCGCGCGGATGATCTCCTCCGGCAAGCCGATCTTGCGGGCGATCTCGATGGCGAACGAGCTGCCCGGCTTGCCCATCTCCAGGCGGAAGAGCGGCCGGATCTGCTGCACGTCGAACATCATCGCGCCGTTGGCGATCCCCTCGGTCGACGAGGCGTAGTACTTGATGTTGGCATAGTGCGTCGTGATGACGCCGTAGCACCCCTTTTCGAGCAGCCGTTCGAGGATCGCCTCGGCGATCGCCCCGCCGATGTTGGGCTCCGTGCCCGATCCGAACTCGTCGATGAGCACCAGCGTGCGGTCCGACGCCCCGGCGAGCATGTGCTTCATGTTGAGCAGGTGCGACGAATAGGTCGACAGGTCGTTGTCGATCGACTGCTCGTCGCCGATGTCGATGTAGATCGAGCGGAAGACCGGCAGTTCGGAGATCTCCGACACCGGCACGGGGAAGCCGCACTGGAACATGTACTGCACGATGCCCGTGGTCTTCAGGCAGACGGACTTGCCGCCGGCATTGGGTCCCGAGATGACGAGGATGTGCTTGCGGCGGTCGAGCTGCAGGTCGAGGGGCACGATCTCGCGCCCCTGCGCCCGCAGAGTCTGCTGCAGGAGCGGATGGCGGGCGTTCTTGAGCACGAGGCGGTCGTCCGTCGAGAGGATCGGGCGCACGCAGCCGTTCTCGGAGGCCCAGCGTCCCTTGGCGCGCAGCATGTCGATCTGCGCCAGGCAGTCGCCCGAGGCGGCGATCAGCTCCGCATCGGGACGGATAGACTCGGTGAACTCCGTGAGGATGCGGACGATCTCGCGCCGCTCGGCATACTCCAGTTCGCGCAGTTCGTTGTTGATCTCGACGACCTCGACCGGCTCGACATAGAAGGTGCGGCCCGTGGCCGACTCGTCGTGGATGAAGCCGTTGAGCTTGCGTTTGTTCGAGGCCGAGACGGGGATCACGGCGCGTCCGTCGCGGATCGAGATCTGCGCGTCGGCCTCGACGATGCCGGCCCCCTTGGCGGCCGAGAGGACCGCCTGCAGGCGCTTGGCGGCCTGACCCTCGCGTTCGCGGATGGCGCGCCGCACCTCGGCCAGCGCCGGGGAGGCCGTGTCGCGGACGTTGCCGAAGCGGTCGACGATCGCCTCGATGCGGCGCACGATCTCGGGGAAGGACTCGACGCCGTGCGTCAGGTCGTGCAGCGCCGGGTAGTGCTCCCCGCGCCGGCCGATAAACTCGACGACCGCCCCGATGAGCGCCAGCGCCCGCTGCAGAAGGACCACCTCGGCCACGTCGAGGAACGTGCCGGCGACGCGCAGCTTGGCGACGACCTCGTCCGTATCGGGATACTCGCCGCCCGGGAAGTCGCGCTCCATGTCGAGCAGCAGGCGCATCTCGTCGGCCAGCGCCAGGCGCCGTTCGATCTCCTGCGGCGAGGTGGAAAAGGTTTCGGCCGCGAGCAGCTCGCGCGCAGCACGCATGGTACAACGGGCCGCGACCTGCTCACGCAAGCGGTCGAAGCCGATCTTCTGTTCAAAAGAAGCGGGATAAATCATTTCTCTCTTTGGGATAGCATCTCAATTACGTCGGACCGGAGCAGGTCCGTCCGGCAGGCCGTTACACGCAGCGGCAGGAGCACAATCTCACGCGACCGGCAGCGCCCGTCGGGCCGCAGCCGCATTTTTCCGGCCGTCCGATCCTCCGGCTGCGGCCTCGCTTCGGCCGCAGCCCGTTCGTTCGGTCCGAATCTCACTTGCCCGGCCCGTTCATCCGGTCATGACCTCGCTTCGGTCGCAGCCCGGCCACCGGCACCCCCCCCCGCCACCGGCACTCGCCCCGGACAGGGATCACTCGGCCCCGGACTCGCCGGACTTTTCGGCCTCTTTGGCCTTCTTCTCCTCAAGACGTGCCGCCTTGCGCTCGGCCCGGGCCTTCATCTTCTCCGGATCGCGCCCGAAGAGCGAGAAGTGCACGTAGCGGCCCGGGTACTCCTTCAGATCGGCCAGCAGGGCCGCCAGGTTGCTGCTGGCTACCGTGAGCGAGTCGTAGAGGGCCGGATCGTCCATCAGACGCCCCAGCGTCCCGTCGCCCCGCTCGATGCGCGCCATCAGGGCATTCAGCCCCTCGACCGACTCGGTCAGACGGCGGGCGAACTCCTCTTCGGTGAGCTGCGTCGTCAGGCGGTTCACGCAGCTGACGATGCTGTCGATGCGCGGGGCATTCTGCCCAAGCATCTCCGAGAAGGCGGTCAGGTTGTCGACCGCCGCCCGCAGGTTCCCCTTCTCCGAGGAGAAGAGCTCGGCCATGTCGCCCGTGATGCCGTCCAGGTGGGTCAGGGTACCCGAGATGCTGGACTCGTTGTTCTCGAGCAGCCGGTTCAGGTTTTCGAGCGTGCGCGACAGGTCTCCGGTCACCTGGGCGATCTTCTGCTTGAAGAAATCGAGCTCCGAGCCGGCCATGTCCATCAGATCACGGTTGCGGCTCGAGCGGAGCGTGTCGCCGTCGGCCAGATAGGAGTTGGCCGCCCCGTAGATGATCTCGATGGCCTTGCTGCCCATCAGTCCGTCGCTGAAGATCTTGGCTTCGGAGTCGGTCGGAATGCGGTAGGTGCGCTTGACGGTCAGCTGCAGGACCACCTTGTCGCTGCGCGCGGGATCGAACTCCACACCGGTCACCGTACCGATCTTCACCCCCTTCATTATGACGGGCGAGGCCGTCTGCACGCCGTTGATCTGGTCATAGGCGGCGTAGTATTCGGTATTGCGACTGAAGATGTCCAGCCCCTGGAGGAAGCGGATGCCGATCCACGCCGCACAAATCATCGCCACGGCGAAGATGCCGATTTTGACTTCTCTTTTCATATCGGATTTTCTATTTTACAATTTCCCTACCCCGGCACCGCACGACGAAGGCATCGGGGAAGACCTTGCGGACCTGCCGCAGATGACGCTGCGCCGCCGCCTCGGTGTCGTATTCACCCACACAATATTTGTAGGGCAGCGCGCCGGAGGCCTTCAGCTGCCGCACCTTGCCGCGGTAGCTTTTGAACTCGGACGAGCGCAGCGACACGGGTTTGGCCGAGGCCAGCACCTGCACCGTGTAGCGCACGGGCTCCTGCTTGTCGGCCTGCGCCGCCCGGTCGTCGCCGGATGCGGAGGGCTGCGCCGACGGGGTCTCCGCCGTCCCGCCGGACGGCGCCGCAGCCGCCACGGCCGCCTCGCCGTCGCCGCGCCGCGTCGTGAGCACGAAGTCCGAATAGTTGCGCACGGCGTCGTAGAGGTTGCGGGCGATCTCGTCCAGGCCCCGCTCGGACTTCATGTAGGCCATCTCCTGCGCATTGGACATGAAGCCGATCTCGGTGAGCACGCCCGGCATGTCCGTGGCGTAGAGCACGCGCAGCAGCTGCGGCTTGATCCGCCGCACGACGCGGCCCGCCTCGCGGAAACTGCGCTCGATGCAGCGGGCAATGGCCATGCTGTACTCGCCGTAGGTGATCTGCAGGTTCTGGATGCGGGCCCGCACGATCGCCGCATTGGGCTCGGTCGCCAGGTCGATCAGGTCCTCGCGGTTGCTCTCGTAGAGCGCCTCGGTGTTGTAGCGCTGCTCCTTGGGCGTCTCGCCCATGACGAGCACCTCGACCCCCTTCGCCGCGGTGGCCGCCGCGGCATTGGCATGGATCGAGATGAAGAGGTCGCCCCCGGCCTCGTTGGCGATGTCGGCGCGCTTCTGCAGGTCCTCGGCCAGCGTTGCCCCGAGCATCTTGTCCGTCGTGCGCGTGTAGACCACCTTCACGCCCGGCATCCCCTCTTCGATGAGCCTGCCCAGCCGCAGCCCGACCTTCAGCACGAGGTCCTTTTCGTAGACGCTGCCGTAGTGCGCACCGGGCAGCCGGCCGCCGTGCCCCGGGTCGATCACCACCACGCTCACCCCGTGCGCAATATTTCCCGCCACCACCGCGTTAGAGAGCAGGGCGACAGAAACAAACAGCGACACGAAGAGCAGGCGAAGACGCATATTTCTTGGTGAGGACAAGGGTTTTCTGTAATTTTTTACCTATCTTTGTCGGGCCCGAAAAGCCGCGGGAAGCCCCTCCGGGGCATATCCGGGCGGTTTTGCCGACTTGTCGGCAAAGTTACGAAAAATTATTGGATTTTGAACGGATCAAGGGGAAAATATATCTTGTCGGCAACGGTGCTTCTGCTGTTCGCCCAGGCCGTGCTGGGCACGGCGGCGGGACGCGGAGTGCCGGGCATCCGGCCGGACGACACCCTGACGCTCCGGGCTTCCATCCCGGTCGCAGCCCCCCCGCTCCGCTCCGACGCCGCAACCCCCTCCGCCACCGAAGAGACTGCGCGTCCCGACTCCGAAGAGGCCTCACGTCCCGACAATCCCCGCCTGCGTCGCGCACAGGAACGGGCCGCCCGCCGGCAGGCCCGCCGCAATGCCGCAGCCGCCGACACTCCGGCCGTCCCGCGCGACACGCTCGCCGCCGACACCCTCGCCGCCGACACGATGCAGCGCGACACGGCCCGCAAACCGCGCAAGGCCACGGGGTTCCTCGACGGCGCAATCGAGGGCAAGAGCACCGACTCGCTCGTCTACGACGTGCGCAACAAGCTGGTCTACGTCTACAACGAGGGCGACGTCACCTACCAGAACAGCAACCTCAAGGCCGATTTCATGCGCATCGACATGACCGACAAGACGGTCTTCGCCTACGGCAAGCCCGACTCGCTCGACGGCAAGGCGATCGTAACCAAGCCGGAGTTCTCGGACGGCTCGGCCTCCTACCAGATGGACACGATCACCTACAACTTCGCCACCGAGAAGGCCAAGATCAAGGGCGTGGCGACGCAGCAGGGCGACGGCTGGCTCGTGGGCGGCAGCGTGAAGAAGATGCCCGACAACACGATCAACATCCAGGACGGCATGTACACGACGTGCGACGAGACCGACCACCCGCACTTCTACCTGGCGATGACCAAGGCCAAGGTGCAGCCCGGCAAGAAGGTCATCACGGGCCCGGCCTACCTGGTCATGGAGGACGTGCCGATCTACTTCCTCGGCATCCCCTACGGCTTCTTCCCGATCAACATGGGCCCGAAGTCTGGTCTGCTGATGCCCTCCTACGGCGAGGACGGCACGCGCGGCTTCTTCCTGCGCGACCTGGGCTACTACATCACGCTGGGCGACTACGCCGACCTGGCCGTCCGCGGCGGCTTCTACACGCTCGGCTCGTGGGAGGCCTCGGCCGCCTCGCGCTACATCAAGCGCTACAAGTACAGCGGCAGCTTCAACATCCAGTACTCGAACATCAAGACCGGCGAGAAGGGCGAACCCGACTACCTCAAGCAGAGCAACTTCCGCGTGCAGTGGACCCACTCGCAGGATGCCAAGGCCAACCCCGGCTCGACCTTCTCCGCGTCGGTGAACTTCGCCACGAGCGGCTACAACCGCTACTCGGCCAACACGCTCAACGACATTCTCTCGACGCAGACCAACTCGTCGATCTCCTACTCGAAGAGCTGGACCGGCACCCCCTTCTCGCTGTCGGCCAACATGGCCATCTCGCAGAACTCCTCGAACCAGTCGATCTCGCTGACCCTCCCGACGGTGGTCTTCAACGTCTCGCGCATCTACCCCTTCAAGCGCAAGGAGAAGACGGGCAAGGACCGCTGGTACGAGAAGATCTCGATGCAGTACACGGGCAAGATGACCAACTCGGTGACCACGACCGAGAGCGAGATCTTCACCAAAAAGACGCTCGAGAACATGAAGAACGGCATCGAACACTCGATTCCGGTCTCGGCGTCGTTCAACGTCTTCAACTACATCAACCTCTCGCCGTCGTTCAACTACAACGAGAAGTGGTTCTTCAAGAAGGTCGAGTACGAATGGAACCCGATGACCAACAAGGTCGACACGATGGCCAACGAGTACGGCTTCTACCGGCTCTACAACTACAGCATGAGCGTCTCGGCCTCGACGACCGTCTACGGCATGTACGACTTCACGAAGAAGAAGCGCGACCGCAAGATCCAGGCCATCCGCCACGTGCTGACCCCCTCGATCGGCTTCTCCTACACGCCCGACTTCGGCGACTTCAAGTACGGCTACTACAAGTCGCTGCAGCGCGACTCGCTCGGCACGACGCAGACCTACTCGCCCTATGCGGTGAACGCCTACAGCGTGCCGTCGTCGGGCCGCAACATGTCGATGAACTTCTCGCTCTCGCAGAACCTCGAGATGAAGGTGCTCTCGAAGCGCGACACCTCGGGCGTAAAGAAGATCAAGCTCATCGACGAGCTGCGCATCAGCGGATCATACAACTTCCTGGCCGACTCGATGCGGCTCTCGACGATCCCGATCTCGTTCCGCACGACGCTCTTCGGCAACTTCGGCATCAACCTCTCGGCGACGCTCGACCCCTACCGGCTGACACCCGACGGCAAGCGCATCAACAAGCTCTTCTTCCCGGGCCGCATCGTCTCGACGGGCTGGTCGTTCGGCTATACGTTCAAGTCGCGCGACGACCGTTCGCAGACGGCCATCAACGACATCACGTCGATCCCTCCGGAGTACATGAACCCCTTCTACGACCCCTACGGCACGATGGACCCCGTGCTGCGGCGACAATACATGGCCCAAACCTACTACGACTTCTCGCTGCCGTGGAACTTCGGCTTCAACTATACGGTCAACTACTCGATCACGACGGGCAACTACCCGCCCAAGGGCTACAAGAAGAACGTCACGCAGACGGTCGGTTTCAACGGCTCGCTCAACCTCACGCCCAAGATGGGCATCACGTTCCAGGGCGGTTACGACATCAAGGCCAACCGCCTGACCACCTCGTCGGTCTCGATCACGCGCGACCTGCACTGCTGGCAGATGTCCTTCTCGTGGATTCCGTTCGGCACCTACCGCTCGTGGAGCTTCAACATCGGCGTCAAGGCCGCGTCGCTCTCCGACCTGAAGTACGACAAGTCGCAGTCCATGTATGAAAACATGTACTGATACGCCGCGAGCCTCTTCGCGCCCGTCCATCCCGCACACTCCCGTTTCCGAGCGCACACCCGTCTCGGCCTGCCCGTCTCGGCACGTCCGTTTCGCACGTCACCGTTTTCACTCGCCCCCGTTTCCGGGCGCCTGCCTCTTTCCGCTCGCTACCCATACCTATTTGTATATACGGACAACGATCGCCCGTCGCCCGGCTGCCTTAACAACCCGAACAACCCTAACGGCCTGCTCCCCCGGACACCAGCGTCTCCGCCTTGTCCGCAACCGTGCCGGTGCAGGCCCGACTTCCGACACTTCACGCAACGTACAGCCGACGCGCGCATGCCCGCTGCCTCCGCAACGTACATCCACCCTACTCCGGCCCGGGAACAGTCCACTCCGCAACGTACAACTACCCTGCCCGGCCCCCGGAGACAGCCGTCGCAGGCAACGTATTGACAGCCTCTTCTGCACGTTTGTACCGCTCCGCAACCCGTGCGGAACATCCCGTCGGACGAACAACGCATGACATGAGCCCGGAAACACACCCCCATTTTGTAAATGTCA